>Ga0256836_1000305_pt1 | contig 28175 bp, 29 predicted proteins | sample 4561380metaG_FD_185974 | JGI IMG/M metagenome (GOLD analysis project Ga0256836, IMG submission 185974) | Hydrothermal vent microbial communities from Guaymas Basin, Mexico - 4561-380 | ecosystem: Environmental > Aquatic > Marine > Hydrothermal vents | place: Mexico: Guaymas Basin | collected...
CAAGAGATACAATTTTCATGAATCCTGCGTAACGTACTTCACGACCAATTGGTCCAAAAATACGAGTACCAATAGGCTCTCTCTTGTCATCAAGTATAACTGCTGCATTGTCATCAAAACGGATTAATGATCCGTTTTCACGTTGAACTTCTTTATGAGTTCTAACAACAACAGCCTTTACAACTTTACCTTTTTTAACTTTAGCAGTTGGAATCGCTTTTTTCACAGAAGCAACGATAACGTCACCTACTGATGCATAACGACGCTTAGAACCGCCAAGTACCTTAATACACATAATCTCTTTAGCACCTGTATTATCAGCTACATTTAAACGAGTAAAACCTTGAATCATACTACGCTCCTTTTACAACTGATTTAAGTCTAAAAGATTTAGTCTTAGAAAGCGGACGACACTCGATTGCAATAATCTCGTCTCCAACTTTTACTTCATTACGTTCATCATGTACCAGGTACTTTTTGAAACGCTTTACAACTTTGTGATAACGAGGATGCATTACACGACGTTCAACAACTATAGTTACTGTTTTATCGCCTGCAATTTTAATTACGTTACCTTGAATTTCACGCTTATTAGCCATCGCTCGCCCCTACTTTGCTACTGCAGCAAGTGCAGTATTGATTCTAGCAATATCTTTTTTAGCAACACGAAGTTCGCTAGTATTTTGTAATTGCATCATTTTTTGTTTAATTTTTAAAGTAAACAGTTCAGTCTTTTTCTCTTTAAGCATTGCTTGAAGCTCTGCTGAACTTTTTTCTGCTAAATCAGAATATTTCATTGTTCATCTCCGCAGTAACAATTTTACATTTGAATGGTAGTTTATGCATAGCAAGAGTTAATGCTTCACGAGCAATCTCTTCTGGTACACCACCCATTTCAAAGATTATACGACCTGGTTTAATGTTCATTACCCATTGGTCAACAGCACCCTTACCTTTACCCATACGAGTTTCAAGAGGTTTTGCAGTTAACGGCTTGGCAGGGAATACACGAATCCAAATCTTACCTTGTCTTTTAATGTGACGAGTTGCAGAAATACGAGCCGACTCAATCTGACGTGAGTTGATACGACCAGCTTCTACCGCTTTAAATGCGATGTCACCAAAAGATAATTTATAGCCAGAACGAGCGTAACCACGGTTACGTCCTTTCATTACTTTACGATATTTTGTTCTTTTTGGCATTAACATGATTATTCAGCCTTTTCACTATTTTCACGTCTAACTGGCTTTCTGCCACGACGCTCTTTTTTCTCTTCTTTAGCTTCTGCAGGAATACCTTTAGTCAGTACCTCACCTTTGAAGATCCATACTTTAACACCGATAATACCGTATGTAGTATGGGCTTCAGCAAAACCGTAATCAATTTTTGCACGAAGAGTATGAAGAGGAACACGTCCCTCTAAGTACCATTCAGTACGTGCCATTTCAGCACCGCCTAAACGACCTGCAACTGCAACTTTGATACCTTTAGCACCAGAACGCTGTGCACCTTGCATAACTTTTTTCATAGCTCTACGGAATGCAACACGACGTTCTAACTGAGTAGCAACATTTTCAGCAACTAATTGTGCTGAAGTTTGCGCTTTTTTCTCTTCTTTAATGTTAATAGATACAGTTTTACCAACAAGTTTTTGAACAGCTGTTTTGAGCTTCTCTATATCTGCACCTTTCTTCCCGATAATAATACCAGGACGTGCTGCAACGATAGTTACACGAAGTCTTTTTACTGTTCTTTCAATGATGATGTTAGAAACACCAGCATAGTAAAGCTCTTTTTTCAAAAATGTTCTTATCTTGTGATCTTCACCTAAAGCTGCCGGAGCAGTTTTAAAATTAGGAAACCAACGAGATTCCCAGTTGCGGTTGATACCAAGACGTAAACCAATAGGATTAACTTTTTGACCCATACTATTTACCCTCTACTTCTACTAAGATATGTGCTGTTGGTTTACGAATACCAGACGCCATACCACGAGCACGTGGACGGAAACGTTTAAGTACTGGACCATTGTCAACACGACATGATGTAATTACACAATCTTCAGCTTCACTACCGCTGTTAGCAACTGCAGATGCAATTACTTTAGAGATAATTTTTGCCGCCTTATTTGGAGTAAATTCTAAAGCTGCCATAGCCTCTTCAGCATTCATACCCTGCACTTCACGTGCGATAAGACGAGATTTGATAGGTGATACACGGATAAATTTTAATAATGCTCTAGCCATGATTACCCCTTCTTCTGAACAGAGCCCTTGTGGCCCTTGAATGTACGAGTTGGTGCAAATTCACCAAGTTTATAACCAATGTGGTTCTCTGTAACATATACAGGAACGAATTGGCGACCATTATGAACATTTATTGTCAAACCAACCATATCAGGAAGAACCATAGATCTTCTTGACCAAGTTTTAATAGGTTTTTTCTTTGCTTCGGCTTTCATAGCCTCCACTTTTTTCATTAAATGATCATCTACGAATGGACCTTTTTTTACTGAACGAGCCATTGTTAACCTACCCTTTTAGCATTTGGTTTACGGCGAGTAATAATTAACTTATCACTAGCTTTCTTACGACGAGTTTTAGCACCCTTAGTTGGTTTACCCCAAGGAGTAACCGGATGACGACCTGAGTTCGTTTTACCTTCACCACCACCATGCGGGTGATCAATCGGGTTCATTGCAGAACCACGAGTCTGTGGACGAATACCAAGGTGACGTTGACGACCAGCTTTTGCAATAACGATGTTTGCAAATTCTTCATTACCAACGATTCCAACAGTAGCTAAACACTCACCAAGTACTAAACGCATCTCTGATGAAGGCATACGTAAAGATACATATTTGCCATCACGACCCATAATTTGAGCAGAAGTTCCAGCTGAACGAACCATTTGTCCGCCTTTGCCAACTTTTAACTCAACATTATGTACAAGTGTACCAACCGGAATGTTTTGAAGTTTCATTGTATTACCCGGTTTAACATCTAAACCAGACTCTGCAGACTCAACTGTATCTCCAACATTTAAACCTTTTGGTTGCAAGATGTATCTTTTTTCACCATCAGCATAAGTAATTAATGCGATACGACAGTTACGATACGGATCATACTCAATTGCAGATACTGTAGCTGGTACACCAAATTTATTTCTTTTAAAATCAATAATACGATAAAGCTTTTTCGCACCAGCTTGTCTGTGGCGAGATGTGATACGACCATTATTGTTACGACCAGCAGTTGTTGGAAGTTTTACCAATAATGAACGAACACTAGCTTTAGCAGTAATATCTGAACTATCTACATTCGTATAAAAACGACGAGACGGAGTTATCGGTCTATAAGTTTTAATTGCCATCTTATACCGCCAAACTTTCTATTTGTGCACCCTCAGGTAACGTAACATAAAACTTTTTGAAGTCATTTTGTTTACCCTGTACACCACGGAAACGTTTTACTTTTCCGCTTTGATTTAGAGAGTTGATTTTTGTCGGAATAATTCCGAAATACTCTCTAAACACCTCTTTAAGACCTGTTTTAGTCATACGTGGTGATGTTTGAACAACAATAACACCATCTTCTTGTAAACCTAAAGTCTTTTCTGTATATAAAATAGATTTAATATCTGTAATATCAGCCATTACTTAGCCTCACTTGTTAAAGTTTCCCATACAGCTTTTTCTATCACGATTGAGCGATAGTTAGCAGCTAAGTATGCGTTTAACTCATTAGATTCAACAACATATGTTTGATGTAAATTCTCAAACGCTAAAAATGTTTTTTCATCTAATAAAGATTTAACAAAAAGTGTATCTCTTTGACCCAAAGCTTTGAACATTGCTGCCGCATCTTTAGTTTTACCAGACTCAACAGAGATACTGTCAACGATAAAAAGAGTACCATTTTGTGCATGCTCATTTAAAGCAAAATTTAAAGCAAGTTTTTTCTGCTTTTTATTTACTTTTAAATCATAGTTGCGGTTGTTTTTAGAACCAAAAGCTTTACCACCACCTACGAATATAGGAGAACGACGAGAACCGGCACGAGCACGACCGCCACCTTTTTGAGCCCATGGTTTTTTACCACCACCACGTACTTCACTTCTACCTTTAGTAGTCGCTGTATTTGCACGTTGTGCAGCCTGAGCAGACTTAACATAAAGATAAAGGTTATGAGGGTTAATTCCAGAGAATGCCTCTGGTAATGCTAACTCAGATGCTTTTTCCATTTTTTCATTTAAAACGATTGCGCTCATTATTTAGCTACCTTTACACGACCTAGAGCACCGTTAGCACCTGAAACTGAACCTAAAACCGCAATGATTTTGTTTTCAGCATCGAAAGAAACGATCTCATTTTTTACACTGTTTTGTGTATTTCCGTATTGTCCAGGCATTTTCTTACCCTTCATTACACGACCTGGCCATTCAGCATTACCGATTGAACCTGTTCTACGACCAAATCTATGACCGTGAGATGCAGGACCACCACCGAAATTCCAACGCTTCATTGCACCTGAAAAACCACGACCTTTTGTGTTGAAAGTAGTTTTAAGTTCACTAGCATCTGCTAATGGAGCTAAATCTAAATCACCAGCTTCGGCGTTTGCTACTTCTAAAGTAACGAAACGGTTAAATTCAGTTGGAAGATTGTATTTCTTCTGTTGACCTTCTATTGCTTTATTCATTTTTTTACCGCTATTGTACGCTACAATTGCAGTACCTTCATTCACTTCACACACTTTCGCATCTAAAACTCTTAATAGAGTAACTGGTTTAGACGGAACTGTGATAGTACGGCTCATACCGATTTTTTCAACAATATATTCCACGATTACTCCTATTTGTCCATAGAGCGAACTTCAACGTCCACTTCCGGTGCAAGATCTAGTTTCATTAATGAATCTACTGTTTCCGGTGTTGCAGAAACGATGTCGATCATTCTTGCGTGCATACGAATTTCAAATTGCTCACGAGCTTTTTTGTTAACGTGAACTGATTTTAATACTGTATATTTACGAATTTTTGTTGGTAAAGGTATTGGACCACGAATTACGGCACCTGTACGCTTTACAGCCTCAACGATTGACGCTACTGATCTATCTAATACACGATGATCGTAAGCTTTCAATTTTAAACGAATTTTTTCCATGTTTTTCCTTCTAAAGAACTCGTTGGATCCTAGCCCAACTATTTAAGGGAACGGAATTATACTCAAAGCAGTACAAATATTCAAGGATTTAGGCATTAAAAATTGATTTTATCTATAATTTATTTCCTTTTAATAAGGAAGTGATACAATTGTGAAGTTTAAAAATTGGAAAATTTATGGAAATATTACTCGAAGAATTTTACAAAACTGATTTACATGTAGAAAAATATATACAAAGAAAAGTTTTTATAGATGACAAATCATACCAAATCAACGGTATAAGCAAAAGCGGAAAAAGCCGCTTGGTAAAAAACTATCTTTTGTCTTTAAAAAAAAGTTCTTATCTCTATATAAACTGCAGAGACATACGCATAGATACAGATAAACTCAATACTTCACTTGCATCTTTTTGCAATCTGAATAAAATTGACACACTTGTTTTAGACAATTACAACCCTGAGATTAAATTTGCCAATGTTTCTCAGTTGATTATAACAAGTGAGATTCCTTATAATATAGATGTTTTAGAACATTTGACACTCTATCCCCTTGATTATGAAGAGTTTTTGGCGTACGAACACAAATATGACTCAAGTGCACTGAACCATTTCTTTCAGCTTGGCGGGTTTGCTTCTATGCATACGGTCGCCCCAGACGAAAGGATAGTCTATCTGCAAAATATTTTGAAATTTACCCTGAGTGAAATTGAATTTGATATTTTGTGTTTATGCGCAAAATTTATGTCCCGAAAACTCTCAGCTTTTACTATATATGAAAGACTCAAACTCACACGCAAAATTTCCAAAGATAAATTGTATACATCATTTGCTCTTTTGACAGAAAAAAAATATATCCATCTGCTTCCAAAATACAACCACGCACGTGCAACTAAAAAAGTTTATTTGTGCGACACTTCTCTAAAAGGTGCGTTAAGTATTGAAAAAAACTTTGCAAAACTCTTTGAAAACATGGTCTATCTTGAACTTTTAAAATCATCTACCGAGTGCTATTATGAAGAAGGCATTGATTTTTATCTGCCTCACAGAGATGAAATAATACTATGTAAACCTTTTGTTGATGAGCGACGATTATTTAAAAAACTTGAAAGCATTGAAGCCTTTTTATTTAGTTACGGCATTACAAAAATTACTGTTATTACAATGAATAAAGAGGGTAATATTTCTCATCCGCTTAGTAGTGTGGATATAATTCCTTTTGACATTTGGGCATTAGGAGATTAATATGAGTATTTTATGCGGCATAGATGAAGCGGGACGTGGACCTTTGGCAGGTGATTTGGTGATGGCAGGATGTATCTTACATGTAAATGTAAATGGACTTAATGACTCCAAAAAATTAACAGCCAAAAAACGTGAGGCTTTATACAAGTTAATCGTCGAAAACGCAAGCTATCATATTGTAAAGTTTTCTGCACACGATATAGACAATAACGGTATATCTGCGTGCTTAAAAAAAGGACTCATTGACATTTTAAATAACTTAAAAGCGGATGAGTACCTTTTTGACGGCAACCAGACCTACGGGGTAAAAAATCTTGCAACAATGATACAGGCTGATAGAAAAATTGCCGAAGTGAGTGCAGCATCAATACTTGCAAAAGTCACACATGACGTAGACATTCTTGAGGCTGCAAAAAAATACCCCGAGTACCAATTTGAAAAACATAAAGGGTATGGAACAAAGTTACATGTAGAAATGATTAAAAAATACGGCTACTGCGAGATACATAGAAAAACTTATAAAATTAAAGCATTGGAACCTACACTCTTCAACTAAAATAGAAATTCTGTGATATAATATTAACATTTAATTCTAAAAGGTCAAAATATGTTTCTAAAAATACTACTTTTAAGTGCTGTACTGTTATTTGGAGGATGTTCAACAAAGGCACTTGTTAGCACAAAAAAAACACTTCCTGTGGCTGAAAAAAATAATACAATTTCCCTTTTTGAACTCAACAACTATACAGATACTCCCCGTGCGGGAATGCGTGCTGCAAATATTGTTGAAGGTGTATTAATTGCAAAAGGTTTTAGCGTACAGACACATTTAAAACAAGACCTTTATACACTCAAAGAAGCCAAAAAACAAGCGGTAGAAGATGGATCTACTTACTTTTTAATTGGTGGGGTAAGTGAATGGAGATACAAAACAGGTATAGACGGAGAACCGGCTGTCAGCCTGCAACTGACTCTTTATGCAACACAAGATGCTCATCCAGTTTGGAGTGCAACCGGTGCCGACAACGACTGGGGAAATGCTTCAATAGGAAGTACCGCACAATCATTAATAGAAACTATGATGAACAGATAAATATCTAAATGCAGTTACCAAATAAACGAAAAAAAGAGCTTTCCAAACACGCAGCTTTCATTACTTTTTTTCAAGAATATGCCTATGCAGAAACTCTTGTTATATTAGGACTCTTTTTTCTAATCGGGTATCTTATTTCACCTCAGGATATATGTCTGCTCCACCAAGACGTACCCTACCTCATCATCCTTCTGACTGTCATAACACTCTTTCATGGTTTTCAAAGTGGTTTTTTTGCGATGGCAATGGTTTCATTTTGTATGTGGTACTTTTATACGAAATTTCCCTATATAGACTTCTTAATACACTTGCTCATGGTAATGATTTTTAGTGAGTTTCACTACTACTGGACCAAAGCTATCAGAGAACTAAAACTTGATAATGAGTACAAAGCGAGCAAGCTCGATGAACTTTCAAAAGCTTTTTACAGTTTAAAAATTTCTCATGACCAACTGGAGAAAAACTATGTGCTTAAACCTATGAGTATTAGAAGTGCCATAGAAGAAATTTTTGAGCAAGATACAACATTGAAAAGTGATGATACTGATGAAAAAAATGAGCATTACTATCAAAAGTTTTTAACCCTTTTGGAAAAATCATTCCATGTTGAGAGTGGGTTTATAGTTTACAAACTCCATCACTATGACAAGGAATTTTTGTCTGAAAAAAGCTCCGCCGTTCTTTACAGTTCTGTATGCGAAGCATATGAGAAAAATGAAATTTTTGACGATTACCTGCTGAATAAAGCTATTAATTATAAACAGCCTATATACATCAGTGACGAACTGGGAAATCCAGACATTAATGTCAATGAAGACTCTAATTTTATTGCGGCCATACCTTCTGTATACAATGACAAAGTGATTGCTGTTCTTGTTATAGAGAGAATGCCTTTTATGTCTTTTAACAGAGAAAATCTTACTTCCATTGCCATACTGCTTGAGTACATATCTATTAGCATTTTCCAACATAACCTGCTTAGTGAAACGCAGGAAATGGTAATCATTAAAGACAAAGAGTTCAGATATGAATTTATACGGCTCCATCACATATATACGATATATAAAGTTGATTCAACCCTTATGGCCATAAAACTCACAAATGAACTCCAAACACTCAGAGTGTCAGAAAAAATTAAACATATGCTGCGTTCACTGGACTTAGTCACAACAATAAAAGAGAACAACTTTTATTTTATTGTTTTACTCTTTCCTCTCAATGACAAATCAGCTGCCATGGGGTTTATGAACAGACTTCTAGACACCATTGAAAATGAGAAAGACAAGCAGTTTGAATATATGACATTTAGCATTCACAGCACTAAACTGCTCAATAACTACCTTAGAGATAATTATAATGAATAATATATTTGCCTTATGCGAACAGTATATTGATATTATAGTTTTGTTACATGTAACAGTAAGTCTTTTACTTGCATATTTTGCATCCGTTTACCTCCTCAAACGTTTTAAGACATCAGGCAAGGAAATCGAAGAAGAAGACAAAAAAAGACTTGATGCTATTGCAGAAGAAAGCTGGATTTTCAAACTTTTGTTTACAATTTCTTTACATAAATATAATCAGACAGCTGCATTTTTGTTTCTCTTCTTATTTAATACTTCCATACCTTTCTTAGGTTATTTTTTCACTCTTTGGCTGATATGGTATATGGTAAATATAAAATATGAAAAATCTGTAGCACACACCAATATCATCAATCTCGACGAGTTTCAAACAACTTTTTTAAAAGTCAGCAGAGTCTTTGGAGAAGGCTCTTTAATCAACTTGATGGACAATCATTATGTACCCCAATCAAAAAAAGTCAAAGCACTCTCAATACTTGCTAGCAGCGATACTCCGGTTAGTCTTCATATTATCAAACAAACCCTCACGAGCACAGATGATGAGGTACGTATGTTTGGATATGCCATACTCAACAAAACAGAAAAATCAATTAATGCGCGTATAGACACTTATTTGCAAGTTATCTATTCTCAAAACAGCAAAACAGATAAAGACGAAGAAAAAATAGCATTTGCCGCCAAAGAACTTGCATTTTTATACTGGGAACTTGTTTATACCGAAATCTCTCATGACAGCCTAAAAAGCAACTTTTTATCTTCTGCAATTACCTATGTAGAAATGGCAAAAGAGTATTATATTCCTTTGTTGGATGTGATTGTTCAAAGCATAGAAGAACATGAAAAAAAAGACGTCATCTTTCAAGACCTTGATGGTCTTCGCCGCAAAAGAAAAAAGCTTGAAGAGACTTATGCGGTCTGTGCAAAGCTTTTTACGCTGATGGGTCGTATTTACATGCACCAAAAAGAGTATGAAAAAGCTAAAGGAGAGTTTACTGTTGCAAAAGAACTACTTCCTGAACACTCTACGCTAATTATCCCTTATCTTGCAGAAGTTTACTATATTACTAAAAAGTATCGGATTGTCAAAACAATGATTAATCAGACTAAAGAGCTTAAACTCAATGCAAAGCTCTACCCTGTCATTACCCAATGGGAGAATGCTTCGTGAGTACAAAATTTCCTAAAAGCGAAAGTGTCGACATTATGCTTTTTTCTGAAGGCACATACCCTTATATAAAGGGTGGTGTATCAAGCTGGTTACTGCAACTTATGAAAGGGCTTCCTCAGTTTTCTTTTGGTGTTTGTTTCATAGGGGCTACTCCTTATATAGATGGAAAGCTCATGCAAATCAGTTATGAGTTTCCGCTAAACTTAAAGCACCTCGAAGTGCACTATTTGTTTGATGATGAGGAAGACAATAGAAGTCCAAAAAAACTTAAAGGAAATAAAGAGGGGTTTGAAGCCATAAAAGAACTCTATAAATCATTTCAAACCAACAGCGCAGAGATGCCTCAAATGCTTCAAGATATTGACTTTTATCTTAAAGATGTCACTTTTGAAGATTTTTTATACTCTCAAAGAGCATGGGACTTTTTAACACAAACGTATGAAAAAAACTGTCCCGATATTCCTTTTATTGACTACTTTTGGACACTCAGAAATATTCACAAGCCAATATGGATTTTAGCGCAGATAGTAAAAGACTTACCCAAAACAAAAATTTATCATTCTCCATCCACGGGATATGCAGGATACCTTGGAATGCTTGCATCCTACACAAACAAACGTCCTTTTCTTCTTACTGAACACGGTATTTACACCAGAGAAAGAAAAATAGACATGCTTTCAGCCGATTGGATTGAGTACAAAAAACCAAACTTGCTTCAGTCGCCTGAGGAATTTAATTATATAAAAAGAATGTGGATTAACTTTTTTGATAAAATCGGTCTATTTTGTTATTATAGGGCAAATCATATAATCTCTCTGTTCAACGGTGCAAAAAATATACAAATCTCTCTGGGGGCACCCGAGCAAAAAACAAAAGTAATTCCCAATGGTGTAGATGTTGATGCACTTATGCAGACACTTCCACTAAGGGAAAGCATTCCAAAACCTGTCATTACACTTATTGGACGTGTTGTACCCATTAAAGATATTATGACATTTATTCGTGCTATTAAAATAGTTTCGCTGACTATTCCCGATATCGAGGGATGGATAGTCGGACCTGTCGATGAAGATCAGGAATATGTCGCAGAGTGTCAAAAAATGGCAGTCTCATTAGGGCTTAAATCAGACACCCAGACATTCCATGATAACAAAAGTGATATGAGCTTTGAAGAACTAGAGCAAAGCAGTGACATCATTAAACTGTTTGGACACAGCGATATAAAAAAAATATTGCCAAAGTCGACCTTACAGACACTTACTTCCATCAGTGAAGGAATGCCTCTGGTAATTCTCGAAGGATTTGCAGCAGGAGTTCCATGTGTTGCCACTGATGTCGGAAGCTGTCGTGACCTAATAGAGGGCGGACTCAATGATGAAGATAAGAGTATAGGTAAAGCAGGTGCGGTTACGGGCATTGCTAACCCCGATGCACTTGCAAAAGAGTATATCCGCTTTTTAAACTTTCAAAGCGGTGAGTGGAAAAAGGCACAAGAAGCAGGACTCACAAGAGTACAGAAATACTATAGACAAGAAATGTTTCTCAAAGAATATGCCGATTTATACAATCAAGCCCTTGAATTGAATTGGGATGAGCTAGAGGAGACGCTATGGCCGGAATAGGATTTGAACTCAGAAAAATACTCAAAGAAGACAGATTGCTTTCTTTGGCAAAAGTTTATGGATATTCTGCCATTCTCAGCTCAGGACCTTGGGTTATCTCTATTATTGCCATTCTTATTGTCGGTTTTATAAATCTGGCAAATTACGGTGCAGACAGTGAGGTTTACAAATTCCAGGTTGTAATTACTTATGCTATAGCACTCGCATCAAGTCTTATTATCACAGGAATTGTTCAGCTTCCTTTTACTCGTTATGTAGCTGATTTGATTTTCAAAAATAAGCAAGATGAAGTACTCCCCTCTTATTTTGGTGCAATACTCTCGGCCTGGCTTTTCGGTCTGCCTTTTATTATTCCTTTTTACTTATGGATGTTCGAGGGTCAAAGTACTGTCTTTATAATTGGTGTTGTAGCAACATTTTTGGTTTTGTGCGCTGTGTGGATATCAAGTATCCTCGCAGCCAGCCTTAAATACTATAATGCTGTAGTATGGTCTTACTTTGTCTCCTATGCGCTCATTGTTTTTGTCTCAATATATGCCGGTGATACCATTGAAAAACTCATTTACATATTTTTTACGGGCAATAGTTTTTTGCTTGTCATATTAATGACTTTAATTATCAAAAGTTACAACTCAAGTTTTTTTCTCAAAGTTGATTTTTTCCTGGCAAAAAACTTTTACTGGACCTTAGCCTTTGCCGGTCTTTTTTATAACCTGGGTGCTTGGGTGGATAAAATTATATTTTGGTATCATCCCGATACCGGCTATGCCGTAATAGGGAGATTGCATGCTTCTGTCGTGTATGATATTCCCATTTTTTTGGCTTATTTGTCCATTTTACCGGGTATGGCAATCTTTTTCTTTCGTCTTGAAGCAGATTTTTCCGAGAAATATGACCTTTATTACAATGCCGTAAGAACAGGCGGCACGCTCAAAAATATTCGCACCTACAGAAACGAGATGATTAATGTCACAAAACATGCAATTCATGAAATAATCATAATACAGTCAATAGTTGATATAATTCTTTTTTTATCTGCTCCGCATATTTTTAAATTTTTAAATATTCCCCAGCTTTATCTGGGCTTACTATACATACTGACCATCGGGGCCATGCTACAGCTTGCTTTTATGTCTGTTCTTGCTATACTTTATTATCTTGACAGAAAGATGGTTGCAATGTGGCTGTCTATAGCATTTTTTGTTTTAAATACACTGCTCACATTAGTCTCTATAAACATAGGACCGGCTATGTTTGGATACGGATACGCAGTATCTTTATTATTGGTTTTTACAGCCAGTGTGATTGTTATACGAAATGAAATGGACAGGTTGAATTATGAAACATTTATGCTCCAGTAAATATATATTTTTACTCCTTTTTGCATACGGTTCACTTTTTGCAAATTTACACACTAAAAGTGCCATTGTCTATTATGGCAATGAAATATCTTACCCTATAGTCGGCATACATGACTATATCATAGTCCAGCCATCAAATACAAATGTTCACACCCACGGGTTTGATGTATATAAAGATAAGATGTACGCCTATGTAAGTATAGGAGAAATTGATACAAATACAAGTGCCTACAAAGATGTCAAAAAATCATGGATAGTGGCAGAAAACAAAGCCTGGAAAAGCAAAGTTCTTGATCTTACCAATCCTGAGTATAAAGAATTTTTATTTAAAAAAGTCATTGAGCCTCAAATAAAACGCGGTTTTAAAAACTTCTTTTTTGATACACTTGATTCTTATCAGCTTATTGCAAAAACAGATCAACACAGAGCCAAAAGTGAGGCAGCACTCGTTGATATTATTTTAACCTTTCGTCAGCGATACCCAAACTCCAAACTTATAATAAATAGAGGATTTGAAGTAATCGACAAAGTGCACAATGCTGTTAATGCAGTTTTATTCGAATCATACTATTATGGTATAGGCGGTAAAAAGACAAGTTATGAAAAAGTAAATAATAATGAAAGAGAATGGCTTGATTTACAAATCAAAAAAGTAAAAAAATACAATCTTGATGTCATCTGTGTTGATTATCTTCAAGCTGCAAACTTTAATAAAAAATCGGCACAACTTGCATTACAACTGCAGACTAAAGGCTTTATACCTTATATTGCCAACAAAGGTTTGGATATATATGGAAAAAGTTCAAAAGAACCTATAAAAAGAGAGATTTTCACACTTATAGATACCAGCACGATGGACAGAATTTCTTTGGGTGCTCACCAGTATGGTGCTCTGCCTTTAGAATATAAGGGTTACATACAAAAGTTGTATGATGTGAGCAAACCACTGCCGAGTATGCAAAAAATGAGACAATATAGCGGTGTTGTCATCTGGCTGACGCATAATTACAAAAACCCTACAAAACTTCTTCACTGGATATTACAACTCAAAGAAGCAGGCATTAAAATAGTATTTGCTAATAGTTTTGGCATTGATACTATGAGCCTTCTTGAACCGCTAGATATTACCGTGCAAGACTTTCAAGAACCGCTTAACAATACAAACAAGGTTATCTACGAAGATGTCATCCTTGGATACGAAATGGATCCGCCTCTGTCCCAAAATGGTTACTACATTAAAATATCAAAAGGTAAAGCACTCTATACCGTATCTGATTCCAACAATCATAAATCTACTCTTGCTGCAATCATGCCCTGGGGCGGTTATGCAGTTAGCAATGCCTTTATGGTAACCATAGGTGAAGACAATATCTGGACCATAAATCCATTTGAATTTTTCGTAAAAGCACTCAGACTTAAGCCACTTATAGTACCGGATGTAACAACCCAAAATGGTAAAAGAATTCTTTTTAGTCATATAGACGGTGACGGAATTATGAATAGAGTTGAGTTTAATCCTAAGCTTTTCTCTGGTGACACAATATACAGTGACATTCTCAAAAAGTACAATATACCCATATCTGTATCCATAATCGGCGCGGAAGTCAATGATAACGGTCTTTATCCGGATTTGGCACCACAACTGCAAAAAATAGTCAAAAAAATATATGCTCTGCCTAATGTTGAACCAGCAACACACACCTTTACCCATCCATTCTTTTGGGGAAAAATAAAAGACAATAATCTTGATGAAAAGTATCGCCTCAAACCAAAAGGATATAAATTTTCACTTGACTATGAGATTAGAGGTATGCTTGAGGAGATTAACAACAACTTTTTACCAAAGAACAAATATCCAAAGGCAAAAACAGTATTTTGGAGCGGGGACTGTGCGCCGACCGAAAAAGCACTTGCCTTTACATATAAACACAATATTTTAAATATAAACGGCGGAGACACCTACATCAGTAATACACATCCCTGGCTGTCATATGTTGCTCCATTAGGACTGCAAAGAGGAGAATATTATCAAATATATACAGGCCAGCAAAATGAAAATATATATACAAATGAGTGGCTTGGACCTTTTTGGGGATTTAAAAAAGTTGTCCAGACATTCAAACTGACTGATAAACCACGACGATTAAAGCCTATAAATATTTACTATCATCTCTATTCAGGTTCAAAAAGAGCCTCTCTCAATGCCTTGAAATATGTCTATAACTGGGCACTAAAACAAGACGTTAATCCGATTTTTACCTCCGAGTATATTCCAAAGGTTATGGACTATTATACTGTTTCTATGGCTCAAGAAAACGGAGTGTTTTTCTTTGCAGGACTGCGGGATTTAAAAACACTCCGCATTGAAAAAAAAGATGCTTTTATAGACTTTGAAAACTCTCAAAACATTATTGGTATAAATCACTTTAACAACCGCAGTTATTTACATGTAAACCAAGAAAGTAATGTTTTTGTAAAAGAGTCAGATAACAACATCACAACTCAAAATCCCTACCTAATCAGTAGCAATGCTAAAGTCATTGATGCAGACACAAGTTCAAAAGACTTACATGTAACACTACGTTCACATGTCGGACTTGAAGCAGAACTTTATATACCTAAAAACTGTACTTATACATTTACAAAAGGATTTAATATAAGTAACAAATATGCGGGTATTATAAAACTAAAATCTAAAAAATACAAGGAAATCACTATAGATGCGACTTGTACAGAGTAAAAAGCCCTATGTAGCTACCTACAAAGAAATTATCATCGGTTTTCTCTCATTTTCTTTGGTTTTAATACTTCTGTATCCAAAAGAGATGCTTCAAGAACAGATACTCTCAGAAGATGTAAACTATGAATTAAGCATACTTTACCTGCAAAATATGCTTAAAAATGATCCCTCTAATGAAACTCTTTTACTTACACTTGCCAAACAAAGTATTAAAGCCAACAAAAAAGATCTCGGCTATAGACTTTTAAAACTGCTGCGCAATTCAAAAAACAAAAGCACACGCATTGCAGCCAATGTACTTGCTTATGAGATCGCCAAACAAGACTATTTCTATCTACAACAACAACATGAATATGAAAAGCTTAACAAAGTATATACAGAACTGCAAAATATTTTTGACATACTTATTACAAATCATTTTTATGAGCAAAAAAATATAAAAAACCTTTACAAAGAAGCAATATTTTTACAAGACATTAAAAATCAATATGTTTTACTTCAAGAAATACTAAAAAATGCTCCAAAGAATAAAAAACACCTGCAAGATGCGTATTATCTTGCTTATAAACTGCATAAGTATGATGATGCCATTAAATATCTTGACCGCTTAATTAAAATAGATGTTAACAACAAGCAGAAATGGTATGATGAAAAGTACTATATAATAGTCAAAGCATATTCTTTTTTCCAGGCAGAATCACGCCTCAAAGCAGAAGCAAAAAATTCACAGTACTGGGAAAAAAGGCTTGTCAATTTTTATATAGATCATAAGCAATACAAAAAAGCCGCTCAAGTTTACATGCAGCTGTTTCAACAAAGTTCGAATTTCGTTCAGAAAAGAACTCTCTGGACAAAAGCCATAGACACACTCAGAGCCGGAAACTACAACAAACAAGCTCTTAAACTTGCACATAAATATGAAAAATATTTTTTAAGAGATGAAAAAGCAAGGGTATACCTGCTAAAATTGTACTTGGCATTGAATGACTTAAAAGGTGCAAGATCACTCTCTAAAAAAATACTAAGATTCAAAAGGTAAAAGCTAAAAGATGCGTATATTTTTATCTATTTTTATTTTACTTACATCGCTTTATGCAAAAGAGCAAAAGAGTTGTTATACCATTCAGCTTCTAAGCGTACCAATCACAACACAGAACAAAACTCTGTTTGACAAGCATAGCTACCCTCAAGAGTGCATCAGCATGGACATAGCAAACAAAATCACTTTAAGATGCGGGTGTTATGAAGATTTTCAAACAGCGCAGGAGCAGCTGCCCCACTACAAAGAGAAGTTTAAAGATGCCTACATAGCAACCTCATACAAATTCAGATTTGAATCCCAATCGATAATTCAACAGACAAAACAAACAGAAGTCAAAGATGAAGAACTAAAATTAATGTTACAGTCTTTTTTGTACACAAATGATTTACAAAATGCTTACAAAACGGCATATCTTGGTTACAAAAAAAATCCTAAGTCATACTATTGGAATCAAAAGATGGCCGAAATTTCAAAATGGACAGGCAGACGGCAAGAGGCCATTAAATATTTAAAATTTATGTACTTCCAAACACACGATCCAAAACTTGAAAAAAAGATTATAGATTACGGACTCGAAGATTATCAGTTTGAAGAAATTGCACCTTTTGTTCGTAGTGAAACAAAAAAGAATCCGAGCAAAGAAAATATTGAAAAAATGGTCTATGTCTATACACAGCTTGGCGAACCTCAAAAGGCGACTGAAGTACTCCATAGCTTTTATAAAAAAAACCCTCAAAAAGTTGAGTATTTAACGCAGGAACTCCAAATTTATATGGATATGGGAGAGTTGAAATCAGCACACAAAATTATACAAGAAATAGAACAAAAGCATCTTTTTACCAAGAACAATGTTAAACTTATCTCTTATTATTACTACCTCCAAAGAGAAATTGAAAAAAGCTACAAAGTTTTGCAGACAGTTGCATACAAAAACGAGTATGACCAAAAGCTTTATCAACTGCAAAGTGATTTAGGCTGGTACCTGCAAAAATACTTAAAAGCAGCTCAGGCTTCAAGAGTACTCATAGATAAAAACGACGGGCGACTTGTAGACTATGAACGTGTAATTTATGCCTATCAGACAAAAGACAGTAAACTAGCAATGCATACTGCACTCAAGGCATATGAAAAATTTCATCTTTCCTACCTGTTTTACACTTTTGCGCAAAGTACGATTAAACATAAAGACTATACTATACTCATGCAGACTATTAAAAAAATTGATACCGCTGACAGTCGAATAACTAAAGAAGCAAATTACTGGCTTGTTAAGGCAGAGGTATATGAACATGTCAACAAAAAAGAAGCGGCCATCCAGGCACTGCATAGAGCCCTGCAGCTTTCTCATAACAGCATTCAGGTCGCACTTACCGCAATCGACCTTTTCTTAAAACTTGACCTTTATGATGAAGCGTCGCTTGTTCTGCAAGATATTACAAAACAAAAAGAACTCTCTCCTGCGCTTTATTTTATTATTGCTTCTATGTACAATACTCTCCATGATATCGATCGTGCATCCTTTTACACAGATAAACTCATTTATGCCAATGATGCTATAACACAAACTATAGAGTTTAAATTTTTACAGATGGAGCTTTACCAGGCACAATTTAGAGAAGGTGCAGCCAAGACAAAAATCAAAGAGATTCTTGCTCTGCTACACAAAGAAGCTCAAGAAAATCCAAATATCATAAGCACAGACAGATATCTACACGATTATCTGCGTGCCCAGCTTTATATCATGCCTGCCGATGAGTTTGAAAAAGCTCTTAAAAGAGCAAAAAAGCATCTTACTAAAGCCCATTATGATGATATAGCCTATGCCTGGGCAACTAAAAACGGTGCATGGGGAAAAGCACATAAAATTTATCTGCAAACTAAAAACAAAGCAATCTGGCTGCAGCTCTCAAATGCACTCGCACAACAAGAACATACTCAAATAGAAAACCTATTGCTTTTACATCTGGCTTCCGCACCCAAAGATGATGCTGCATATGCTGCACAAAATGATGGACAAATCTCCTTGAAACAATCCCTTGCATATGACTCTTTAGATACAAACAATTATAACCAAACAGCTTATATAAATATGCTAAACCTTACAAAAGAGCGGTCAGACTTACTCAGCAGTAAACTCTCATATTACAAACGGGACCCTTTATTGCAAAAGTACTTTGAAGCGAAAAATTCTTTATATATTGACAATGGGCTCTATTTTCTTACTCATTTTGACTATTATCTCAACTCGACTATTAATGAAAATATACTTCTTAACCCGCCTCATAATTCACTCTCTTTAGATATCGGAATTAAAAAAGAATTCGACAGAGGAAATTTTATACTTACTTGCGGGTATGCAAACAGTATGCGTTCATACAACTTTTTTAAGGCTCAGGGCGAATACATCCTTAACAGGTACTTTACACTTAGTACTTCGATATCAAAAAATATCAAAGCTCCCGATGAGTCTACACAACTGCTTCTTGGAGGAAAAAAAGATGTGCTTTCTTTTGGAGTTCTGTATAACATTCTTAACTCGACAACTCTTGAGATCAGATATAGTAGAAACTTTTACAGTTCACAAGATGGTACAGACATAGGTGACAGCCATTACCTCAGTGCTATTTTGAGTTATCAGATAAGAAATGGTTATCCTGACATGCGTGTCGGTGTGTTTGGCGATTATGCAATTTACAATGAGAACAATAGTTCAAAAGGTGTTATTGATAAACTCCAAGACGGGGCATTTAATGTGCTTCCGGGCGATTTTTACAACATTGGTGTCAACTTCTCCTACGGTATGCAAAACAGCAGAATTTATACCCGTGTATGGCGTCCTTACTTTGAAGTGAACACTTTCTACAACAGTGAGCTGAATGTCTTTAGTTATGGTTTCAGCGGAGGATTTGGAGGAAAAGTCTACACTCAAGATCATCTGGTATTGGGAATAGATTACACCAGTGATGTAAGCGGTATTGGCGGAAGCATTTTTGAGCTGTTCCTGCGATACGAGTTTTTATACACTCACTGATTTGTAACCTTCCGGATTTTTTTGCTGCCATCTCCATGTATCTTCACACATCTCTTGGATACCGCGCTTTACTTCCCAGTCAAGCACTTCTTTTGCATAAGAAGGATCAGCATAACACTTGGCAATATCTCCAGGACGTCTCGGTGCTATTTTATAAGGTACTTTTTTACCTGATGCCTTCTCAAAGGCACGCACCATATCTAAAACAGAATAACCCTTACCTGTTCCAAGATTTACAGTAAGAACACCTTGCATCTTTTTCATTTTATCAAGTGCTTTTACATGCCCTTTTGCCAAATCTACTACATGAATATAATCCCTTACACCCGTTCCATCATGGGTATCATAATCATCTCCAAAAACACTCAATTCTTCTCTTTTTCCAACAGCCACTTGAGAGATAAAAGGCATAAGATTGTTTGGTATGCCATTTGGATCTTCGCCTATTGTACCTGACTTATGCGCACCTACAGGGTTAAAGTAACGCAGTAGTATCACTCTCCAACTACTGTCTGCAACATTGAGATCACGCAAAATCTCTTCAATAAAAAGCTTACTTCTTCCATAAGGGTTTGTAGCACTCAGAGGAAAGTCCTCTTTTATCGGTGTAGTATGCGGGTCTCCATAGACTGTTGCTGAAGATGAAAAGACAATATTTTTACAGTTATTTGCTTCCATAACTTCACACAGAGCCACTGTCCCACAAATATTGTTATCATAATATTTGAGTGGTTTTTCAACCGACTCACCAACAGCTTTAAGTCCTGCAAAATGAATAACAGAGTCTATATTATACGTATCAAAAGTCTCTTGCAGTTTTTGTCTGTCTCGTATATCACCTTTGACAAAACTTATTGCTTTACCTATGATTTTTTCCACTCGCTTGAGTGCTTCTTGTGAAGAGTTTGAAAGATTATCATAGACTACAAAATCATACCCTGCTTCACTAAGCTCCACGCATGTATGCGAACCAATGTACCCTGCACCACCAGTTACTAAAACCATATTAATACCTTCTTTAGTTAATTCAGTATATTATACACATAAATAGATTGTAAAAGAGTTAAGTTGAAAACTGTTATTTATTATATTCTGCGTGAGCCGTTACTGCACTTTTTGCTCCTTGGTAGTGTACTCTATCTCATATACTCTACCTTACAACCACAGAGACAACAAAAACAACTTAAAACCGTACAACAATCACGCTTCATTCGTATATCAAAAGAGGAACGTTCTCTTGCTCAAAAACAGTATAAATTACTCTTTGACAAGAATATAAACATTAAAAAAGCCGCGCAAAAGGAACTTTATAAGAAAAAAGTACTGCTCAAAGCTGCCGAAGCACTCAAACTTGCACAAAATGATCCTACTATAGAAAAAATAGTTCTACAAAGGATGTATGCTATTTTAAATTCAAAAGAGAAGCAGACTGAGCCAAGTGAACTGGAGTTAGAGAAATTTTACAAAGAACATCTCAAAGATTATTCAAAAAAAGAGTCTCTTAGCCTTTTTCATATTCATTTTAACAGACTTACAAAAGAACAAACAAAGAGTTTGTATCAACTACTACAAAATATCAACCCAAAAGAGTTAAAACGAAAAAAAGAGACACTTTCTATAGAAGATTTGAACAAAAAGTTTGGAAAATACTTTGCACAACAACTTCTCATTGCACCAAAAGGAGAGTGGCTTGATACAATACAGAGTAAAGATGGTTTTGAATTTGTCTATATAAGTGACTATTCTACAACACAGGCCTATCCTTTTGAAGATGTTGAAGCTCGAGTCTATCGTGACTTTAAAAAAGCCCAACAAAAAGAGAATCTTGATAAAGAGTTTAAACGTCTCTATAAACTCTATCCACAACAAAAAGAGTAGTTATGATAAAATTTTTCATATTCCTTATACCTTTTTTACTCTTTGGGCATCAAAGCGGACTCTCCTATGTAGATATTATTGAAAATAACTCACATCAACTCAATATCACCTATAAAAAACCCCTGCAAGATCTCTATGCTAACAGTATTCGCATCAACTATCCTTCACACTGTCTTACTACGCAAAAAGAGACTCAAGAAATAGAGAATGGTTTTATTATTAACAGATATACAATGCAATGTAGCGACAAAGGACTCTTTGGCTCACGTATCTGGATAGAAGGGCTTTTACGAAATGACAAAGGTGTACTTATTCATTATAAAGGTCCAAAACTTAGCAAAAAAAAGTTGCTTCGATCACATACGCCTTTTATAGCACTAAAAAATAAAAGTTCACAAATCAAGTTTTTTCAATCGTATCTTCACTTAGGCATTGAGCATATACTCTCAGGATATGATCACCTACTCTTTGTGCTTTCTCTTGTACTCCTTGCAAAAAGTACAAAAAAACTACTCTTTGCCATTACTGCTTTTACACTGGCTCACTCACTTACCCTTGCATCAGCCATGTTAGGGCTTGTCAATATGCCTGTTGCATTTATTGAGGCGATGATTGCTCTTAGCATTCTCTTTTTAGCTCGTGAACTACTTAGCCCTCAAGTAACACTCACAAAACAACATCTCTCTGTAATTTCTTTTATTTTTGGTCTTTTACATGGTTTTGGATTTTCAAATGTTTTAAAAAGTATTGGTTTACCACAAGAAGAGTTAGGGCTTTCCTTATTTGCATTTAATGTAGGCATTGAAATAGGTCAACTGCTTTTCATTGCTATTATTATTACTATTTTATCACTTCTAAAGAGACTCTATAAAGGCTCTTTAGAAAAGCTGCAAAAAGTCGTTGTTTATGCCATTGGAGGGACAGCTGCTTTTTGGTTTATAGAGAGGGTAATGCTCTTTTAGCTAGCTACATTCATAGCAAGTTGTGCCATTTTTTGCATATACTCTGTAGGATTTTCTTTCGCCTTAAGTGTTTTTTTCAGCTCATTTATAAAATACTCTTTCGTTCGCTCATCGGCAATATTAAAAGTGTACAGCACCCATTCAATATTTAACGCAATTTTTTCACCGTTTTTTTTCACTCTAAACGTTCTGTATAAATTTACATCTGTATCGGCAATCAAATCCAAAACTTTTGTATAAAATTCATTGACATTCGGATTTATCAGTAAGCGTAATTCTTCTTTAGTAATCTGGGCATCCACATCATCAAGATCTTCTCTGCCTAGAATTAGAGCATCCCCTAAAACAAGCTGCTCTCCTATAAAATAAGGCGTTTTCTTCTCACTCAAAGCATTTGCATCCGTATATATAATATGCTCTTTTAAGCTTGAAAGTTCATCTATTAAAATAGAACTGAAAAAAGTATAAACAGTGTTTGCCGCCATTGTAATATCGAGTTCTTCTACCTTTTGAGTTTTGTTATTTATACTCAGTGCTTTCATTAAAAACAATCCAACAAGATTACATTTACATATGTTCCGGCTTCTAAAAACTTGTCATCTTCACCCGCAATCATCAAAGCAGAATTATTAAGCATATTAGTAAGAATTGCCGAACTCCCGACTTTTTTACCGGTAAAATTCACAAAATATTCACCGTCTTCTACAATAATATTACATGCCGTAAACTCAGTAAACCTGCTTCGTTTTTTAAAATCTTCTTGCAATTTTGCTGCAACTGTTTTGTATGGATTCTCTTTACCCTGCATTTTTGCAATGAGCGGCAGTGCATATAAAATTGCCGTCACCGTAGAAGAATAAGCAAATCCCGGCAATGCCAAAATAAACTTATTAGCGCGTTGTGCTACAAGAATATGACGACCGGGTTTAATGCCAACACCTTTGTAAACAACTTCTGCACCTAAGCGAGGAATAATATCTTTAACAAAATCATAATCCCCGACACTTACACCGCCGGTACTTACCAAAATATCTGCAGATTCCAAGGCATTTTCAAATGTTTTCATAATGGCATCTCTATCATCTGGAGCAGTTCCAAGCTGTAATACTTCTGCTCCGGCTGACTCAAAAAGTGCTGCAAGGGTATAATTATTTGAACTTCTTATTTGTGCAGGATTATCAGAATATTCACCCAAATCAAGGATCTCACTCCCTGTAGCAATAACAGCAACACGAGGACGAAGTGCCACTTTTACCATGACTTGATTCAGTCCTGCCATCACGCCAATTTCGGCAAAACCGATCTTCGTGCCTTTTTTAATAAGAACATCACCTGCTGCGTAACCTTCCCCGACAGGGCGTACCGCATTAGCTCTCTCAACCGGTTCATTAATAGTAATCTTCCCATTATCATAGGTAACATTTTCTATTTGAATCAAAGTATCACTTCCGGCAGGCATCATCGAACCTGTAAAAGTTTTAATAGATTCACCCTCAGACAATACACGTGTTTCATCATGCCCTGCAGGATTATCACCAAGAACAATAAGTTCACCAAGCGCTAAATCGTCATGTTTTACGGCATAACCGTCCATAGAAGCAGTCGGAAACTGCGGGTCATTATATACAGCCGTTATATCCTCTGCCAAAACACGTCCAAGAGCATTGCTTAAAGGTACTCTTTCGTATCGGTGATTATTTACATGTAACAATTCCAACATATTTTGACTTGTCTCAAAAGAGATAAAATCAGTTCCTGTTATACTCATTATTTCGCTCCTAAAATTCCACTACCTTTTATGGCAGTGGAACGATCTTTTGCATACACTCTTTGTCCATTTTTCAAGTCATACTTCCAAATAGGAGCCGATGCTTTGAAATCTTCTACAAACTCATCTATAAACTCTAAAGCAACTCTGCGTTTTGGTGAAAAAACCGCTGCTATGTAAGAAGATTCATGCAGCATGACATCCCCACGTGAATGTGCCATTTTAATAACAGCACCTTTTTGCTTTGCTTTGTCCTGCCAATTGTCAAACCATGACTTTAAAATCGGCTCATATATGTCAAAACTCAGCCCGTCAATCCCGTCTTCACTGCGCACAGTTCCTACAAAAGGAATATATGCACCGTAATTACTTGTTAATTCGGCTTCATACCACTCTTTTAAAATTCCAGGCACATCAAGTGAACCGTCATATAAGCTCAACAAAACTCAACCTCCACAAACTGGAGGAAGCAAAGATATTTTGTCTCCGTTTTTAAGTTCACACTCCAAAGAAGTAACAAGATTATCATTGACTGCTACGGCACAATTATCAAGCCACTCTTTTACTTCTTCATCTTTTTGTAAAATAGCTGCTAATTCATTGAGATTTACAATCTCCAGTTCCAGTGCGTCTTTTTGTATCGGTCCTAAAAATTCTACTCTTACCAAAACAACATCCTCTTTTTTATTCATACAATTATATCTAAGATAAGTTAAGTGCTGTATAATTGCGTATGATTTTTGGAAAAATAGAATATCTCAACCTCCTGCCTTTTCATGTGTTTATAAAACGTTTTACACGAAGTACACAGCAAAAGCTCCTTATGGAATACAAAAAAAATGTTCCTGCAAAAATAAACGATGCCTTTTTAAACAGACGTGTTGATGCCGCATTTATCTCAAGTATTGCAGCAAAAAAAAGACAACATGTAAACCTTGGTATTATCGCAAAAAAAGAAGTGAGAAGTGTCATTGTTATTCCAGGAAATACAGACAAAAAAGATGTGGAATCTGCCTCATCCAATCTCCTGGCAAATCTTTTACATGTAAAGGGTGAAGTTCTTATAGGAGACAAAGCACTACGCTATGCTCTTGCAAATAATGACTATATAGATCTTGCAAAACTATGGAATGAAAAGTATAATTTGCCTTTTGTTTTTGCCCTGCTATGCTATCACAAAGACAAAAGATTATATAAAAAAATAGAAAAAGAGTTTTTAAAAAAAGAGGTGAAAATCCCGCAGTACCTCCTGCAAAAAGCATCAAAAAAGACAAATATTTCGCCACATAATCTAGCTGAATATCTTAAACTAATATCCTACAGGCTTGATTACAAGGCAAAAAAAGGTGTAAAAAAGTTTTATACAGAGGCAAAAAGAGTATAGACTCTTTTTACTCTCATCTCTTTAGATTTTACCGTCTAAATGATCTGCTAATCTTTGGAGTTTAATTTTATAGGCATCCATGTCAAAATCTTTCACACGGGCAACACCGTCTTCTATGGCAGCCTGGGCAACTGCAGAAGCTACATATACAAGCACACGTCTGTCAAACGGAGAAGGGATGATATACTCATGCCCAAATTCCATATCTTCTCGATGATGTGCTTCTTTGACATTTTTCGGAACAGGTTCTTTAGCCAGAGCTGCTAAAGCACGTGATGCTGCTATTTTCATATTTTCAGTTATTTTTGTGGCGCGAACATCCAAAGCACCACGGAAAATTTGAGGAAAACCTAAAACATTGTTTACCTGATTTGCATAATCACTTCTTCCTGTTCCTATTATAATATCAGGACGCACTGCTTTTGCCGTAGGCGGTGTTATTTCAGGATTTGGGTTTGCACAGGCAAAGATTATGGGGTTTGTATCTGACATTGATTGTACCATTTCAGGCGTAATTAAATCAGCTTGAGAGAGTCCAAGAACCATATCTGCATTTTTCATGGCATCTTCAAGTGTTCTATCTTGCGTATCAAGTGCAAAAAGTTTTTTATATTTGTTCAAATCATCTCGACCACTGTGAATAACACCTTTAGAGTCAAGCATCGTTATATTTTTTACACCCAGGGCTTTATACATATTCCCACATGCAATTCCCGCCGCACCTGCACCAATAACTACAACTTTTAAATCCTCAGCTTTTTTTCCACTCATCTCTATAACATTGATAAGCCCTGCTGTCGTTATAACCGCAGTTCCATGCTGGTCATCATGAAAAACAGGAACATTACAAATTTCTTTGAGACGCTCTTCTATCTCAAAACAACGAGGTGCTGAAATATCTTCAAGATTTATGCCACCAAAACTGTCAGCCATCGCAGCCACAATCTTAATAATCTCATCAGCATCTTTGGTGTTGAGTTCTATATCGACTGCATCTACATTCGCAAATGACTTAAACAAAACCCCTTTACCTTCCATAACAGGTTTTCCTGCCAAATGTCCGATATCTCCAAGGCCCAAAACCGCCGTACCGTCACTCACAACTGCTACAAGATTGCCTTTGTTCGTATACTCATACGCAAGGTCAGTATTTTTTTGTATTTCCAAACAAGGATATGCAACACCCGGGCTGTACGCCATCGACAATTCTTCTTGAGTGGTACATGGTTTTGTCAGTAAAGTTCCCGTTTTCCCGTTTGTATCAAATTCACTCTTCGCTTTATGATACGCTAATGACTCTTTTTGAAATGATAATTTATCTGGCATAATTGCATATCCTTATTATTTATATAATAAAATTATATAACTTTATTATAAATATGTATTTAATGACTTATATTTTATTTAAAAAGAGGACACTGTTACCTTTTGAATTATAATATATACCCATAGAATTTTTACGTGATACAAAAACACCGCGACCATTAAATTTTTTGGAATTTCTAAAAATAGTGCTCAATAAATTTGTATCAAAACCATTCCCTTCATCTGTAATTTGTGTTATCGCATATTGAGAAAATAAATTTTTTATTTTATATATTTTAACCGTTATTTTTTTATCACAATCTTTTTCAAGTTCCAAAAGTGTCTGAAAATAAATATCATCTTCTAGGAGTTTATGTTTTGTTTGTGCATCTATTGCTAAATTTCCATGCTCATATGCATTCATAAAAAGTTCATTAAAAGCTAAAGAACTACAGTTTTTAGGACATATATTTTCATACCATTCACTTGCTTTTTCGACATTTTCTAAGCTTGTCTCAAAAGTATATTCTGTCATTAAGGTTTTTTCATTTAATTCCAGTTTATTAATGAATATAAAAGTCAAATCATCTTCTTGTTCTGCAAATTTACTTAAGACATTCTCTTTCATCTCTTCTCTGGTAAAAGAGTTAAGAAAATCATTTTCAATAAAATGATTGTATGGGAAACCTTCATGCGTAATATTTTCAACAATACCGTCACTGTAAAAAAGAAATTTATGAATATTTTGCACTAAATATGTATCTATATTGTAGGTAAACGTCCATTTGCTCATTGGAGGATTATTTGATTTAATTTTTATAATTTGATGTTTATCATCCTCAAGCAAAAAGGGAGGCATTGAAAATTTTGCATAATCTAGCTGTAAAAAACAACTGTCAAATAGAATATAATCAATCGACAACGCTTCTTCATCAAGTAAAATCGGCTTCATAAAGTCCATTGATTCTTTTACAAGAATATCAAGACTAAAACTCTCATGTTGTATCATTTTATCTATAAGATGGTTTACAAACATAGTAACTGCCATTGC
>Ga0256836_1000308_pt1 | contig 28068 bp, 25 predicted proteins | sample 4561380metaG_FD_185974 | JGI IMG/M metagenome (GOLD analysis project Ga0256836, IMG submission 185974) | Hydrothermal vent microbial communities from Guaymas Basin, Mexico - 4561-380 | ecosystem: Environmental > Aquatic > Marine > Hydrothermal vents | place: Mexico: Guaymas Basin | collected...
TATAGATGTTGAAAATTTAAATATAAATATTTCTAATTTTTCTGATGGGGAAATTTATGTAGAAGGAAAAGATAATATCTTTAATAAAGAAGTTTTATTTATTCAAACCTTTCCGAGATATAAAGTAAATGAAGCTCTTGTGGAAGCTTTTATAATTTTAGATGCTTTAAGAAGAGGGAATCCTAAAAAAATATATTTAGTTTTACCTTATTTTCCTTATGCAAGGCAAGATAGAAAAATAAATGAACTTGATCCTATCTCTGCATCTTTAGTAGCTAAACTTTTTGAAACAAGTGGGGCTGATGTAGTCATAACTTTAGATCTGCATGCGCCTCAAATTGCAGGAAATTTCAAAATACCTTGTTTTGAAGTTTCTGCTTTAAATACTTTTGCAAACTATTTTAAAAATAAAGTAAAAGATAATTTTGTAGTAGTAGCTCCAGATGCTGGAGCTGCAAAAAGGGCAAGAAAATTTTCTAAACTTTTAGGAGATCTTCCAGTAGTAATAATAGATAAGTACAGACCAAAACCTAATGTTTCGGAAGTTGCGGCTATATTTGGTGATATTGAAGATAAAAACTGTATTTTAATAGATGACATGATAGATACTGCCGGAACTATTACCAATGCGGCAAAATTTTTAAAAGAAAAAGGAGCAAAGGATATTTACATTTGTGCTACCCATGGAGTATTTTCTGGAAAAGCAAAGGAAAGAATAGAAGGTGTTTTAAAAGAAAATGTAGTAAAGGAGGTTGTTGTAACAAATTCTTTGCCTCAAGAAATAAAGGGATTAACAGTTTTAGATATTATGGGTGAGCTTTTAAAATTTTTCAAATAAATAAAATATTGTAATATATTGTTTAAATTAAAAAATCAAACTTGTTGAAAACTTTAAATTGAAAAACTAAAATATAGTTTGATAACAATTTTTAAGAGGGAATTTTGATCTTAACAACTTTAAAAAAATTATATCAAAGATTAATTGAAATAGCATTAACTGAGGATGAAGAAAGAGTAGCTAAAGGTCTTGCAATTGGTATATTTATAGGAACAATTCCTGTAGTTGGTGTTCATACAGTGTCTGCTATACTTGTAGCAAGTATATTGGGTTATAATCGTATTGCAGCAGCTGTAGGAACTTATATTCCAACAAATCCATGGACCACAGTTCCCCTTTTTATTTTAGAATATTATGTGGGAAGATTTATACTTAGAATGCTAGGCATTAGATTGACCTCCCAAACCTTAAAATTTTCATTAAGAAATCCTGAAGAGTTTTTAAAAATAGGAAAAAATATTTATATACCTATGTTAATAGGCGGGATATTTTTAGCTTTTATTTTTTCAATTTTAGGTTATTACCTTTTTAAAGTTTTTTTAAAAAAAACAAAAGAAGGAAAAAACAAATTTTTAAACTCCCAGAAAATTTTTTCTTGTATTCAAAATCCGCAGATACCAAAAAGTAAATGAGGATTTTATGAAACGGTCTAATAAAAAATATTGTTTTGAAAAAATAGGGATGGGATATCTTTAAATTTAGGACTTTAAAAATTACTTGTTTTTTGTTGATGAAAGTGAAAAGATCCTAGAAAGAGTAAAGATTGTATAAAGGGAGCATATCATGGAAAATTTAAAAAGAATTCTAGGGGCAGATTTTGATGCAAAAGAACTTTTAAATATTTTATTTAAATTTGCAAAGGAGATTAATAAAGATATAAATATAATGAATGTTTGTGGTTCTCATGAGCATACTATAACGGTTAGTGGTCTTAGAAATATTATGCCTGAAAATATTAATTTAATTCCAGGGCCCGGATGTCCAGTTTGTGTATGTGCACAAAAAGATATTAAAAAAGCTATTTATCTTTCTTTAAAGGAAAATGTTATTTTAGCTACTTACGGAGATATGCTCAGAGTTCCTGTGAAACTTAATGAAGAAGAAAAAGAGATTTTTAAAGTAGACTCTTCAGTTATTTCTTTAAGGCAAATAGGGGGTAATTATAAAATAGTATCTTCTCCCTTAGAGGTTTTAAAACTTGCTTTAAATAATCCAGATAAAAATATAGTTTTTTTCTCAGTAGGCTTTGAAACAACAACTGCGCCTTTAGTAGGTTTTTTAAATATGGATTTACCTAAAAATTTATATTTTTTAATAGCTCATAAAATTACTCCAGCTATTGTAGATTACCTTTTAACAAATATTCCAGCCAAAGTAGATGCTTTTCTTCTTCCAGGTCATGTAAGTGCAATAATTGGAGAAGTAGCTTGGGAGTTTTTACCAAAAAAATACAAAATGCCAGGTGTAATAGCAGGTTTTACAGTTGAAAATCTTTTGCTTGGTTTTATAGAAATCTTAAGACAAATTTTGGAAAATGATATAAAAATTGAAAATGTTTACAAAACAGCTGTAAAAAAAGAAGGAAATAAATATACTTTAAAACTTTTTGAAAAATATTTAAAAGTTTCTTCTGCTTATTGGCGTTCTATTGGGGAAGTTCCAAACTCTGCTCACTTTTTAAAAGATGAATTTTCCTATTTGGATGCTGAAGAGGTATTTGAAATACCGAATTTCAAGGAAGAAAAAATAGAGGGTTGCATTTGCGGAGAAATAGTTTTAGGGTTAAAATTACCCAAGGATTGCCCTTTGTTTAAAAAGGTTTGTACCCCTTTAAATCCTGTGGGACCTTGTATGGTATCTCATGAAGGAGCTTGTAATATTTGGTATAGATTTTCTAAGTTTTCTTAAAAATTAAAAAATATAAAAGGCAAAGAAAATGGGAAAAATAAGAAAAATTTTTTTAGTGTGTTTTGTAGTTTTACTTTCATTTTCGTATGCTCAAGAATCTCCTTTCGAAGAAATTCAAAAACAGATTCAAATTTTGGAAAAATTAAAAAAGGAAATTGAGCTTTTAATAAAAAAGAAGGAAGAAATTTTAAAAAAGTATAATCAAACTCTAAAAGCTTTAAAAGAAGAAGAAAAAAGACTTTTAAATTTGGAGAAAAAACTAAAAAGTGAGCGTTACAAAAAGCTTGCCAAAGCTTTTGAAAAAATGGATCCGGAGCAAGCTGCAAATTTAATAAATAATATGGATCCAGAGCTTCTTGCCTATATTTTATATAACATGAAACCGGCAAAAGCTGGTGAAATTTTACAATATGCAAATCCCCAAAAGGTAGATATAGTTTTAAAAAAAATGGTTAGTTTGGGTTTAGATAGTGAGCTTTTAAAAAGTTTAATTTGTAAAGAAAAATTAGATTTAAACATAACTTCTAATTTAAATCAAATTTCAATAAATAGAGGGAAAAAATGAAGGTACTTGTAAATTTACTTTTATTATTTTCTATATCCCTGGCTTTTCCGAGCTTAAAAGAGCTTGAAAAGGAAAATCAGAAATTATCTCCGAGTGAGCTTAATAAAACTGTAAAAGATAATCTAAAAACCGAACTTAAATATTTAAACCTTTTTATGCAAGGATACGAGCAAATAAAGCAAAACTATGTTGTAGATAAACCTGCAAAGGAGCTTTTTGAAAATGCCTTAAGAGGTATGCTTCAAAAATTAGATCCTTATTCTACTTTATTTACTCCTCAAGAGCTAAAAGATTTTACAGAAGATACGGAAGGAGAGTTTGGAGGATTAGGTATAGAAATAACAAAGGCTAAGGGAGGAGGAATTTTAGTTATTACCCCTCTTGAAGGAACTCCCGCTTGGAAAGCTGGAATTCAACCTGGAGATATTATTGTAAAAGTAAATAATGTAACTTTAGGACCAGATATTACGGTTATGAAAGCTGTTCATTTGATGCGTGGAAAGCCTGGTACAAAAGTAACCATTTGGATAAAAAGAAAAGGATGGGAAAAACCAAAACCCTTTACTCTTACAAGAGCTGTTATAAAGGTAAAAAGCGTAAAGTATAGGGTTTTAGATACAAAGTACGGAAAAATTGGATATATAAAGGTAACTCAATTTCAGGAAAGTACTCCAAAAGAATTTAAAAAAGCCATTTTAGATTTAGTGAATAATAAATATGTAAAAGGTTTAATTATTGATATGCGCTTTAATCCAGGAGGACTTTTATCTTCAGCAGTTTCTATGGTAGATATGTTTGTTCCTAAAAACAAGGTAGTTTTAAAAATAAAAGGAAAAAATGAATATGAAGTTTATAAATCCACTCATAAACCTATTATTCCAAAAGATATTCCAGTAGTAGTTTTAGTAAATCAAGCAACGGCTTCTGCTGCAGAAATTTTTACAGGAAATTTAAAAGATTATAAGCTTGCAACTATTGTTGGAGAAAAAACTTTTGGAAAAGGATGTGTTCAAAACATTTTTCCTCTCCCTTATGGATATGCCGTAAAACTTACAACTGCTTACTATTATCTTCCAAAAGGTGAATGTATCCAAGGTAGAGGAATAAAACCAGATATTGAAGTAAAACTTTCTAAAAAAGATAAAGAATTTCTAAAAAAACTTTCGGAAGAAGAAAAAAAACATCCTGAAAAAATTTTGGAATATAAAAAGCAACGTGAAAACTATATAGATAACCAGCTTAAAACTGCGATAGAAGTTATTGGAAAAAAATTAAAAGAGGAAGGTAAGCTTGAATAAAATATATAAGTTTATAGGAACTGCAGCTTATAGCGGACTTCTTCCAAAAATGCCGGGAACTTGGGGCTCCATTTTTGGAGCTCTTTTTGTTTATTTTGTTTATCCGCATTTAACTTTGGTAGAAAAGCTTATTTTAATTATATTTTTTACAATTTTGGGCATAATAGCATCTTATAAACTTTCTTTGGAACTTAACGATGAAGATCCAGATATTGTAGTTATAGATGAATTTGTTGGAATTTTAATAACATTTTTGTTAGTTCCTATTAACTTAAAAAATTTAATTTTAGGAACTATTTTATTTAGAGTTATAGATATTTTAAAACCTTTCCCTTTAAAAAAGTTAGAAAAGTATCCTTACGGTATAGGTATAATGCTAGATGACATAGTAGCAGGTATCATTTGTATGGTTTTGCTTTATTTATTTCAAAAAATTTAAATTAGTTCTAATTAACTTTAGTTTAAAATACAAAAATAAACTTTTAAAAGGATGCTTTTACTGTCATTCTTTACCTGGAGGCTAAAAATATGAGTGTTTGTGAAAATTTACAAAAAATTCAAGAAACTATAGAAAAAGTTTGTCAAAAAGTAGGAAGAAATCCCAAAGAAGTAAAAGTCCTAGGTGCTATAAAAGCTCAACATTTAGAAAAAATTATAGAAGCTATAGAATGTGGATTAAAACTAGTTGGAGAAAATTACATTCAAGAAGCTAGAGAAAGAATTTCTTTTCTAAAAGAAAAATATCCTGGAATAGAAGCTCACTTTATAGGTCATCTTCAAACAAATAAAGTAAAGTATGCTATAAAGCTTTTTGATGTTATTGAAACTGTTGATAGAGTTTCTTTAGTAGATGAACTTCAAAAAAGACTTTCTAAGGAAAATAAAACTTTAGATGTTTTAATAGAAGTTAAGCTCTCTTCTGAAGAAACAAAAACTGGATGTGAAGAAAAAGACTTAGAAAGTTTAGTAGAGTATATTTTAGAGAAAGGAAAAAATTTAAATTTAAAGGGTCTTATGACAATTCCTCCTTATTTTGAAGATAAAGAAAAGGTTAGACCCTACTTTAGAAAACTAAGAGAGCTCAGAGATAATTTAGAAAAAAAATTTAATATAAAACTTCCTGAGCTTTCTATGGGTATGAGCCATGATTTTGATATTGCTATAGAAGAGGGTGCTACAATAGTAAGAATAGGAACTTTACTTTTTGGAAAAAGGCAATATAAAAAAAGTTAATATAGCCCATAAATTGCAAGAAGTATTTTCAAAAAAGCTAAAAAAATTGGTTTTTTTTCTTAAAAATATTTTTAATGCCGTAAAACAAAATAAATTTCATTCCATTTTTTCTATTCTTGCCATTGCTGCAGCTATATCCTCTGTAGTTTTAATTGTTTGTGCTATTGAGGGAAGTTCTTATTTTGCAAAAAAACTTATAGAAAAAATGGGATCAGATATTGTTTTTGTTGCTCCCGGAACTCCTAAAAGTGATATTAGAAAGTTAAAGTTAAAATATTTCACTTTTAAAGATTTAGAAGCCTTAAAAAAAATTCCTTACACCTACTTTCATACTGGGGCCTTGGCAAAATGGGTTTTAATAAAAAGCTATAATGGAAAGAACTATGATTTTGCTTTAGTTTATGGAAACTTACCAAATATGTTTAAAGCTTGGAATATAAATATAGACTATGGAAGAGCTTTAAGTGAAAAAGATAGATATAAACGTGTGTGTGTAATAGGACATTATCTTGCAAAGGAAATTTTTGGAAAGGACGATGGAAGTATTATTGGAAAAAAGCTTTTAATAAATAATGTGCCAATAAAAGTTATAGGTATTTATGAAAAACTTGGCATTATCTATGGAGAAAACGAAGATAATCGTCTTTACATGCCAATTTATGCTTATAGACAAAGTGTAGAACCAGATTATAAACATTTATCTATTTTAGTTTTTAAAGTAAAAGATATAAAGAAAGTCGATTGGGCTGCCAAGCAGGCCGAAGAAATTTTATTTCGTCTTCATAAGGAAAAAGATTTTACAGTTTATACACCGGGTTTAGTTAAAAAACTTTTAAATATGCTTTCAGCCACCTTAGCTTTCTTTTTAGGAATAGCAGTTTTTGTATCTATTATTGTAGGTGGATTTGTTCTAAGTAATATTTTCTATTTAAACGTTCAAAGTAGACGTTGGGAAATAGGATTAAGGCGTGCCTTAGGTGCAAAGAAGAGAGATATTTTATTTTTATTTTTATCCGAAGCTTTAATTTTATCTTTTTTTGGACTTATTTTGGGGCTTTTCATAGGATACTATGGTTCTAAAGCTTTAATTCCAAAGCTTGGTATTCCTTATATATTTTCCAAAAAAGTTTTTATTTTTTCTGCTTTAACAAGTATACTTATTGCTCTATTTTCAGCTTATAAACCAGCAAAAGAGGCATCTGAATATGAACCAGTTTTTTGTTTAAGGGAGAAAGTATAATATAATTTTATTTGAAAAATTTTTTAAATTTTTTTATAATAGCAAAATAAGCGTTGTTACACTTTATAATGTAAGTCTAATGTTTCTAATGCTTATTATAAGTTTATAAAAATACTTTTAAATGTGGGTGAAAAATGAATGGAAAGGTAAGCTGCCCCTATTATAAAGAATGTCCTATATTTGCGACATTTTACAATTCCAAAAATGAAAAAATTAGAAAATTTATAGAAAAATACTGTGAAGGAGATTATAAAGCTTGTTTAAGGTACAAACTTAAAGTCTCTGGAAAATCAGTTCCGCTACATCTTTTGCCAGATGGTAGTTATATAAAAGCATTTTCCTTAAAAAAATTATTGATACTCCTTACATCTGGGTTACTTCTTCTTTTCTCTTTTATAAACTTTGCTGCTTTTTATTTGGAAATAAACGATTTTGCATATAAATCTGAAAAAAATTTAGAATCTGAACTTTCTCGTCTTTTAAAAGAAGAATTAAAAAGAAGAATGGATATTCTTTTTAACGCCATAAATACTGTTTATATGGAATATAAAGATAAATTGCCAAAGGAAGAATTAGAAGAAAGAATAAAAAGTATAGTAAGAAAAGCTAGATATGGGCGTTCGGGATATTTTTGGATAAACGATATGAATTATAAAATGGTAATGCACCCTATAAAACCAGAATATGAAAACAAAACTTTTTTAAATGATCCTAAAGTTCCCTTTGTAAAATTAGGAGTAGATGCCTTAAAAGAATCTCATAAAGATTTTGCATATATAAAATATGAATTTTATAATCCTGCCACAAAAAAATATGAGCCAAAAATTTCTCTAGTAAGAGTTTTTAAACCTTATAATTGGGTAATAGGGACTGGAGCTTATGTATCTAGTTTGGAATATAGAATTATAAAGGCTTATTCTAAAAGTTTAGCTACAGCTAAAAAGAAAATTGAGGCAGTTTATCTTTCTGTAACAGTTATATTTTTGATATTATCTTTTTTATTAGTGAATTTTATCTTAAAAAATTATGTTTTTACACCTATAGATAACTTTTCAAAAACCCTTTCAAAAATTATTCACAGCTTTTTATTTTCTCAGAGAATAGAAATTTCATCTAAAACTCCGCTTGAATTGATTACTGCTATTTTATCTGTAAATGTTCTTTTACAAACTTTCAAAAATATTTCCTCTGAGGTTGTAAAAATAGCAAAAGGAATTTCTGAAGGAAATCTTAATGTAAAAATAGATAGAGACATTTTTAAAGGGGAACTTGAGGAACTTGGGAATGCTTTGGAAAGTATTATAGAAACTATAAAAGCTATACTTGTCGAAATTGAAAAAATGTCTTTAGCTCTTGCGGAAGGAAAAATAAATAATTTAGACTTAAACAAAAGTTTATTTAAAGGTGAACTTTTGAAACTTGAACACTCTTTGGAACGTATTTTGGAAAACTTTAGAAAAATAATTTCTATTATTGATAATATTGCTACAGATTTAGCTAAAGCTAATTTTAGAACTTATGATGAAAATCTTTTACCTGGAGATTTAAAGGAAATTCTACTCAAATTAAACAAAGCTAATATGGATATAAAAAAAGCATTAGAAATTTTGGCAGAAATACTGGAGAAATCTAATATCAATCAAGAAATAGATGTATCCCAATTTGAAGGTGAATTAAAGAAAGTTGCTAAATCAGTAAATAAATTTGCAAGAACATTTAAAGAAATTATTTTAGAAATTCAAAGATTTACAAAAGATTTGGAAAATGGAATTTTATCTACTAAATTGAATGAAAAGGTTTTCCCAGAAAGTTTAAAAGATCTAAAAGAATCTTTAATTGAAATTCACAAGACTTTCTTAAATATTAAAGATACTTTACTTAAAATTTCCAAAGACTTAGCGAAGGGGAACTTAAAAATAAAAGTAGATGTAAATCAGTTTAAGGGAGAATTTAGGGAAATAGCAACTTCTTTAAATAAAGGCATAGAAACTTTAAGGTTTTCCATTGGAAAAACTATAAAAGTTATAAAAGAAAGTGTAAAAGCTTTAGAAGAAAAAGTAAATGAACTTGAAAATGCTCTAAATAAAATAAAAGAGCAAACTCAAACCACAAATGAAATTTCAGAGGAAATGAGCAAAGTCTATAAAGAAATTTTGGATCTTGCTAAAAAAATTCTAAATATAAAAGATTTATCTGGTGAAACTTTAGATACTGTAAATTCTGCAGAAAAAATTTTGGATATGATTAAAAGTAAACTTAAAGAAAGAACAAAAGAACTTACAAATATTGTAGAGGTAATTTTGCAAATAGCCGAGCAAACTAATATGCTTGCTTTAAATGCGGCAATTGAAGCGGCTCGTGCGGGAGAACATGGAAGAGGCTTTGCCGTAGTAGCAGATGAAGTTAGAAAACTAGCTCAAAAAGTCGTCTCTGCAACGGATCAAATTAGAGAAACAATATCTACCTTAAATAAGGATATAGAGGAGCAAGTAATAGAAAATATTGTAAATGCTTTTAAAACTATAAAAGAGTCTATGGAAAAATTAGAAAAAATAGTAGAAGAAACATCTCAAACAGCTCAAAAAGATTCTAAAAAGATTACTCATATTGTAGAAATGTTAAAAGAACTTTCTAATGTATCTTTAGAAAACTTTGAGGAACTTCAAGAAGTTATTGAAAGCATTATTAATATTTCCAAGAAAATTTCTCAAATTGAAAAAGATTTAGCTAAGTTTAAGGTTTAGTTAAACATATTGAGTTTTAATATTATTTTTTAAAAGGGGCTGTCCGCCCCTTAAAGCTTAAAATATTTTTTTTAGAAAATCTTTTACATTACTTAAATTTCTGTGAAGTCCTAAAGCTTTAACCGGAATACCTAAAGCTAATCCTACAAGTTGAGGAACATGTAAAATTGCAAAGTTATAAGGATTATACATTTCCATTTGCATATGACAAAGTGGACATGGTGTTACTATACAATCTGCGTTTAGTTTTTTTGCTTCTTCATAAACCATATCTAAAAGTTTTTTATATCCCTGAGGAAAAGTAAATTGAGCATGAAAGCCACAACAAATGATATTTCTTTGACCTCTAACTGGCACTCCTCCACAAACTTCTACAAGTTCATCTATAGATTTTGGGTTTTCGGAAGGTTCATAACCTAAAATATGATGTGGTCTTATAGTATGACATCCATAAAAAGGATATACTTTGATATTTTTTAAAGGTTTTTTTACAAGATTTCTTATCTTTTCTTTATTTTGGTGCAGAACCCAAAGGGTATGAAGAATTTTAATTTTTCCGGAAAAACTTAAGTTATATTTAGCTAGTTTTTGATTAACCTCTTTTAAAAGTTTTTCATCTTTAATAAGTTTATTATAAGTACTTCTCATAACTAAAAGACAGGTAGAACAAGGTGTAACAATATCTAAACCTTCCTTTTCTGCATAAGCTAAATTTCTTGCATTTATTAGAATTTCCCACTCTTCATTAATTTCTTCTAAAGCTCCAGCTCCACAACAAGAAAAAGTATCTAAATTTTTTAGTTCTATATCTAAAAAGGAAAAAACGCTTTCAGTTGCTTCTCCAAGCTCCTTGGAAGCTCCTTTTAATACACAACCTGGAAAGTAAGCATACTTTGACATTAAGATCCCTCCTTATTTTAATTTCTTTTCTCTAACTTCCCCGAAAGGTTCAACTTCCTCAAATATTTGACCTTGAAATTTATACCATTCACATTCTGGGTTTAAAAAGCAATCTGGGGAAAGCCCAGCTTTTAAACAAGTATGAGCCAAAAACTCTTCTACACTCCAGTTATATTCTACTGGAACTTGGGGAAGTAAAAGTCCAGAATGGAATCCACATTTTACAATTAAACCATCTTCTCCAATTTTTATTTGTTTCATAAGTTCTTCTGGGGTAGAAAATTCTATTTTTTGGGGTGGAGTTAAAACTGTAACTTCTATAACTATATTTTGAAACTCGTCATAAGTTAGAGGAGGAAATCTAGGATCCCTAAAAGCAGCTGAAATAGCACTTTCTATGATAGCTTCTCCTAAAGGTAAAATTGGTTCTGGAAAACCTATACATCCTCTTAATTTATGATCAGGATATGTATTTAAAGTGGTAAAAACTCCTCTTTTTTCATAAAAAATCTCTGGAAGATTATCGGGTAGTGGCATTAAAATTCTATCTTTAAAAAATGTGTCGATAGCTTGTCGTGCAAGTTTTACGGCTATTTTCCCTTCTTCTAAAGTTAATTTTCTAAACATGATGTACCTCTCAATTTAAAATATTTTTAAGTTATTATATTAAAAAATATAATCAAAAGCGGTTAATTTCTTAGTTTATGATAGAATACACGTTTAAAGAAAATGCTTTTCTTTATGGGAGGTTTTTATGAAAGATTATTTTGAAGGAGCTGTTTTAGGGGCTGCTATTGGAGATGCCCTTGGAGTTTTAACTACAAACTTAACTAAAGAAGATATAAAAAAATTATATAAAAAAGATATTATAGATTCTTTTTGTGAGCCAGCCTCAAAATCTGTTTTACCACATTTAAAAAAGGGTATGTACTCTCATAAAACTCAAATGCTTAAAATGGTTTTGGAAAACTTAGTAAAGTATTCCTATTTTAATCCCTATGCCTATATAGAGGATTTAAAAAAATGGGTAAAAGATGAAAAAAATCATAGATATCCTTCTCCCGGACACTTAAATGCAGCTTTAGGATATTTAAATAATTTTCCATCTATGGAAACCGAGGAAATGAAAAAATTAAAAAAATACGCAGAAGAAAATATTTTAACGCCAAAAGAAGAAGCAGCTTTATGGGAAAAACTTCAAGTGGCTCCTGTAAAATCTTCGGATATTGATGGAGCTTTACCTTGTTTAGTATTTGGACTATTTAGATATTATGACTTAGATAGCGCATATGAAATGGCTTATCACTTTGTTTCTTTAACGCATAGTAGTGAAATTGTAAAAGACATTGGAGGTATTTATGCTGTTGCTACAGCTTTAACGGTGTCTCATAAATATGATTTTACAAAAAAAGAGTTAAAACTTGGATTTTTAGATGAGCTTTTATCTTTTTCTCAAAATCAAGAGGTAAAGGAGCATTTAAATTTACTTTATAATCTTATAAAAGAAGATGTAAATGAACTTAAAGCTCAAATTACTTTGGGAAATTCTTCCTATGCTACAGAAAGTTTTTCCTTAGGTCTTTATTATTTTTTGACTTATCCTTTGGATTTTAAAACTTGTGTTGTAAAAGCTGTAAATGCTTGTGAATTTGTTGAAGGGGATATGAGCGCTATTGGGTATATAAGTGGTTCTTTAAATGGAGCTTATAATGGATACTCCAAAATTGATAAAGAATTTTTAGATGAACTTGAAGATGCATATGAACTTAAACTTCTTGCAGATAAACTTTACGAACTTGTAGGTCATTAAAAAAATAAAAGGGAGAGAGGATATGATACCAAGATATACTACAAAGGAAATGGGAGAAATTTGGAGTGATAAACGTAAATTTTATAACTGGTTAAAAGTTGAACTTGCGGTTTGTAAAGCTCAGGAAGAATTAAAAAGAATCCCAGAAAATACTACTTTAGAAATTGTAAAAAAAATTCTTCCTTATTTAGAACCAAATTATCAAAAAGATTTAATAGAAACTTTAGAGCTTCCCTTAAAAGTAGTTAAGCAAGAGAAAATTTTTGATATAAAAAGAATAGAGGAAATAGAAAAAACTACTAATCATGATGTAATAGCTTTTTTAACTTATTTAGAGGAAATTTTAGGGGATATTTCAAAATATATTCATCTTGGTATGACCTCTTCTGATCTTGTGGATACAGCCTTTGCTCTTCAGATAAAAGATGCTTTAAATTTAATAGAAAAAGATATAGAGCAAACTTTAGAAATTTTAAAAACCTTAAGCTTAGAACATAAATTTACCTCTTGTATTGGAAGAACTCATGGAATTCATGCTGAGCCGATGAGTTTTGGTCTTAAATTTCTTTTGTACTATAACGAGTTTAAAAGACATCTTCAGAGACTTAAGGAGGGAAGAAAAAGATTCTACGCTGGAAAAATTTCCGGAGCTGTGGGAACTTTTGCTCATCTTCCACCTCAAGTAGAAGAAAGAGCATGTGAGATTTTAGATATTCCTTATGAGGAAGTTTCCAATCAAGTAGTTCAAAGAGATAGACATGCAGAAGTTTTAAACTTTTTGAGCTTAGTAGCTGCAAGTATTGAAAAAGTGGCCACTGAAATTAGACATCTTCAAAGAACCGAAGTTAGAGAAGCAGAAGAGCCCTTTAGAAAAGGTCAAAAGGGGTCTTCAGCTATGCCCCATAAAAAAAATCCTATTATTTGTGAGCGTCTTTGTGGACTTTCAAGATATGTTCGTTCAAATGCTATTGTAGGTATGGAAAATGTGGCTCTTTGGCATGAAAGAGATATTTCTCATTCTTCTACAGAAAGAATTATTTTTCCGGATAGCTTTATAGCTTTAGATTATATGTTTAAAAAACTTTTAGATATTTTAAGGGATTTAAAAGTATATAAAAGAAACTTAGAAAGAAATTTAAATCTTTTAGAAGGTTTAGTTTTCTCTCAAAGGGTTCTTTTAGCTTTAATAGAAAAAGGTAAACTCAAAAGACAAGAAGCTTATAAGATTGTTCAAGAAAATGCTTTAAGAGTTTGGGATATTTTAAATAATGATGATGTAAATAAATATAAAGAAGGTAATGAACTACTTTTTTATAAATTTTTAAAAGAAGATGAAAGAGTTAGAAAGATTTTAAGTGAAAAAGAACTAAAAGATCTTTTTAAAGTAGATTATTATCTTAAACATATAGAAGATATTTATAAAAGAGTATTAACTACTTAAAAGGAGTATTTAGGTAATTATGTCTAAAAATAAGAAACTAAAAGAAGGTATTATTACGGAAAAAATTGCAGGAAAGCTTGAGGTTTATACTTTTGAAAATGGTAAAACTTATCTTGGGATTCCAAGAGGAAAATTAAGAAGAAAAGTAAAAACTCTATATGCTGGGGATTTTGTTTCCGGAGTTGAAATAGATGAAAATACTTTTGCAATTGAAGATGTGAAAGAAAGAAAAAATTTATTAATTCGTCCAAAGGTTGCAAATGCTTCAAAAGCAATTATTGTTCAAACTCTAAAGCGTCCAGAATTTATTCCTTTTCTTTTAGATTCTTTACTTGTAGCTTATGATTACTATGGTCTTGATCCAATAATTGTATTTAACAAAATAGATATTTTAAATGAAGAAGAGAAAAAAGAACTTGAAAAAGTAAAAAAGATATATCAAGATGCTGGGTATAAGGTATATTTAGTAAGTGCAAAAGAAAAAATAGGTATAGAAGAATTAAAAAAGGAATTTGATAGAGATATTTGTATTTTAGCAGGCCCCTCCGGGGTAGGAAAAAGCTCTATATTATCTGCTTTAACAGGTTTAAATTTAAAAGTTCAAGAAGTTTCTGAAAAAACAGAAAGAGGAAGGCATACTACTACAGGAGTAAAGCTCTATCCTTTTGGAAAAAATTCTTTTATAGGGGATACTCCGGGATTTTCAAAAATAGATGTTTTAGAGATTATGGATGAAAAGGAAGTTCCAAAACACTTTAGGGAATTTTTAAAATATAAGTGTCCTTATAAAAATTGCACTCATATATATGAGGAAGATTGTGAAGTAAAAAAGGCTTTAAAACGTGGAGAAATTTCTTTAGAAAGATATAAATCTTATTTAAAAATGCTTAAGAAAAATATTCCTTTGGAAGAAATTTTAAAGGATTAAAGGGGAAGAAGTTTTATTTTATGTTTTTTACAAAATTCTTTAAATTTTTCTTTGTTTACGATTAAAACTTTATTTTTTTCTAAAACTAAAGTATTTGCTCGAGCTTTAAGCATAGTTTCTAAAGTTTTTATTCCAACTGTAGGAATATCAAAATCTAAACTTTGATTAGCTCGGGCAGCTTTACAAACTGTTAATTTATCTTCTTTTGTCAATTTAGATGCCCTTAAAATAGTTTCATCCGTTCCTTCAATAGCTTCCATGGCAAGAACCACTTTATCTTTCAAAACTACAGTTTGACCTACATCTTTGGAAGCTAAGAATTTTGCTATTTCCATTCCAAACCTTGCATTTTCAAGTTCATTTTCATTAAAATTTCCTATTTTATCTTCTTTTTTCACAAGTGCGTTTTCAATATATTCTTTTGGATAAATAACTTCTATATTTTCCTTTTTTAAAATCTCTTTTATTTTCTCAAATATTTTTTCAGGTCTTTTGTCTTTTAAAGAAAAAAGTAATTTTAAGGTAAAAAAGTTTAATGGAATTTTATTAAATGTTAATCTTTGATCAAATTTTCCTATGAAAAATACTTTATTTATATCTCTTTTTTTTAAAATATTTATAACTTTTTTAATATCTATTTTGTTTAACCAGATTACATTCGGAAATTCTTTTAATTTTTCCTCAGATATACCTTCAAATGCTATTACAAATATATTTTTCTTATAAAAATTTATAACATCTATAACAATTTCACCTTTGCCGGCAATTAGAGCTTCCATCTTAACCTCTTGATTTTATTTAGTTTGGTATTATAATTATAATCAATAGTAAAGATTTCTTTTTATTTTCATATATACACAAAGTTAGAAAAGATTAAACGTCCTTAAGATTCTTACCAAATACAAAAATTTAGAAAAAGAAGGAGGCTTTTTATGCATATTCCAGGTTATAAAACTTTGGAAGAAATAGAAAAAGAATTTAATATAAAATTTGACGAAGAAGAAAAAAGAAAATTAAATGAAATTCTAAAAATTCACCCTATGTTTATTCCTACCTACTACGCAAAGCTTATAAATTGGGGGGATGAAAATGATCCTATAAAAAGAATCATATTCCCCTCGATTTATGAGCTTTCCGAGGAAGGAGAATATGATACAAGCGGAGAAAAGGAAAATACAGTTTTAACTGGTCTTCAGCATAAATACAAAGAAACTGTTCTTATTTTAGCTACAAATAGATGTGCTGGATATTGTAGACATTGTTTTCGTAAAAGACTTGTAGGAATTCCAACGGAAGAAACTATAAAAATTTTTGATGAAGCAGTTAAATATGTCAAGGAACATAAGGAAGTAACAAATGTTTTAATTTCTGGTGGAGATCCCCTAGTTTTACCTAGCGAGGTTTTAGAAAATTTCATTGCAAAACTTTCTGAAATTCCTCATTTAAGATTTATAAGAATAGGAAGTAGAGTTCCGGTTTTTTATCCTATGAGAATTTATGAAGATAAAAAACTACTTGAGATGTTAAAAAAATATTCTACCCCAAATAGAAGAATATATTTGGTAACTCACTTTAATCATCCTAAAGAAATAACAGAGGAAAGCAAAAAGGCTATAGATGCTCTTTTAGATAGCAAAGTAATTACAAGTAATCAAACTGTTCTTTTAAAAGGCGTAAATGATGATCCTAAAGTTTTAGCTGAGCTTATGAAATCCTTGGTTCAAATAGGTGTAGTTCCATATTACGTATTTCAGTGTCGTCCGGTTAAAAGGGTTAAATCTCATTTTCAAGTTCCATTAAAAGAAGGTTATAAGATTGTAGAAGGTGCAAAAAGAAATTTAGATGGTCATGCAAAAAGATTTAAATATATAATGTCTCATAAAACTGGGAAAATAGAAATTGTAGGTTTAGACGAAGAAAATGACATTATTTATTTAAAATATCATCAAGCTAAAGATGATAAAAATGTTGGAAAGTTTTTTGCAAAAAAATTAACCCCAAACGCTGGTTGGCTTGATGATTTAAAGGATTTGGAAAAATAGGTTTATCGTTTGCAAGGAAATTAACTTTATTACATTCGTTACTATTATTAAAGTCTTATTTTTTTCTTTAACGCTTAAAATAAAGGTATGTAGTTATGTTATTATAATAAGCCAAGATTTTCAAATCACTTTCCAAATATCTTCTACATTTAAAGAAATATTACAACCTGTAGATAGCTCAAAAGTGAGATTATCCTTATCATTTTCAAAAACTTTATGGTATTTTCCATCAATTAATTTAAAAACTCTCACTTTTCTCACATTTGGATAGATAAGAACATAGTATTTAACACCTTCTTTTTGATAGATTTTGAATTTTAACTCTTCGTCCTTCAACGCGTTGGATTTTGATACAACTTCTATTACTATTTCTGGAGGAAATTTAATATAATTTTTAAATTTAAAGCAAGTAACAACTATAATTAACAACTATAATCCGGTCTTACTATTGTATGTTCGTTTATAATCCAATCAAGCTTTGCATAAACATAACATTTATTTTTGCAATTATCCATTTGATTCAAAAATTGACGAGCTATTTCTAAAATAATAGCTTGATGGAATGCAAAGGGGGAGGGAGACATAGCAAAAGGAATACCTTCAATAAGTTCCCAATCTCCTTCCCAACTCAAGTAATCTTCTATAGTATATTTTGGAAAAAATCTTGCTGGATTCATAAAAACCTCCTAAAAAATGTGATACTCTTAATAAGAAAATATTTAAGAATTTTCCAAAATACTTTTATTTAATAAATTAATAAGTTCCTCATAACTTTTGGCCCTTAAAAGAGGTTCACAAATTGCTTTTCTGTTTCTTTCTCCTCTTAAAATTTGACTTATTTGAGCTTTTATAACTTTATAAGCTTTATCTTTTTTCATGTATTCAAGCATAAGTTCAAGTTCCTTTTTTATAAATTCTAACTTTTCTTTTAAAGATACATTTATTTTTCTTTTTTCTTTATATTCTTTAAATATCCAAGGATTTTTCAAAGCTGCTCTTCCTATCATAATGGCATCTACTTTGTATTTTTCAAAATGGGCATCTATTTCTTCGTAGGATTTAATATCTCCACTTCCTATTAAAAAGATTTCATCTTTAAAAATTTCTTTTGCTTTTTTTAATCTATCCCAATTAGCTTTTCCGGAAAAACCCTGAGTGGCAAGTCTTCCATGAACGGCAACTACTCTACAGTCTGCCTTTAAAGCTTTTTCTAAAAGTTTTTCTAAAATATCTTTGTCAAATCCTAGTCTTATTTTTATACTTAAAAGTTTATTAAAGCTTTTTACTACTTCATTTGTTTCTTTTATTATTTCGTAAAAAAGATTTAGATCCTTTAAAATATAACTTCCAGCCTTTGCTTTTAAAACTTTTTTTACAGAACATCCAAAGTTAATATCTATTGCTGTAATATCTGGGAAATTTTCTAAAAGATAAGCTGCAGCTTCCGAAATTTCCTTTGGATTTCTTCCGTAAAGTTGAAGATGAAAAGGAAGTTCTTTTTTTGTAAAGTAAATAAGCTCTTTGTTTTTTTCATATCTCCTTAAAGTAAGACCATAGGCATGAACTAGCTCCGAGTAAGTTCTATCTGCTCCTAAGTTTTTGCAAAGTCTTCTAAAGGCACTATGAGTATATCCTGCAAGAGGAGCGAGAATAACTTCTCCTTTTTTTGGAAAAATTTTTTTTAACACTTTTTAGTTCCTTTATCAAATTTTTTTCCAGATATTAGATAGATTAAGGGAAAAGGGACATTTTATATTAAAAGTAAAACTTTTATCAAAGCCTTCAAAAACAAGCTTATATTTTTCATTTTCTAACTCAAAAACTTTCATTTTTTTCTCTTCAGGATACACAAGGGCGTAATACTTAACTTTTTCCTTTTCGTAAAGATAATACTTTATATTTTCATCTTTAAATTTGGTAGATTTGGATACGATTTCAAAAATAACTTCGGGTGGAAAAGTAAGATACTCTTCTATTTTTTTACAAACCACAATTAAATCTGGTCTGACAACTGTATAGTTATCAATTCTCCAGTCAACTTCCTGATATACATAACACCTTTTCTTACATTTCTCAAGCTGATTTTCTATTTCTCTAAAAATTAAACCGGAAATTCTTTGATGCTTAGCATAAGGAGAAGGAGACATAGCATATGGAACACCTTCAATAAGCTCCCAATCTCCTTCCCACTTTTCGTAATCTTTTATAGTATATCTTGGTAAAAATTCCTTTAAAGCTCCCATTTTTAGTTCTCCTTGCTAAACTTTTTTCCAGATATCAGATAGATTAAGGGAAAAGGGACATTTTATATTAAAAGTAAAACTTTTATCAAAGCCTTCAAAAACAAGCTTATATTTTTCATTTTCTAACTCAAAAACTTTCATTTTTTTCTCTTCAGGATACACAAGGGCGTAATACTTAACTTTTTCCTTTTCGTAAAGATAATACTTTATATTTTCATCTTTAAATTTGGTAGATTTGGATACGATTTCAAAAATAACTTCGGGTGGAAAAGTAAGATACTCTTCTATTTTTTTACAAACCACAATTAAATCTGGTCTGACAACTGTATAGTTATCAATTCTCCAGTCAACTTCCTGATATACATAACACCTTTTCTTACATTTCTCAAGCTGATTTTCTATTTCTCTAAAAATTAAACCGGAAATTCTTTGATGTTTAGCATAAGGAGAAGGAGACATAGCATATGGAACACCTTCAATAAGCTCCCAATCTCCTTCCCACTTTTCGTAATCTTTTATAGTATATCTTGGTAAAAATTCTTTTAAAGCTCCCATCTTCAGTCTCCACAGTTGATAAGTCTTTACTATCTTACTTTAATATAACTCCATCTTTTAATATATTCTATTAAAAATTAAATAAGCTATAAAAGTTAAATATATTAAAATAAACTCGTATTATTTTCAAAGTTTAGGAGGAAATCATGAACATTCTTAGAGTTCCAATAGAGGAGGAACTTAAACAATCTTATCTTGATTATGCAATGAGCGTTATTATAGGAAGAGCTATTCCGGATATAAGAGATGGTTTAAAACCTGTTCAAAGAAGAATATTATATACGATGTATGAGCTTAATTTATATCCAGATAAACCTTATAAAAAATGTGCTAGAGTAGTTGGAGGGGTTTTAGCAAATTATCATCCTCATGGAGATGCACCGGTTTATGAGGCTCTTGTTAGAATGGCTCAGGACTTCAATATGAGATATCCATTGATTGATCCTCAAGGAAATTTTGGTTCTATAGATGGAGATCCTCCTGCTGCTCAAAGATATACTGAATGTAGACTTTCGAAATTTTCTTTTGAAAACTTTTTTGGAGAAGATATAAATAAAAATACAGTAAATTTCAGACCAAATTATGATAATACTACTTTGGAACCTGAAGTTTTACCTTCTAAACTTCCTCATATTCTTATAAATGGATCTATTGGAATTGCAGTTGGTATGGCAACTCAAATTCCTCCTCATAATTTGAAAGAGGTCTGCGAAGCTATAAAGTTTTATTTAGATAATAGACAAGCTAGTGTAAAAGACCTTATGGAGTATATAAAAGGTCCAGATTTTCCAACCGGAGCGGAAATAATAAATAAAAAGGATTTAGAAAATATATATAAAACAGGAAAAGGAACTATTGTTATAAGAAGTAAATATAAAATAGAAAGCTCTTCTCGGGGAAAGTCAAATATTGTAATTACAGAAATTCCTTATCTTGTAAATAAAGCTGAACTTGTAAAGCAGATTGCTCGTCTTGTTAGAGATAAAAAAATAGATGGAATTTCAGATATTAGAGATGAAAGTGATAAAGAAGGTATAAGAATAGTAATAGAAGTAAAAAAAGATTTTAATCCGGAAGTTATTCTTTCAAAACTTTTTGAATTAACAGATTTACAAACAAATTATCATGTAAATATGATAGCTATTGTAGATGGAGAACCAAAAGAAGTAAATTTAAAGGATATTTTAGATGAATTTATCAAGTTTAGAACAAGTGTTATTTTAAGAAGGGCAAATTTTGATCTTCAAAAAGTAAAAGATCGTCTTCATATAATAGAAGGTCTTTTAGTAGCTTTAAAGGATATAGACAAGGTTATCAAGCTTATAAAAGAAAGTAAAGAAACTAAAGAAGCTCTTTTAAAGCTTCAAGAAATGTATAACCTTTCGGAAAAACAAGCGTCCTCAATTTTGGATATGAAGCTTTCTAAACTTACTTCTTTGGAAAAAGAAAAACTTGAAAAGGAAGAAAAGGAACTTTTAGATAAAAAAGCATATTTGGAAAAAGTTTTAAATGAACCTTCTGAAGTTATAAATATAATAAAAAATGAACTTGATTATATGATGGAAAAATTTGAAGATGAAAGAAGAACGAAACTTTCTGAAAAGCCTATTAAATATATTCCTCAAATTGAAATAGAAGATAAAGAACTTATATTTGCTCTTTCAAAGGAAGGTAATATAAAACTTTTAAGTTTAGAAGAAGTATCTAAGCTCAAAAGATTTTTTGATAAAGATATTGTTAAATTTCTTGTAAAAACTAACGCCCAAGATACTTTACTTATTTTTTCAAATTTTGGAAAAGCTTATAAATTACCAGCTTATGAAATTGGAAAAATAAAAAATATTAAGTCTCTTTTACCCCTTGCGCCAAATGAAGAGATAGTATCTATTATAAATACTAAAGATTTTAATAAGGAAATATTTACTTTAACTAAAAGAGGATATATAAAACGTTTAAGTATAAAAGACTTTGAAAACATTTCTCATACGGGAATAAAATGTGTAAACTTGCAGGCGGGAGATACTTTAGTGGATGTAAAGACAGCTAAAAAGTATGTATTTATTTCTACTGCTTTAGGAAAAGCTATTAAATTTTTAGGTGAAGAAATTCGCCTTATGACTTTGGGTGCCCGAGGTGTTCAAGGAATCTCTCTTTCTAAAGGAGATTTTGCAAATACTTTAAATACTTTTGAAAAGGAAAATAATCTTTTTGTATGTACCTTTACAAAAGAGGGATACGTTAAAAAAACACCTATTTCTGAGTATCCTCTTCAAAGAAGAGCTGGAAAAGGAGTAATTACTGTAAGACTATCGGAGGGGGATTTATTATTAAAGGCTTATACTTTAAAACCCGAAGATAAAGTTATTTTAGGTCTTGAAGACAAAAGTGTGAAAAGAATAAAAGTTAAAAATATTTCTACTTTAGGTAGAGATACTAAAGGAGAAAAGATAGTTGATAAGAAAATAGAAGAGGTTGCTGTATGGCAAGAAGATTAAAATGTAAATTTTGTGAAAATGAGCCTTATATATATTTAAAAGAGTATAGGCTTTTCTTATGTAAAGAGCATTTTATAAATTGGATAGAAAAGTATGTTCTCGAGACAATAAAAGATTTTAAAATGTTTTCTAAAAATAATAAACTTTTAGTGTGTATATCTGGGGGAAAGGATAGTGTAGCTCTTTTAAGTATATTAAAATCTTTAGGTTTTAAAGTTTATCCTTTTTTTATAAATCTTGGAATAGAAAAAAACGATTTTTCGAAAAAATCTTTAAAAGTTGTGGAAAGGGTTTGCAAAATATTAAATTTACCTCTTTATATTTATGATGTGAAAGGTATATTAAATTACTCTCCCTTTGAAATTGCAAAAGCATTAAAAAGAGATGAATTTTGTTCCATATGTGGAACTTTAAAAAGATATGCTATGGAAATGGGAGCAAGATATTTTAATGCAGATGTTATTGTTACAGGTCATAATTTAAATGATGAAACAGAAAATCTTTTATTAAATGTTTTAAATTGGAAATTAACCTATCTTGCCCGTCAAGGTCCTGTTTTAAAAGAAGAAAAGGGGTTTAAAAGAAAGGTAAAACCTCTTTTTAAACTAAAGGAAAGATATCTTTATTTTTATGTAAAAGCAAAAAATCTGCCTTTTCTAGAGGAAAAGTGTCCATACTCTATAGGAGCTTCTCGGTATATATATAGAAAAGCTTTGAACTTTATAGAGGAAAATATGCCAGGAACCCTTTTAAGATTTTATCTTGAATTTTTAAAAAAAGCAAAACCTATTTTTGAAAATTTATTTAAAAATGAAGAAGAAAAAAAACTTCATCCATGTAAAAGATGTTCTTATCCTACATCTAGGGATGATTATTGCTTAATTTGTTCTTATCTAGATAAAACCAAAGCATTTTTTGAAAAAAGAGTGTCTAAAAAGGAGGATAAATAAAATGAATATAAATAACTTAATAGAAAAAGTTGCAAATTATCTTGACGGAAAAGTAGATAATTTTGATTTTGTTATAGAAAAATCTTTTACTAAATCTATAAATACTAAGGATTTAAAGCTTGATAAGTACCAAGTAAAAGAAAGTATAAATTTTGGAATAAGAGTTATAAAAAATAATAAATTGGGTTTTGCAACAACTAATATAATTGATGAGAAAAATATTTTTGAAACTATAAATAAAGCCATAGAACTTTCAAAATTTTCTGATGAAGATGATTATCCTTTTGCAAAAAAAGAGGAAAACAAGGAATTTAATATAAAACTTTATTATCCCCAAAACGTATCTTTTGAAGAAATGCTAGATTTTGCTTTGGATTTGGAAAAAAATTTAAGGAAAGATAAAAGAATTATAAGTGTAAGAAAATCTGGAGTTGGAATTTCTGAAGAAGAATTTTATTATTTTAACTCTTTAGATAATTTTTATTCTTTAAAATTTTCAAGTGCTTCAAGTAGCGTTCTTGCTATTGGTCAAGGCAAAAAGGATAATCAGTATACTTGGGGAGCGGATATAAAAAGAAGTTTTGAATTCTTAAATAAGAAAGAGATTATAAAAGAAGCTCAAGAAAATTTAAATTATCTTTTAGATGGGGAAGAAATAGAAACTCAAAACCTAGATATTGTTCTTTCTGAGGAAATGGTGGAAGAACTTATTACTGCTTTGGGAAGCTCTTTTTTAGGAAAAAATATTTTAAGAGGAAAATCTCTTTTTAAAGATAAACTTGGAGAGAAGATAGCAAGTGAAAAATTATCTTTACTTGATAGCCCAATAGAAAAGGAGGGTCTTTCTTCTACACCTTATGATGGAGAAGGTGTTAAAACTTTTAAGAAATTTGTAATAGAAAATGGAATATTAAAAAACTTTATTTTGGATCTATATACGGCAAATAAACTAAATTTAAAAACTACAGGAAATTGCTCTAGGAGTGCAACATCTCTTCCTTCCCCTTCATTTTCTAACTTAATTGTTCTTCCCGGAAAGGCAAGTAAAGATGAACTTTTTAAAGGAAAAGTTCTATATATAGTTTCTGCGATGGGTCTTCATACAATTGATCCTATTTCTGGAGATTTTTCTATTGGAGTAGAAGGTGCCTTATTTGAAAATGGAAAACATATAAAAAATGTAAGAGGAGTTACTATTGCAGGTAATGTAAAAGACTTACTTAATAATATTTCTTTAGTTGGAAAAGATATAAAATGGATGGGAAGTTTTGCAGCTCCTAAAATTAGGGTAAGTAATATAAAAATTGCTGGGAAATAAATTTCAAATAATTTTCAAGATAGATGTGTTAAAATATATTATAAAAGGGTAAAACTAAAATTTTTAAGGGTAAAAAAATGATAAGTGCATTTTTTGTAAGTGCAAATACGCTTTCTACGGAAACTCAAGATTTAACTTTAATTTCGGATAATATTGCAAATGTTAATACTATAGGATATAAAGAAAAGACACCAGTTTTTTCTTCTATATTAAATGAAGTAGTAACAAGTAATGCAGGGACTTTGGAAGTTGGAAGTTATGTAGATATTCCCCAAACTTTAAATAATTTTTCTCAAGGAATTTTAATGCAAACAGATCAACCTTTAAATGTTGCTATTACAGGCCCTGGATTTTTTATAGTATCAGATGGTGAAAATTACTATTACACTAGAAATGGAGAATTTAAATTAACTAAAGATGGAGATAAAGTTTATATAACTACACCAGATGGATTAAAAGTTTTAGGAACTTCTGATATAAAAGCTCCTTTAATAGAACTTACTAATTTGTCCCCGATAGAAATTTCTTACGCTTTACCACCCAAAGCTACTACGTATGTTAATTTTTATCAAACAAATTTAGAGGCTGCGGCTCCTATTAAGGTGGATCCTTTTGATCCAAATAATCCTGATAGCTATAACTATTCGGGATCATTTAAAGTTTATGATGCTAAAGGGAATGCTTATAGTGTTGAAGTCTATTTTAAAAAGATAGAAAATGAAAAATGGCAAGTATATTTTGGAAGTGGAGAAACAATATTTAATAAAGATAATCCTATAACTTTGGAATTTGATTCCACTGGGAAACTTATAGCTGTAAATGGTTCACCGTCAACTCAAGTAACTTTGAATTTTGAAAGAATTTTAAATAATCCTGTTAATATTGACTTTAGGGAAGTTACAAGTTGGTCCTATAATTTCACTATGCAAATAGAAACCGATGGTTATCCACTTGGAGAATTAACTTCACTTGGAATTTCAAAAGAAGGAATAATAAATGCAAGTTATTCTAATGGCATTTCAAAAAATATTGCTCGTTTGGCTTTAGCTTATTTTGCAGATGAACAAGCTTTAACAGATATTGGAGGAGCAAGATTTGTAGATATTTTAAAAAATGCTTCTCCAAAATATTTTCCGGCAGGGTATGTTTCATCTTTACTTCCTAATGCTCTTGAAGCATCTAATGTAGATTTAGGAAAGGAAATAATAAATTTAATAAAAGCTCAAAGGGTTTATCAAGCAAATGCGAAAGCTTTAACAACATCAGATGAAATGGTGGTAGATGCTTTAGGTTTAAAAAGATAATATTTTTTAGGTTCGTTATGGACATTCAACTTGCTATTGATATAACAAGACAAGCTTTAGAATTAGCTTTGATAATTCTTGCTCCCCCAATTTTAGCTAATTTTATTGTTGGTCTTATTTTTTCCATTTTACAAACTGCGACTCAAATAAATGAAATGACATTAACTTTTGTACCTAAAATAATAGCTACTTTAATTGCCCTTTTCATAAGTGGTCCTTGGGCACTTCAAAAACTTGTAGAATTTTATAGACATATATGCACTCTTATTCCAAATATTATCTATTAATTTAAAATAGTCCACCTTTTTAGTCTATCTTCATTACTTTAAATAACTTTTACTTGAACACTGTTCGCGAATTATGTAAAATATATAAAAAATTTAATAATTGTAATATGAAAATTATAAAATCCTATAAGGAGGTGAAAATGTTTTGTTTTCAATGTCAGGAAGCTGCAAATAATTTTGCTTGTACTAAGATTGGAATTTGCGGAAAAGATGAAATAGTTTCGGATTTGCAAGATCTTTTAATTTACTCTTTAAAAGGATTAGCTTATGTCCTGAATAAAACTAATTACTTTGATGAAGAAATTGAAAAATTTATACCTTCAGCTTTATTTGCAACTATCACAAACGTTAATTTTGATAAAGACGACATAATTAACTACATAAAAAAAGCAGTTTCTTTAAGGGAAGACATTAAAGAAAAATTTAAGCTAAAAGATAATTTACCAAAGGAAGCATCATGGAGCTATAAAACAGATAAAGATATTATTGATTTTGCTTTGAGTGATGAAGTAAGAATTACAAAGGAAAAAAATGAAGATATTCGTTCCTTAAAAGAACTTATAACTTACGGACTTAAAGGAATTGGAGCATATTATACTCATGCAAAAAGGCTTGGTTTTGAAAATAAAGAAATTATTAAATTTATAATAAAAGCTTTATCTAATCTTATAACTTTAAAGGATGTAAACAAGCTTTTTGAACTTGCTATGGAGACTGGAAAATATGCTGTTAATGTTTTAGAACTTTTAGATAAAGCTAATACTTCTCGTTATGGACATCCCGAAATTACAAAAGTTTCTTTAGGTGTTAGAAACAGACCTGGAATTTTAATTAGTGGTCATGATTTAAAAGATTTAGAGGAGCTTTTGGAACAAAGTAAAGATGCGGGAGTAGATATTTATACTCATTGTGAAATGCTTCCGGCTCATTACTATCCATTTTTTAAAAAATATAAACATTTTGCTGGTAATTATGGCGGAGCTTGGCATAAACAGACTGTGGAATTTGAAAAATTTAATGGTCCTATTGTAATGACTACAAATTGTTTAGTTCCACCAAAAGATACTTATAAAGATAGAGTTTATGTTACAAACGAAGTAGGTTTCCCTGGTTTAAAAAGAATTCCTGTAAAGCCAGATGGTAAGAAGGATTTTTCTCAAGTTATAGAACATGCAAAAAAATGCAAGCCACCTATGCCTCTTGAAGATGGAGAAATTATTGGAGGCTTTGCACATAATCAAGTTCTATCTTTGGCAGATAAAATTTTGGAAGCAGTAAAGGCTGGAAAAATTAGAAAATTTGTTGTTATGGCTGGTTGTGATGGAAGACATAAGACAAGAGAGTATTATACAGAATTTGCAAAAAAACTTCCAAAAGATACGGTTATTTTAACTTGTGGATGTGCTAAGTTCAGATTTATAAAAGAAAAATTAGGAGATATTGATGGAATCCCAAGAGTTTTGGATGCAGGTCAATGTAATGACAGTTATTCTTTAGTAAGAGTAGCTTTAGCTTTAAAAGATGCGCTTAACTTAAAAGATATTAATGATCTTCCAATAGCTTATAATATTTCTTGGTATGAACAAAAAGCAGTAGCAGTTCTTTTAGCCTTATTATATCTTGGAGTTAAAAATATTATTTTAGGTCCAACCTTACCTGCTTTTCTTTCAGAAAATGTTAAGAAAGTTTTAGCTGAAAAATTTGGGATTTCTACTATTACTACTGTAGAAGAAGATATGAAACGTTTGGGTATAGTATAGGGAGGATATTTTCCTCCCTGTTTTCTTGATTTTTTATAAATCTCAATCTATCTTGGAATATGTTTTTAAAGCTTAAAATTTTACTTTTTACTATCTAGTATTTTTGTAATTATTCATACTTAATTTTTAATAAACCTTAATTTTTGTTTATTATAGCAAAATTTTACCGTAAACTTCTAAGTTTTTGGAATCTCTTTTATATTTTTCTA
>Ga0256836_1000310_pt1 | contig 28029 bp, 22 predicted proteins | sample 4561380metaG_FD_185974 | JGI IMG/M metagenome (GOLD analysis project Ga0256836, IMG submission 185974) | Hydrothermal vent microbial communities from Guaymas Basin, Mexico - 4561-380 | ecosystem: Environmental > Aquatic > Marine > Hydrothermal vents | place: Mexico: Guaymas Basin | collected...
CCACTTACACTCATAAAAAAGAGAACAAAGTAAAAAAGATAATACAGAGAGTGTACCGCCTTTTTATGTAGAGAAAGTGCTTGAAAACTTGTTTTTACAGAAGTATCTTTAAAAAACAATATAACTCTGTATAGAATTAAAAATGCTAAAGCATAGCCTAAAATGATATGCCATTCCCACATTCCAGCACGAATCGCTTTAGCGATAATCTTAGCTTGTTCAGCTGTGATTATAATATTAATATCAGCAAGCTGAGTCATAATGATTTCAGAATTTGTTCGCCAACTTAAAAAGGTTTTTCTTAGTAAAATAGTTCCTAAAAGTCCAAGTACAACAAGAGCATTGAGCCAATGCCACAAACGAAAAGGGAGTGAGTACTTCATGGGAGATCCTTTAGTTCAGAGTAAATTGTCTATATTCTAACATGAATAAAGGTAATAAGAAAGATTTTACATAAGTAAAAGATATAATGCACCCCATAGTAAGAAGATGATAAAGCCCAGCACTGTAAATGTTATAACAATGCGAACTGTGAGAAAAAAGAGAAATTTGAGAAAGGGAGGCATTATTTCATATATCGATATGTTTTCATTTTTAGACCACGAGTTGCATAATCCATACCACCTTTAAGGTTGATAACCTTATACCCTAACTCTTTGGCAAGGTATGGTGCAAGCATAGATGTACGGTTTCCAGTGTGACAGATAAGGGCAAAAGGTTTTGATGTATCTACTTTAGCATTAAGCTCTTTAAGCCAGCCATTAAGATCATAACCACCGCGTTCATTGAAAAACATAATAGGGATGGCATTCTTTAAAAGTCCTGTTTCTCTCCACTCACCAGGTGTTCTAATATCTACGATAGGTGTTTTAGAATTGAGTAGTTCTTGTGTGATAAATTCATTTTTTAAGTCTGCAAATAAAGCAGAAGATAGTAATAAAAGTGTAAAAAAGATGTTTTTCAAAGTATTCTCCATTTTTTGTGTGTATAATTATACAATTAAATTAATAATAGGGTTCCAATGGCAGCATCAAAAAAAGCGATAGAAAATGCATCTAGACTTCGTTACATACGAGCACTTGAGCGTTTTCACAAAAGTATAGTTTCTTATTTTTTAAATACACCCGAGTTAACTCAAAAAGGTTTTCAAAAAAAGATAGATAATGCACTCAAACTTTTAAATCGTGTTGATGAGATAGCCTTGTATAAAGGGGAACTCCAAGATCTTCAAAAACTTGTTAAAAAGATGATATCTTATAAAGATTCAGAGGAAGATATAGAGAGCATTAAAGAGGAACTTTTATATAGTTCCAATCAGTTAGATAAAAATAAAAATGCTCGCCGTTATAAAAAAGACAAACATACCAATTCAAAATATGATGAGTGGGACAATTAAGAACCTAAAGACTAGATATCTTTAGATTCTACTAGCATAGTATCCATATGTGTAAAGAGCTCTTCTGATGCACTTTCCATCTCTTCAAAATTCTTTAAAATCGTTTCTGTATTATTTAAAACGGTATTGTAAGCATCTTCATTGAGATAGGAAAGATTTTCGTTAGCATTAGTATGAACAATAGTATGTGGTGGTGCAATTTTCGCATAAGAGTGTGTGTTCTCAAAACGTTTTTTTCCTTCACCATCATACCAAAGACCTAAGCGACACTGATGTGGGTTTGATTTTTGAAGAGTTTGCTTGAGTGTAAGTATAGAGTTGTAAGCACGAGATTTAAATAAAATATGATCTATTTTTGCAAGAACAACAAAGACATTATTTTCCATCTGGTAAGAGTATTTTACGATTTGATTTGAACTTGTACTAAGATCTATGAGGGTCTCTTCAAAATTGGAGATTTTTTGTGTTGAAGTTTCAACTGTCTCTTGCATACTTTGAGAACTTGCTTGTATATCACTCATCTCTTGTTGTAAAGATTTGATGGAGACAGAGATCTCACCAGTTGCTTTATGTGTGCGCTCTGCAAGTTTACGTACTTCATCAGCTACAACAGCAAATCCACGACCATGCTCACCTGCACGTGCAGCTTCTATAGCAGCATTAAGAGCAAGAAGGTTTGTCTGATCTGCAATGTCAGTAATGAGTTCTATAACTGAAGTGATGTTGTTTGTTTGCGAGGCTAATTCTGAGATACTTGAGTTATTCTGTGTAACTTGTTGGCTAAGTTCATCAAGTCCTCCTACCACTTCATTAATATTTTCTCTTGAATTATTTGCAAGTTCTGCTGCACTTTTTGTAGCTGATGTGATATTTTTAAGATTTTCAATATTGGTTTGTAGATCTTCTTGAATTAAAGAGAGAGATTCAGATACATTCACACTCTTTACACTGATTTTAGAGTTAAAAGCATCATGTTTTACCTTAATATTTTGCTCTTTCATAAAACTGATGCTTTTAGAAACATTTTCAATGGCGTTTACAAACTCTCCATCCATCCCTTTATGGGTGATCTGGTGTTCAAAAATCCCTTGTGATGCATCTGTGATTGTTTTATTGATTTCGCTGATAAGCATTTTTACTTGCTTGAGAAGTTTTGCTAACTCAACACCCATAATACCAAGTTCTGTGTCAGAATTACAGTTATGGCACTCATGAGAAAAATCACCTTTAGCAGAGAAACTGATAAGATTTGTAAAGTTTTCAATCCCTTTTGTTATGGAGATTCTTATCATTGAAGCGATAATAAGAACAATAGTTCCCACAAAAATACCAGCAATAAGCACAAGGTATTTGTAAAAAACTATCTCATCACCTAGTGCTTGTGAACTCTCTGTAAGTTCTGCTTTTTTTAAGGCAACAAGTTTCTTAAAAGAGCTTCTAGAAGCATTTGCAGCAGGTGTAAGGTTCTGTTTGTATTTTGCATAAATTTGAGCAGTATCATTTTTTATCTGTTGAGGTGTTAACTCTTGCATCATATTTACAGATTCATTTAAAAAGAGCATTGTTGATTGTTTTGCTTCTTTGATAATATCTAAAGAGCTATCATTTTTCATAAGTATCTCAAGTTCATTAAAGTATGTCTCAATCTCTTGAACAGCTTTATTGAGTTTTTGCATATCTTTAGTATAGTCTCCCCCAAGCATAATATCTCTTGTGGTACGACTAACATAGTTAAGATTCTTTTCAATCTCTAGTGTTTTAAGACCTGCAACCATGGAATTTTTGTGTAAATATTCATATTCTGACTCTATATTTGACATAGCAATAAATACAAAGATAGTTGCAGCAAATGTAGAAAGTGTCGCCATTAGAATAAGATAATTCATCTTTTTTTTGATACTCATGTTTTGAAACATTAGATGATCCTTTTAGATATAAGTCTGGTATTTTATCATAAAAATTTGATAATAATGAAATGAAAAAAGGAAAGTTAATTAACTTTTATTTATATTTAAAAGATTTGTAATTGGTTTTTCTTGTAAGTTGTAAAAGAGTTTATTTGTCATTGTATGCAGACATAATAATGGTTTTTGTTTCAGTGCATATATGTTTTATGTGTTTAGTGAGTGTAAGGCATCATTATCTTCAACATAAAGGATACTTTTACCTTTTGCAAGCTCCTGAAGATATTTGATGCTATTCATAAGAACACTTTTATAGCCACATCAGTTGAGAGAGTAAAATAATAATCACTACAAGAGTGAAAGGGAAGAGATGGCTTTTAAAAACCCATGGGTTTATACCAAAAAGTTTTTGATTGATACCTCGTACTCCAAGCCATAAACCTAAAAATGCTTTAGCACTAAGCATCATCTGAAAACTATTCAGTCCATCTTCACCTATAGGCCCAAAGATATGTACAAACATATAGATACCACTGGCAACAGCAACCATCAGAGCATAAGGTACAACTTTACGAACATGCATCATAATGGCTTCTCTTGCCTTTGTGTATTCGTTATTGTCTAAGCTTTGTTGCATCTTCGATAAGAAGAGGATATCAACAAATAAAAATCCGCCGTAAGTAAAAACAGAAAATATATGGATAGTATGGATTAGGGTGTAGATGAGTGATTCATTCATAAGAAAAAGCAGACCTTTTTTTTAGATGTATATTAGCATAAAATTTATAAAAAAATGAGAAATACTCTCTTTAAGAAGAATGATAGAGTAAATTGTAATATAATACATATAAAGTAAATAAACTGTATATCCTAAAGGACATTAATGAACGAAAATATAGCAAAAGAAGTAAAAAAGTTTGAACGTGGTGACTGTGCCGAGAATGGTGTTTTTTATCAAGCAATGGAAGAGGTGATCTACTCTATTGCACCATTACTAGAATCTGATGAAATATATACCCGTTATGCTATTTTAGAACGTTTAGTTGTTCCAGACAGAGTGATAAAATTTAAAGTAACATGGTTAGATGACAACAACAATATACAGGTAAATACTGGTTACAGAGTTCAGTTTAACAATGCACTCGGGCCATATAAAGGTGGACTGCGTTTTCATCCAACTGTAACAGAGGGCATTTTGAAATTTTTAGGTTTTGAGCAAATTCTTAAAAATGCACTTACTGGTTTACCTATTGGTGGTGGAAAAGGGGGAAGTGATTTTGACCCTAAAGGGAAGAGTGACTTTGAAGTTATGAAATTTTGTTCATCATTTATGACAGAACTTCATAAATATATTGGCCCACGTATTGATGTTCCTGCTGGTGATATAGGGGTAGGTTCTCGTGAGATTGGTTACCTATTTGGTGAGTATAAGAAGATTACTTCAAGTTATGAAGGTGTTTTAACAGGAAAACCTTTTATGTTTGGTGGTTCTCTTATGCGCCCTGAAGCGACAGGGTATGGTGCTGTTTATTTTACAGAAACTATGCTTGAGATGGAGAGAAAAGAGCCTTTAACTGGTAAAATCTGTACAGTGAGTGGAGCAGGGAATGTAGCACTTCATGCTATTGAAAAACTTCAACAAATTGGAGCTGTTGCTGTTTCATGTACAGATTCTAAAGGAACTATTTATGATTCTAGAGGAGTAGATTTAGAGTTGTTAAAAGATATAAAACTGAATCGTCGTGCTTCTTTAGAGGAGTATGTAAAAACACATCCTGAAGCACAGTATATTCCTGTTGCAGAGTATCCTGAGGGAGCTCATGCTGTTTGGGACATCCCTTGTTATGCAGCTTTTCCATGTGCAACTCAAAATGAGCTTAATGAAACAGATGCACATAACCTTATAACAAATGGTTGTGTAAGTGTAACAGAAGGGGCAAATATGCCTTCAACACCAGAAGCAATAGTAGCTATACAATCTCATGGTCTTTGTTTTGCACCTGCTAAAGCTGCAAATGCTGGTGGTGTTGCTGTAAGTGAATTTGAGATGAGTCAAAATGCTAGCATGAGCAGATGGAGTTTCGCAAAAGTAGATACAAAACTTAAAGAGACAATGCAACAAATCTGTAAACGTGTTGCTCTTACAGCAAAAGATTATGGAGTTGAGGGAAATTATGTTGATGGTGCGAACATCGCAGGATTTAAAAAAGTTGCTGATGCTATGATAGCAGAGGGGATATAGACATTGAATAAGATACTTTTTTTTCTTTTCATTCTCTTTTTTTCTTTTAGCTTAGAGGCAAAAGAAAACATAAAGTACACAAACTTTATAAATGAGCAGATTAAAATAATCAAAAGTATGAATGAGAATAATGCTACACAAGAGAAAATTCAAAAACTTGTGAAAAAACAAGATGATCTTTATGAGATGGCACTTGATGAGTTGATGCTCAATAAACAAGAATATATTAACAATATACAAATGTTTAGTTCAGAGATTTTTGCATTAAATAAAATAATGAAAATCAATAAAAGAGCGGGAAATACTTATGCTGTCTTAAGAGATGAAGTGAAGATAAAAATTTACGAAGTGATGCGTTCTCAAAATATAATGATTAAAAATGTTTTACTCTCTTTAGATGCTCCAAATATTAGTGCATATGAGAAAAAATTAAATTATTATATTGTTGACAATCAGCAAAAAATTAAAAAAATCTATTCAAAAGATTATAAAAAATATTTAGAATTAGAAACAAGTGCTAAGATATTAAGTCAGGCTAAGAAGAATATAGAGATATTTTATATATTGAAAGATGTCAATGTAGATATGGTGAATTATCTATACAAGTTTGAAAATAAAATGTATAGACTGAATAAGTATACAAAATATCATCTTATAGCACCAGTTATCTATATTAATAATCTTACTTTAGTAAAAGAGATTAATCCTATTCTTCGTCCTTATGGGCTTAATGTAATTAAAATTTTAATTATTTTCTTTCTTTTTTCACTAATCTATTTCTTTAGAAAAATTGCTTATGTTGCTTTAGAATCATACATATTAAAAGTAGATTTTTTAAGTAAGTATTCAAAAGATATCTTAGAAAAACTAAGAAGACCTATTGAACTACTTATTGTTGTGATAAATATCAATATGACTATTTATGTTTACAATGATTTTAGCTCTATTGAAATGGTTACTAAAGTATTTAATATCATTTATGGTTTGATTTTTACAATGATGATTTACATTCTTGTCAATACTGTAGCAGCTATACGTTTAAGTGAACTGCCAACAAGTGAAAAACAGATTAAAAATGAGCTTATAAATGTTGGTATTAAAATACTTAACTTTATCATTATAATCATAGGGCTTTTAATTGTATTACATTTTGCAGGAGTGAATCTTACCGCGGTACTCTCTGGTCTTGGTATTGGTGGTTTTGCTGTTGCTTTTGCTGCACGTGATACTATAAGTAACTTTTTTGGAACACTCTCCATCCTCTTTAGTGATGTGTTTTCTCAAGGGGATTGGATTGTTGTTGGTAAAAACGAAGGTGTTGTAGTAGAGATCGGACTTCGTGTAACAACAATACGAACCTTTGATAATGCTCTTATAGCCATTCCTAATGGTACTTTTGCAAACACAGATGTAAAAAACTGGGATAGAAGAACTCTTGGTCGTCGTATCAAGATGAGTTTGGGTGTAAAATATGATTCCAAGCGTGAAGATGTAAAAAATGCTGTTGTAGAGATTCGTAATATGCTGGATAAACACCCAGGAATAGCAACTGTCAATACTAAGCATAGTCATAGAAGTATACATGCTCCAAAACTTGTTTCACTTGAAGATCACGAGGGGGTTAAACGTACCCTTTTAGTCTATATGGATGAGTTTGGTCCTTCAAGTATAAATATTTTAGTTTATTGTTATTCTAAAAGTGTTGTATGGAGTGAATGGTTAAAAGTGAAAGAGGATGTTATGCATCAAATTATGGAGATTTTTGAAAAAAATAATTTAGAGTTTGCTTTTCCATCTCTTTCTCTTTATCATGAAAAAGAGGCATCAAAATTACCCTAAAAAGTAGCATATAGAGATTAGAATCTCTTATGCTACTATCTAATTGGCACCTCTAATGAGAGTTTCAGCCTTTTGTGATAAAATCATCACTTAAAAACTAATACAAAGAATTTTTATATGCAAAATAGACAAGCTAGAGCCAATATTTATGCTCTTTTATCTCGTGTTTTACTTCAGGAACTTGATGTAGAAACATTTAAAATGATAAAAGAAGATGAAAATATTTTAGACTTCTTTCCAAACCTCAAGGCTTGGGAACCACTTAACACTATGGATGAACAAAAGCTTCTTGAAGAGGTACTCAACCCAGATTATGTCAATCTTGGTGTTTTACACTTAATCCCTTATGAAACATTTTACACAAGAGAAGATCAGATGGTAGAAACAGGTGGTGCTAACCCTGTAACAGATATCTACTCTGCTTATGATTTTATCGTTGATTATGAGGTGGCACGTACAGTTTCATCTGACCATATCGGTATAGAGTTTGAGTTTATGCATCATCTTGTTAATGCAGAGATAAAAGCAGTAGAAGAGGGTGATGAAGCAGCGGTAAAAGAGCTTGTAGAGGTACAACATCAGTTCCTTAACAAACATCTTTTAAAATGGGCTCCACTGTATCTAATAAATATGAAGTATGAAGCAAGAACGCCACTCTACTATGATGGTGCAGAGATGGCATTAGAATTTATACTTAGTGATAATGAATTTTTAACAAAAGAGTTAAATAAATAGATGTCACTTATACAACTAGATGCAAGCAAATGTGTACGCTCTTTGAGTGTAGAGAGTGGATGTAATAAATGTGAAGTGGTCTGTCCAACACAAGCGATTGTAGTAGGGCAGAGTGTGACACCTTTGCCATCCATAAATTTTTCTGCTTGTGTAGGGTGTGGTGCTTGTGATAGTGTATGTCCAAATGAAGCACTCTCTTTAGATGATTTTAGTCCAACTGATTTCTTCTTTGAATTTGTGCAAGAGAGTGAAACTTTGCTCTCTTGTAGAAAAAATGTGCCTTGTATTGCAGCTTTAAGCATAGAGCACATTATCTCCTTAGCGGTACTGAAAAAAGAGCTTGTTTTTGATATGGGGCATTGTGATGGATGTGAGATAGCAAACACTTGTAAACCTCTTATCATAAGTAATTATGAAGAAGCAAGCTATCTTCTTGAAGCGATGGAGAATGAGGCTGTTATCAAGCTAGAAAATATCGCTTATGTAGATGAAGAACAAGAGCATAGTGATAGAAGAAGTTTTTTAAACTCTATGAACCTTAAAACGGTTGCTAAGGTAAAAAGCAGTTTTGAAACTGAGGTAAAAAAAGCTTCTGATGAATTGATTGAGCATACTTTAGAGAAGACAGATATTGCTCTTTTAAAGAAAAAACGTATTCCAGAGAGAAGAAAGATCTTCTTTACTGCGATTAAGAGAGTACAAACACCATCACAGTTTCATATAGTTGATGCAACAGAGGTGAGTTTTACTTCGCAAAAAATTATGGATGAGAGTAGTTGTACCGCTTGTCAGATGTGTTATAGGGTGTGTCCAACAGGAGCACTTACAAGTGACATTAAAAACTCTAAGATAGACTTTGATCCTTTTCTTTGTATTAAGTGTCATATCTGTCATGATGTATGTGAGCCAGATGCTATAACACTCTCAAGCTCTTATAATATCAAAGAGTTTTTTGAGCCAACTGTGCAAAACCTTATCGCGTTTCAAGTGAGAAGATGTGATGAGTGTAATGTAATTTTTAGCTCTAACAGTGATGAGAAATTATGTTATAGATGTAAATGTGAAGAGGAAGAAGCTCGTGAGCTTTGGGGAATTACAGATGATATGTAAAAGGAATACAATCCTATGATGAATAATGATAACCAAATTTCTAAACAAACAAAACTTTTTGGTTTTATTGGTGTAGAAGCTGGTGTAAGTAGATTTAGTGCAGTATTAAACAAAATGTTTAAAGCAAACAGTGTAGATGCGATGATGATACCGATGAATATTCGTGAAGATGATCTCTACTTTACTGTGAGTAATATGAAAAAATCTCATGTTAATGGTGCAGTGATATCAAATGAATATGTAGCACAGATCCCAGAGATTCTTGATGATGCATCTTCGATGGTAAAACGCAGTGGCATGTGTGATATTGTCTATAAAGAGGGTGAAACACTTCGTGGTGATATCTTTGGAACAAGAGTTTTAACAGAACACTTAAAAGATATGATGGCTTTACGTATTGCTATTATTGGGACAAATCATCATGCAAAAGCATTTTCATTTTTAGCATGTGGTTTTGAAGTGAGCTATTTTAACGATTCTTTAGAAGAGTTGATGGCGTTTACTCAAGAAGTAGAGCTTAGAGATGCAGATATGAACCGTATAGCAAGTGACATAGATGTAGATCTATCCTCTTATGATGCAGTTTTAGATTTTTCAAGCTTGAACTCTCTTGCTATGGTGAAATCACTTGGAAAAATAAACCTCGACATGAAAAACAACAAAGAGTTTTCAGCTCTTCGCAGTCGTGCAACAGAGCTAGATGCTTCATATACAAGCTATGACGACATAATAGATAAATTTGCCTCAAAAGCATACCAACTGATAAAATAAAGGAAAAGATATGATGAATGAAGATTTAAGTGATTTAAGAGCAGAGTTTGATAAATTTGTAAAAGACAAATGTTCACTAGAACCAGATCAAAATCAAGGGCAAAATCCCGATATTGGTGATAAAGAGGATGAAGAACCAGTTCCTCAGTTTGTAGATGCTCTTACTGAAAAACTTTTAGCTCCAGCTGTTAGTGGTGTATACTTATCTCGTTTAGATATAAAGCGTGTTGCCGAGGCAATTGATGAGTCTATCCCTATCAAAGAGCGTCTTAAAATGGTAAGAGCACTGTTTCGCCATACTACTAAAAAAGAGTATCTTGAGGGTGCATTTGCTGAAATTAAGAAGCATATAGATGGTCGTATCTTAATCTATACAGAGTTAAGTGAAGCATTTCCTGCATCGAAAGTACACTTTGATGAGCATATCTCAAAAGCTGAAAAAACAAAAAAAATGTTTAAAACAATTGTAGATGATTTTGAAGAGATTGAACCGACTTCTGATCCTTTGATGGTTTAGAAAGTATCTTTTACTTTCCCATCATAAACAACCTTACATTCTTGAAAACTCTGAAGGGGAATATAACTTTTAGTTTCCTGTAAAACAAAATCTCCTTTATCGATAGTTGATTTTGTTAAAGATATATTTCTGTCACTTAATCGACTTGTCTGAATCGCAAATGAAGCAGTACTATCAATAGTATCTGCTCCAAAATCTATGATTTTTTTACCTGTACTCAATATAGAATTTGGAGTTGACTCTAAAATTCCTAGTGCAGTGGATGAGGTTGATGCTAGTTTTGGATCTTTTATATTACCTTGAAAGTCTTGGCAAAGAAAAGAGCACCCTTTTTTATCAACTATATGAATCTGAAGATCTTTAATCTTGCCATCTTGGTAGATGTCACCCAATGCCACTAGTCTAAAGTGTTTTGTTTTTAGGGCAAGATCTTGAAGATGAATCTGTTTATCTCTCAAAACTACATCACACTGAAGATGTGATATATTTGTTTTTAACTTACTATATCGAAAATTTTTCAAGGCGTTTTTTCCAAGGGATAGGATGTTAAGACCCATAGTATTTTTCAATTGTAGAAGGTTCCTATCAAGATCTATACCTTTGAGTTGTGTATTTGTAATTTTTATATCTGTTGTTGCAGAAGAGTTCTTGAGATTATACTGAGCAGATCCATCTACCTTCCCTTTATCGAGAATAAAATCTTTTCCTATAAGATGCATAATTTTTGGTAGTGAAAGTTGTGTAAAATGTGTTGAGATAATTTTATCTTGCATACTAAGATGAAAATTTCCTCCAAAGCTATCTGTAGTAAGTTCAAACTTCTTTTTATATCGGGCTTGAACATTGAGTGGTCCATGGAGGTTTTGGTTTGTAAGATTATCGTATAAAGAGAGCTCTTTTATATTGATATCAAAATCACTCTTTATGAGACCATCTTCATAAGAAAATGTTTTTATAAGTATGTGGTCATCTTTATGGAGGATTGTTCCTGTTGAATTGTAGGGTGCTTTAAGGCTTGTCTTTAGTGTTACAGCTATAGGATTTTTTCTCTTTTTATTGTGGAGGATGATATGATGTTTTATATCGAGTGTTTGAAGTTGTGGATCATAAAGGGTAGTTCCATTATTAAGTGTAATCTCTGTGTTATTTATATGGGGTATTAGTGTGATAAGTTTTGGAGTGTAGTTTAGTTTTAAGTCTATTTTTGTTTTTGTATCTAGACCAAGTGCGAGACCTTCTTTTCTAAAATTATCTGTTTTTATATCTGCTTGAATATTGTCTATTGTGCCATGCAAACTTATATTGAGGTCTCCATAGATTTTTTTATGTTCTAGAAAGAGAGAATCCAATCGAGCAAGTTGAAAATGTTTAGATTTTAAATCAAGATGTTTATTGTAAATTTTAAATGATGTTTGAGAACCAAAAAGATCACTTTTTCCATCAAAAGATACAGTGGCACTATCATAAGAAAAATTTCCTCGAACATGAACAAGCTCTTTTTCTAAAGGGAGTTCAACAATATATCTAGAGTTTAAGAGCTTCTCTTTTATCTTATAATTTCCATAAATTCTTACATTGAAAGGGAATTGAGTTTGAGGAATATGTAGTTTATCTACATCAAGTGTAAAGTTAAAATTTTGAAAATCTCCATTTGCTTTGAGTTCTACTATACCCTTCGCATATTGTTTTTGTCCAAATAAATTGAGTAGTTTAGAGACATTGAGATCTTTTGAAATAAGAGTAAAATTTTTATCATAAAGGTGAAACTTTGTTTGTGTATCAAAGCTTTTTGTGTAAGCTTGGACAAAAAGGCTTTTAGCATATTTTAGTTTTCCTTGTATCTTTATAGTTTCATTTTTATAAGGTGTTTGTATCTGAAAATCAGAGGCTAGATGCTTTGATCTAAGGTCGTAAGTTCCTTCTACTTTTGCTTGTATTAGCTGTTTGAGTGATGTTAATTTTTTATTCGTTTTGAGTGAAGGAGATTTGAGAGAAAAAGTAAGTTTGTTGAAATCTCCTTGGAGTAAAAGATTGATTTTTCCTTGAGCATAAGGTTTCTCTTTTATAAAAGCTAAAACATCTTCAACTTCAAGAGTAGGAGCAGTTAAGCTAATACTTTGATCTTGGATACACAAAGAGATCTTAGAGCCAAATTTTTGCAAGTGCATCTCTAGTTGCATATATGTGTCGTATTGTAATTTTCCGGTTATTTTAAGAGGCTTATTTATATGATATGAATCTACCATTAGGCTTTGAGGCTCGAGTAAAAAGTTGAGTTTAGAGATATTATTCTCATTTGTATAGTGAAGTATTGCTTTGGTGGTGAGATTGCCATCAAGAGCAAAACTATAATCATTACTCCTTTTGAACACTTCTAAGTCAAAGTTCTTTATATCAAGTTTTATATTCCATTGATTGTTTTCATTATCGATCTGTGCAGATGTATTTGAGTCATAAAGTGTAGTCTTAGCATCAATATAAAGAAGTTCATCATAGAGTATATCTGCCTTGATCTGTGTTTTACCCCGTAGAGAGATAAACTTGCTCAATGCATCTAGGTCACCATCATAAAAAGCTTCGGCTCTTATAGGGGCGATTTTATTAAGTTTAAGTGTAAGAAGATTTTGTTTCTCTTCTATAAAAAACTTTGCTTGAGGGGGATAGTAGTGAAAAGATTGTAGAAGCACTTTTTTTTGAAGTTTTTTTGAGAGATACTTTTGTGAATATTCTATCAATAGATCTGTTAAAAGAGGAGTAAGTAAGCCTAGTAAAATGAAAAATCCAAGGAGATATCTATACTTTTTTAAAAATATAAACATCCCTTAGGCTTTAAAAACTTACAAAGTTTACATAGCTTTGCCAAGTTAATGAACTCAAGATTCCTGCTGCAAATCCTGAAATGATAGCTGAGACTAATATCCCAATATTGGCCTTAGAACTTTTATAAAGTCTTCCTATAATAGAGGGTTTATATGTATAAAACGCGATAAAAAGTATAAAGGAGAGGATCGCTTGCACTACAAAACCATTCTCTAAGTGTGTAAGGGTATCAAAGGGTACACCAAATGCAGGTGCAACACTCAAGGCAAACCATGTACCAACAATCTTATCAAAATCAGACTTTGTTGTTTTAAAAACAAGAACACTTACAAGAAGTGCTGATAGGAAAAGTGTACTCTCATCAAGGTATAAAAGGATGAGTAAACCACTAAGTAAACCAATAAAAGAGTAAAGAATATTTTTTAATGACATTATAGGGCCTATGTAAGTGAAGTTGTTTGGTAAAGTTTCATCAGTTCTAGATAAAAATCTTTCTCTGTATGCTCCTCTAAAAGACCTTCAACTGGGAAGGTGTCATAGTAGAGTTTCTCTAGCTTTTTAAATCTATTGGGGATGAGTTTAGAGAGTAAAAAGGCACTTATCTCTTTTCTTATAAGAACGGCAGGTGGTAAGAGACCAGCTTCTAAAAGTTCCAATATAGAATCTGCATGGTATGAGATTTGATGGTGTTGCCCATGGGGACAGGTGTTTTTACTTACAAGTGTTGTACATTTATTACAGTAAACATACTCACTTGCTATGCTAATCTCTATATCAATTCCTATCACCTTATCGATAATAGATTTATTTGAATTACAATCATAAAACATACCAAGACCAGCATGATTTCGTCCAATAGTAAGACGATCACATCCATAATTTTTAGCAACAATTGCATCGATGATAATCTCATTGTACCCTGCAAAAATATAGCTGTTTTCAAGTGGAACAATCACAACACGATTTTTTGGTAAAAAGTTGTTGATAAAAAATTCCAAGGATTCTTTTCTTATATCAAAAGCAAGGTTGGCACTGTCATAAGGTTTAAGTAAGAAGATAACAAGTAAATCTGTTGTCTCTAGTGTTTGACGAATGAGTCTCTCATGTGCACGGTGAAGTGGGTTTGCTGCCATCACTAATGATGTAGTATGGTTGGCTTCAACAAGCTCTTTTGCTTGTTGGATTTTTAAAAGATTTTCGTTGGCTTTTATATTTGTGAGTGTATACTCTCCACTGACTGCCCATGAGCCTATACGTTTGATCGTAGCCATAACACCAGGGTGACTTAAATCATCTGTCCCATAGATATGTTTGACACGCTCTTTAGGGTTAATCTGAAACACTTCATCAACTATAAGAGTGGCGAACTCAACATCATCACAGATGATACTGATCTCCTCTCCAATCTCTAAAGATTGCATCATCTCTTCATTTTTCTTTCCCGAAGGTGCTAAAATAAAAGGAAAAGGGAATGTTTTCCCATCAAGCATTCCTGTTTGCAATATAGAAGCACTCTCTTTTTCTCCCATCAGTTTCGTAACGGGGTTGAGTAAGCCATCTTTGACAAGTTCAAGTGCAGAAGCAGCCTCTTTGTCTATGTAAAGAGTTTTATTTTTTCTTGATGATATCATATTTCTTTCTCTTTTCCCATAAGCTTTTACGACTTATACCTAATTTTTTTGAGAGTTCTGTATCTGGGTATTTACTTTGGTAATTAAGAACTATAAATTTAACATAGTCTTCAATTGGAAGGATTTCACCCTTATCAAAGATATTATTTTCACTTTTTATCTCCAAAACTGGATGTGCAACATCTTCTATCTTATCGGTACTTGCAATAATAACTTTTTTATCGCTTATAAGGTCACAAAAAGTTTTTTTATCTGCTTTTTTAAGTACTTGATAATCGATGATATATATGATGCAATTTTGAGGAAGAGAAGAGACTTCATTAAAAGATTTTGGATCGCTGAGTGTTAAAAAGTGGATAGGAAGATTTTTCTCTTGTGCATATTCAAAAGCAAAAGCATCACTATGTTTTTGAAAACTTGAACTTATAAAGAGAGGAAGTTCAAGAGATTTATAATCATGGTCTTGTGAAACACTAGAAAAAGAGTGGGTAAGGTATTTTTCATAAGCTTCATTGCGTTTTTTGAGTCTTTCATAATCTTGATAATGATCTATCTTACGGATAAGCTCCTCAATCATAAATGGTTTTAAGATGTAATCTTTAGCACCTGCACTTAATGGTTTAGAAACAGTATCGTTAGAGATATATGAAACCATTAGGATAACAATAGAGTTCTTGAATGTTTCTATAACAGGATTGAAGTCTTGCCCATTAATGTTTGTTGAGAGGAGAACTACATCGTAGTTGGTACTTTTAATAGCATCTTTTGTGGATGTACACATTTCACATACATGCCCTAACTCACCTAGCTTTGTTGCTATACTCTGTGCTAAATAAATCTCGTTTTCTATAATTAGTATCTTCAAATCTTTGTCCAATCAAAATATTTTAAATTTGCATTTGCAATCACACCAACACCTTCACCTCGACCAATAAAGCCAAGTTTTTCTGTTGTTGTTGCTTTTATGTTTACTCTTGCCATCTCTATGTTAAGAAGAGGTGCAAGAGTTTCTCTCATCTTTTGTTTATATTTTCCAATACGTGGTTTTTGTGCAGCTATAGTTATATCTACATTAATGATTGTAAAACCAAAATTATAGATTTTACCTACCACCTCTTGAAGTAACTCTTTTGAGTCGATTCCTTTATATGTTTCATCATTATCTGGAAACATCATCCCAATATCACCCATACCTGCTGCACCTAAAAGTGCATCTATCAGTGCATGAATTGCAACATCACCATCACTATGTGCTAAAAATCCATAATCAGAGTCGATTAAAACACCACCAAGCCACATGTCACCTTTTGTATCAAAGGCATGAACATCAAAGCCATTACCACTTAATATATCTGTTGATGGGGCACTCAAACATGGGATTTTATTAAGGTCGCTAGGGTAGGTGATTTTATGTGCATTCTCTTCGCCAAGTATAAACTCTCTTGAACCACCACAGGCAACTATAGCACTACTTTCATCTGTAAATTCTTCTGAAGTATCTAAAGCTTTTTTGAGTGTTAAAGTATGAGATAATTGGGGAGTTTGAACTCTTTTAACGAGGTCTCTATCTATAGTGTTACCATTATATACAATTGTGTCTGTTAGTGGTAAATAAGGAACAATGCAATTTGCAAGATTAGATTGAGAAAGAATTTTTTGAAGAAAGTGTGTATCTACACATGCCCTAGCTATGTCGCTTACAAGAACATACTCTGTATCGACGACCTTAAGAGCATTTGCTAAAGAGATCTGCCTTGAAGCTCCACCCTCTATAAAAGTGTATGAAGCATAATTTTTCATAAAATTAATATCATCAGCAGAAGAGGTGATAATAATTTTACTAAAAAAAGAGGTCTTGGCAAACCTATCTGCTACAAATTGCCACAAAGGCTTATGATCTATGCGTAGCCATTGTTTCTTAACCTCTTGGTTGAAACGGTTAGAACTACCAGCAGCTAGTAAAATAAGTGTCGTATTAGGCAAATAAACTCCTACGCTTATTAAAGTGTTACGAAATTATACACTTCCAAAGCTTTTTTTAATCTTGAACAGTTTCTAATGTCGCTAGAAAATACAAATTCTACATAAAAAATCTTATCTAGTAAATGACTTTATATTGTTTTAATTTTATTTGATTATATTTCCACTATATATATAAAGTTATAAAAGAAATATTTAGGAGAAACTATGAGATCTTCATGGGTAAAAGAGCGTGAAAATGATTCTGTAAGAACACAGATGTATTACGCAAAAAAAGGCATCATCACTCAAGAGATGGAGTATGTTGCAAAGATAGAAGACTTATCACCAGAACTTGTTCGTAGTGAGATTGCACGCGGACGTCTGATTATTCCTGCAAATGTAAACCATACATCATTAGAACCAATGGCTATTGGAATTGCAAGTAAGTGTAAGATAAATGCAAATATTGGTTCATCTGCAATTGCATCTGATGTTATGGGTGAAGTTGAAAAGATGGAAGTTTCTCAACACTATAAGGCAGATACAGCAATGGATCTCTCAACTGGTGGAGATTTAGATGAAATTAGAAAAGCTGTTATCAATGCTTCAAAAATTCCAATTGGAACGGTGCCAATTTACCAAATCTTACATGATGTTGGAAACAACATTGAAGATTTAAGCATAGAAGTTATGCTTGAAGTTCTTGAACGCCAAGCACAACAAGGTGTTTCATACTTTACAATTCATGCAGGTTTCTTGTTAGAGACTATGCCTAAAATTGCAAAGCGTAAGATGGGTATTGTATCTCGTGGTGGTTCACTTATGGCTGCATGGATGATGCACTACCATAGAGAAAATCCTTTCTATACAGCATTTGATGATATCTTAGATATCTGTGCGAAGTATGATGTTTCTCTTTCACTGGGTGATTCACTTCGTCCGGGTTGTTTAGCTGATGCTTCTGATGATGCACAACTAGGTGAGCTTAAAGTTTTAGGTGAGCTTACATTAAGAGCATGGGAAAAAGATGTTCAAGTTATGATTGAGGGTCCAGGTCATGTTCCTTTAAATCAAGTTGAGCGTAATATGAAGATCCAAAGAGAACTTTGTCATGAAGCTCCTTTTTATATCTTAGGGCCACTTGTAACCGACATAGCTGCTGGGTATGACCATATAAGTTCTGCTATTGGTGCAGCTGTTGGTGGTTGGCATGGTGCTAGTATGTTATGTTATGTAACACCAAAAGAGCATCTAGGGCTTCCAAACGCAGATGATGTACGTGAAGGTATCATCGCTTATAAAATTGCTGCTCACGCAGCTGATATCGCTCGTGGACGTAAAGGTGCGAGAGATATCGATGATGAGATGAGTGATGCTCGTTTTAGTTTTGACTGGGAAAAACAGTTTGAACTAGCACTTGATTCTGAGAGAGCTCGTGAATATCATGATGAAACTCTTCCTCAAGATGTATTCAAAGAAGCAGAGTTCTGTTCTATGTGTGGACCAAAATTTTGTTCTTATAAAATTACACAAGACTTGATGGATAATCCAGAAGGAATTGAGAGAATTATCGCTGATACAAAAGCAAAAGAGGCAGCTGAAGAAGCGGCTCTTTTAGCTTAAAAAGAGATTTAATATAAATTGATTTTAAATAAGACAATATTTGTCTTATTTAGATATGATATATTTCGAAAAATAAAATTTATAAAGGAAATAAACGATTATGACTGAAGAAATTGTAAAATCAGCACTTTCAAAAGTTATGTATCCTGGGTTTACCAAGGATATTGTAACTTTTGGTTTTGTAAAAGATATAGTAATAAACGGAAATGATGTAAGCTTTAATGTAGAGATCACATCAAGTGCTCCTGAAGTTGCACAACAAATTACAGATGAGGCAACAGAAGCTTTAAAAACTGCAGGTGCATCTAATGTAACTGTGAATGTAAAAGCTCCACAAATGCCAAGAGAATCATCTTCTCATGGTAAGAACATCGCTCCACAAGTGAAAAACTTTCTAATGGTAAGTTCAGGAAAAGGTGGGGTTGGTAAATCAACTACATCTGTGAATATTGCTATTGCACTTGCAGCTCAAGGGAAAAAGGTTGGTCTTTTAGATGCAGATATCTATGGTCCAAATATCCCTCGTATGATGGGTGTTGCTGATGTGAAACCAGAAGTAAATGGAAACAAAGTACTTCCTATTAAAGCTTATGGTATCGAGATGATGTCTATGGGTTCACTTATGGAAGAGGGTCAATCTTTAATCTGGCGTGGTGCTATGATTATGAAAGCAATCGAGCAGTTCTTACGTGATATTTTATGGTCAGAGTTAGATGTTCTAGTGATTGATATGCCACCGGGAACTGGTGATGCTCAGCTTACTCTTGCTCAGTCTGTACCTGTTACAGCTGGTCTTACAGTAACAACTCCACAATCTGTATCTTTAGATGACTCACGTCGTTCATTAGATATGTTCAAAAAACTCAATATTCCTATCGCTGGAGTTATTGAGAATATGAGTGGATTTATTGCACCAGATACTGGTGTTGAGTATGATATCTTTGGAAAAGGAACTTCTCAACCAATGGCTGATGAGTTTGATACGAAGATTATCGCAGAGATTCCAATCGAGCCTGGCATTAGAACTGGTGGAGATGAAGGGAAACCTGTGACATTCGCAAACCCTACTTCTGAGTCTGCTAAACGCTTTGCAGCAGCTGCTGAGTCTATCTGGGCTACAATCGAAGAGATTAATGCTAATGGTGGAGTTGATAACCAAGCAGTACAACCTACAACACCTCCTGGTGTAAGTGCTTGTTCAACTGGTGGAGCTTCTGCTGCACCACAAAGTTCAGGTGGAGGGTGTGGTTGTAGCTAAGCTATAATCATAATCTTCTCTTAAAGCTCGGTGTACTTTTTGGTACATCGGGCTTTTTTTATCTAAACTTTTTAACGAATCCCTTCGCTTTCACTCATTTCAGGTTTGTACTTAACTATCTTATTGCGTCCTGTTGTTTTTGCTACATAAAGAGCTGTATCTGCATGTTTAATACATTTCCAGATAGTATCTCCATCTTGAGGAAATTTTGCTATACCAATACTAATAGTTTTTTGTAAAACCTCTCCATTACCTACATCAAAAGTCAGTTGAGAAAATCTTGTGTGGATATCTTGTGCAACTTTCATAGTCCCTTTTTCATCTGCATTATGAAGCATCACAATAAACTCTTCTCCCCCATAACGGATCGCTAAGTCAGATTCACGTATGGCATCTTTTAAAAGGTTTCCAATTGCAACTATAACTATATCTCCTACATCATGTCCATAAGTATCATTGACACTTTTGAAAAAATCAACATCGAGCATCAATACACTATATGTCTCTTTTTCCCGTTTTGCTTGATGCATCACCTTATCTATAAACTCTTCTAAAAATCTTCTATTGTAGAGTCCTGTCATCCCATCTCTTAAAGATGTGTCTCTGAGTTTATCCATAAGAATACGACTTTCAATTACTGGTTTTGCAGCTTCAAGATAGTTTTTAATACTAGGTATATGGGTATTTATTTTAGAGATCTCATTTTTATTGCGTGAGGTAATTGAGATTATAATAGCATGTTCATCGTTAATGTTAAAAGGGATACATATATAGTCAAGTTGACCTGCATCACATGTTTGACATAAGCCTATAAATTCTGTGGAGATAACATCTGTATTTGTTCTATATGCACGACACATTGAGGCTTCTTCATTTACTTCGGCATTACAAATACTTTCCCCTTGGGAGATATAAAATAATTTTCTTTTTGATTGGTTTACATCTACTTCATAAAAAGCAAAATGGTATAACTTATATTTATTTTTAAGTACATCTACAATTCTTTGATATACAATATCTTTTGATGCATCAAGTTCAATGGTCTTTTTAAATTTATAGATATCTGAGAGCTCTCCAATAATAGTTTTTGCTTCATAGAGTGGATCTGTAGATGAAACACACCCTTGGGGTATAAATGTAGAGAGGTTGTACTTGATATCGCCAAAGGTATCTTGCATCTTTCTAAAGAGTGTATTCATCTGTGAGACTATATTTTTGCCATCACCTGAAACTGTTGTTTTAAATTCATGTGAAAAATCACCACTGTATGCTTTGGTGATCCCCTCTTGCATATTTGTAAAGAGTTTCATATATGGTGTAACATAGTAGTTTATAAGAAGGAGCACAATGATAATAAATATGATATTAATAGCAAGAATTTTAAATATAGTAACCATTCCACTGTTACGCATACTTGTGATATCAAACTCCATACTTATAGCACCAAGAGTTTCTCCCATGGCAACATCATGACATTGTAAACAGTTCACTTCTGTACCAAAGTTTGTAGCTTTGTATGGTATGGAAACGCGAAGGGTGATATTGTCAGCATTTTCATTGATCTTTTGAATCATAGTGCCACTGCTAAGTACTTTTGCATCAATGCTATCACGTATTGTTTCAGAGTTAAATCCTGGACCATACTGTTTGATGACATTATCGGCACGAACAATCCATAATGCTTTGACATCTGAATGATTATTGGAAATTTGATTAAGAAAGTATTGGCGTTTATCCATAATACCATTGACCATGTGTGATGTCAATCCATCTTTCACAATGGCTGCTGTCATAGTAGATTTTTCTACAGCACTTTTAATACTGTAATCTCTAAAGTTTAGAGATACATTAACAATAGTTGCCATACCAAGGGCAAGCAACATGATGGTGACAATAAATAATAGTTTAGATTTTGTTGTCATAAAGATCCTATTTAGCTGTATAGTCTTTAATGATAACAAACTCTAAATAAATTTAGATTGAAAAAGTGATAAAGAGGTGACATTTATTCTACTGTTACACTTTTTGCAAGGTTTCTTGGCATATCTACATCATTTCCAAGGCGTACAGAGATCTCTAAAGAGAGAAGTTGTACAACAACCATCATCTCAAAAAACTCTAACATATAGTCATTATGTTTTTTTGTTTGTATAAAATCATCTGCCTTGTCAAACTCTAAAGGTGAGATAGCACATATAGTAGAGTCTCTTGCACTTAACTCCTCTACATTACTTTTACTTTTTTCATATAAAAGGTGTTGAGGAAGTAGGGCAATGGTGAAAAGTTCAGGATCAGCTAGAGCAATTGGACCATGTTTCATCTCTCCACTAGGATACCCTTCAGCATGCAAGTAGCTAATCTCTTTGAGTTTGAGAGCCCCCTCTAGTGCAAGAGGAAAAAATAGATCACGACCAATGAAGAAAAATCCATGCCCATGAAGGTAGCGTTTAGAGAGACGCTTGATACGTTCATGCATAGCATCTTCAACTTTGACACTTGTTGGGATTTCACGAAGAAGTTTAATTTGTCTGCTGAGCTCCTCTTGTGAGAGAGTATCTCGAAGTTTTGCCACATAGAGACTTAACATCCAAAATACTGTAACCTGTGTAGCAAAAGCCTTCGTAGAAGCTACACCTTTTTCAACACCAGCACGTGTTAATATACAGGCATCTGCAAGACGTACCATAGAGGAGTTGTCAACATTACAGATTACAAGTGTTTTGAGTCCTGCTTTTTTGGCCATTTTTAGTGTTTCAAGTGTATCAGCAGTCTCTCCACTTTGTGAGATAACTACAAAAAGAGTGTCTTTACTCATGATAGGTTGACGATAGCGAAATTCAGAAGCAATCTCGACTGATGTTTTTATTTTTGAGTAGCGTTCAAACATATAAGAGGCTGAGAGTGCAGAGTGATAAGATGTACCACAGGCACAGAGTTTAATCTCCTCTATACCATCAAACAACTGAGTATCAAGCTCATCAAAAAGTACCTCTTCCTCACAAAGACGACCTAAAAGAGTATCGGTAATGACATTGCTTTGTTCATAGATCTCTTTTTCCATAAAAAATCTATAGCCATCTTTTTGTGCTGAGAGTTTATTGGTGCTAAGTTTTGTAAAGTGAGGTTCTTTTTTTCTTCCCTCTTTATCAAATAAAGCGATACTTTGAGCATCTACATACCCATAATCTCCATCTTCAAAATAGTTTACATCAGTACAATGACCTATAAGTGGAGTGTCTGAAGAAGCAAAATATTTTTCACCCTCTGCATTGATCCCAACAAGCATAGGACTACCATATTTGGCAAAGAAGATGGTTTTATCTTCACTTTTTGTGACAAGTAAGATGGCATAAGCACCTTGAATCTCTTGGATTGTTTGCTCAAATGCTTCAAAGGCACTTGATGCATCTTTGAGATTTTTTTCAAAAAGGTGAACAATCACCTCTGTATCGGTTTGACTTAAAAAAGTTACACCATCGGCTTGAAGCTGTTTTTTGAGCTCTGCATAGTTTTCGATGATCCCATTGTGGACAACATAAGAACTTTCCCCTAAATGTGGGTGAGCATTAAGCTCTGTTGGTTTCCCATGTGTTGCCCAGCGAGTATGACCAATACCAACAGCAAAACTCTCTGTAGTAAAATCTTTTGTTTTTTCTTCAAGGTTGACAAGCTTTCCAACAGCTTTATAACTCTCGAAGTTATCATCTTGAAGTACGGCGATTCCAGCAGAATCATAACCTCGGTATTCTAACTCTTTGAGTCCTGAGAGTAGTATCTCTTTTGTATTTTTTTCACCAAGATATCCAACGATTCCACACATTTAGTTGCCCTTTGTTAATAATCTAATAATTTTGTTACTATTATCGCATATATTGTTTTGTTTTTCCATTAAAAAGCTGTCTCTGACCTTATATTTTGAAGAATGTATCTTTGCCGTTACAATGTTGATAGAGAGTTCTTCAAATATGTTCATAATATAAGAGAGTAAACCTTTTTGATTTTTTGTATGTACACTCAGCTCCGCATGGGTTAAAGAGTGCTCACAGTCAATTTTAATCTCACTCTTTTTAATCTCTACATCACGAAGTGTTATCTCCTGTGTCATATCAAAAGAGCTGTCAATAATCTCTTGAACCTCTACAAGTTCATTGCCACTAACATTTTTAATAAAGTCAATTCTAAAGTACTTCACTTCATCAAAAAGGGTAAAAATCTCCATACTAGCAACATTAAGGTGTGCTAAAGTTGCCAAAAGATAACCAATGTTAATAGGGATTTTTCTATAGATCTCAATAGTGAGTGAATTTTGATTTTTAATTTTAAAATCATATCTATCAATACCTCTTGCAATAGTTGCAATATCTAAAATCTCATCTACAGAGTGTTTAAAGAAAAAGAGATTAGACTCAATAGTGAGTATTTTTTTTTGCATTAAACGTGTCAGCATTAAAAAATCTGGGTATTTTTGTACACGTTTTTCTATAATAAGGCGTTTTTTTGCATCGGTGATACGTTCTGTGTTTTCGGCAATCTCTAAGGCACTTCTGTAAAGGTCATAAAGGAGTTTTGAGTTAAAAGAGTTGTATGTATCTCCCCCAACACCATTGATATCAGCATAGGTGAGAATATATAAAAGTTTAAGATTTTTGGTATCTTCAACTTTTGACATAAACTTATAAAGAGTTTTTTCATTGTGAATATTCTCTTTAAACGCCACACTGCTCATAAGAACATGGTATCGAACAAGAACGACAGCTCTGTTTGTAAGCTCTTCACTCAGTTGCAAATGTTTTGCAAATTGGGCAACTAATCTTGCTCCCACTTCACTATGATCTTGTTTACGACCTTTTCCTGTGTCGTGAACAAGTGTGACAATTTTGAGTAAAAATTTTTCATCAGTACTAAATTCATTGTAAATCTCTTTGAGTGTGACTTCTTTGATATTTTCAAGAGATTCTATACATTTTATGGAGTGGATATCTACAGGGTAATGATGGTAGCCATCAAATTGAGGCAGATGTATCACTTTTCTAAAGTTTCCAAAAAGATGATGAAGGATTCCCGCATCATAAAAAAGTTTTAAAAAGGGGTAGAGGTGTTCTCTTTTAAAAAGCTCTTTAATAAGCTGGTATGTTTTTTTCTTCAGTGGATGGGTGATCTTTGTATAGGTAAATTGATTGAGAAATCCTGCATCGTATTGGTAGTACTTATCTGGGAGTGAAACTAAAATCTCTAGGAGTTGATTGATTGGAAGAACTTTGAGATTATAGGATGCATAGAGTCTGCCATCAAGCTCGTAAATCCCTTTTGTTATGCGATTATGTCTAAAAAGGGTGACATAGTTTTTATCTACAATATATGGACGAACCATTTTTTTTACAAAAATTTGTGTAAAGTTACTTATACGCCAACCAGCTGCAAGTACTTTACTTACCATCTTCCTTTGGTCTTTAAAACCAAGCATTTGAGAAACTTGGGGTATATGTTCTAGGAGAAGTTTATCTTCTTGTTTATTTGTTATAAGATGTAGGGCACTTCGCACACGAAATAGAAGCTCCAAGGCTATTCTATATTCTTTGTATTCCTCATCAGAAAAAAGTGCACCTGAGAGCTCTTTGAGTGACCGTACATCATAGATGGTATGTGCTATCCAAAAGAGAAGTTGGGAATCACGAAGACCTCCAACACTCTCTTTTATGTTTGGTTGCATAGAGATAGGGTACTTTTTACGACGAGCTTGAGCCTCTTCAATTTTTGCAAGAATGAACTCTTTTTGTTTATGTAGGCGTATACGATTGAGTACCCCTTGTGTATTGTGCCAAGTAAAGTTGCTTCCTGTAATGAATCTTGCTTCCATAAGGGAGGTTTTAATGGTAACATCTTCTAATGAAGCGTTAAAAAGATCATCTACGGTATGAACGCGATGGCCAAGTTTCAGTCCAGAATCAAGTGCAAGATAAAAAAGCTTTTCTATAATCGCTTGCATTTGGTACCCCTCAACATCTTCATAAACTATAAGAAGATCAATATCGCTATGAACACAAAGTTGTTCACGGCCATAACTGCCTAAAGCAACTATGGCAATGGGGATGGAGTTACGCATAGGAAGGTAGTTGCCAAACATGCGACGTAGTACAGTTTTGTACATCAATGAGATGATAGAATCGAGCTTTTTTGTATGTTTTACAAGAAAATCTTTCCCTTGAGAACTTTCAAAAAGTTCATCAAGAGAGTCTTTATATTCTTTTATATATTTTTTAAAAAGCTTGCTTAGTTCGAAGTCTGAGCCCCTCTTTTCAATAATATCTTCTATAAGTGCTATTAAGTTCAAACTATACCTTAGTATCTATTTTACTTATTATATACAAAATTTGATATAATAACTTTTAAAATTTTTTTCAACAACGGATATATCGATATGACAATAACAAAAAGTGTAACATTTATAGCAAAAGAGGGATGTGAAGAAAAAATGAAAGAGTTACTAAGTGCAATGGTAATTCCATCTAAAGCAGAGCAGGGGTGTCTGTTTTATGAAATCTTCCAATATGAAAATGATAAACGAAGATTTATGGCAGTGGAGACTTGGGAAAATGAAGCTGCCCTTGATGGGCATAAGGCTTCTGCACACTATGCGATTTACAAAGGATCGTATGAACCATATTGTGAAGATAAATATACCGATGAACTTGAAGTACTAGGATAAAAGATGGATAACTTATATAACGATAAAAAAGCAGCGAAGTGTGAGAGTGATTTAGACTTAAGAGTGTATACATCAAACCTTTTGGGTCAAAATGATGAACTGGTACTTCATGGTGGAGGAAACACTTCTGTTAAAACCGATGTTGATGGAGAAGAGATTCTTTATGTTAAAGGGAGTGGTTGGGATTTAGTAAGCATTGAAGCAAAAGGTTTTACACCTGTAAAACGCGATGTGCTTTTAGAGATGGCAAAACTTGATACTCTTAGTGATGTAGAGATGGTTCGTCAACAACGACTTGCTTCTATAGATAAGTATGCTCCAAACCCTTCTGTTGAAGCTATTTTACATGCTTTAATCCCTTATAAATTTGTGGATCATACTCATGCAGATGCGATTGTGACTATCTCTAACTCTGTCGATGGAGATGAGCATATAGTGAAGCTCTTTCCAAACTTTTTGATTGTTGATTATATTATGCCAGGTTTTGAGCTTGCACATAAGATATATGAGATGACAAAAACACTAGATTGGGATTCTATAGATGGAATCATCTTACACAATCATGGAATCTTTACTTTTGATAATGATGCAAAAACATCTTACACAAAAATGATCGATGCTGTAACAAAAGCAGAAGATTTTCTTGATGTTAATGCTATTGTAGATATTCAACATAAATATGTACATAGTGATTGTGATATAGCAAGAGTAGTGAACACTATGAGTGAGTATAAAGGGCATGAAGTACACATCGGAATCAATCAAACGCCACTTGCTGCATTTTATGCTTCTCAAGAGAATTTAAGAGAGTTTGCAAGTCGTGGCGTTTTAACTCCAGAGCATATCATCAGAACTAAAAGAGTTCCATTAATCATGGAAGATACAGACCTTATTGGTGGACTTGATAGATATGTAGCAGCTTATAAAGAATATTTTGACAAGTATGCTAAAGATGAGGTGATGCTCAATCCTGCACCAAACTATATGATTATTAAAAATCTTGCTGTGGTGAGTTTTGGTCGTACACGTGAAGAGGCAAAAATCATCTATGATATAGTTGAACACACTATGCTTGCAGTGCTTCGTGCAGATAAACTTGGTGGATACCAAAGTATTAGTGAAGCGGATAGTTTTGCGATGGAATACTGGGAGCTAGAGCAGGCAAAGCTTAAAAAATAAGATGCAGTACCTTTTAGCCATAGATGCAGGAACAGGAAGTGTTCGTGCTGTCATTTTTGATACCTTAGGCAATCAAGTATCTGTAGGACAAAGGGAATGGACACATCTTGAAGAAAAAGGTGTACCTAACTCTATGAGTTTTGATTTTGATGCCAACTGGACACTTGTATGTGAGTGTATTCAAGAAGCAATACAAATCGCAGATATTGAGGCAGATAAGATTTTAGCTCTTTGTGCTACTAGTATGCGTGAGGCTATTGTACTTTACGATAAAGATGGTAATGAACTTTGGGCAGTTGCAAATGTAGATGCAAGAGCTGATAAAGAGGTGAAGTT
>Ga0256836_1000311_pt1 | contig 27952 bp, 30 predicted proteins | sample 4561380metaG_FD_185974 | JGI IMG/M metagenome (GOLD analysis project Ga0256836, IMG submission 185974) | Hydrothermal vent microbial communities from Guaymas Basin, Mexico - 4561-380 | ecosystem: Environmental > Aquatic > Marine > Hydrothermal vents | place: Mexico: Guaymas Basin | collected...
ATATAGCTCCCCCCCTACTTCTTAAACTTCCAAAATTTGATACTCTCTCCACTACTTTTACTTACACTGACAAACTCATCATTAGAGAGAAACAGTATATTATATACATCTACTAGTAAATCAACGATTTTTTCAGTGTGTAAGTCAAATACAATGTTTTGAGAGCCGCCTAGCATAAGTGTATGCCCATCAGGGTAGAGAGTCATTGTCTCAATATTAAAATGTACTTTCTCTCCAACTTCATAAAACTTCTTCTCAAGAGTGTTAATATTATATTTTAAAAAAAGGTTTTTCCCTCCAATAAGTATATTTTCATTATCAAGGAAAAGAAGAGCATTTATCTTCTGTTTAGGCTCTCTTTTTGAAATACTTCCTTTCATTTTATCAAACTCATCCATTATTTTAGAATAATTATCAAAAGATATATTGTTTTCACCAAGATTTGAGAGAGTTTTTGCATAAACGAGTGTCTTAAATATCATTTTTATATTATCCACTTTTGCTTTTTCTTGTGCTATTCTTAATCTCTCTTGTTCTATCTCCTCTGATATTTTCTTCTTTATAGTCAAATCAAAGTAGTTACTTTGCTCATAGATACGAAGAGTGTTAGACTCTCCAGCCACAGCGATACTTTTACCATTAGGGGAGTATGCAACACTCTTTGGCATAAAGGGAAGAGTATATCTCTCTTGAATCATGTCATGTAGATTGAGTACTATTAACTCTTTTTCATAGCTAACTAGTGCAAGAGAGTTTTTATCTGGGGAGAGTGTAGCATTTTGCATACTACTTTCAAGTAGAACTTCCTTCTCTTCACCTGTTTTTAGATTAAATATTTTTAGCTTATTTGAAGCAACTGCTAAAAGTTTTTTATTATTTTTTAGATAACTTAGAAAAGAGCTTCCTTTGAGCGGTATCTTATAAAATATCTCATCAAAATCATATATAAAGATACTATCTCTATTTCCAAAAGCTATGGAAGATTTGTCATTAGCGAGTGCTATTAAGTGCATCTTTGGTGTGTGAAATATCTTTGTGACTATAGCAGTTTTACTCTGAACTACCTTTTTGATACTTTTTTTCTTAGCCGAAGTAGTCTTTATGGGAGGTAAGTCATCTATCCAAAAAGCACACTCTTTAAGCTCTTTACCCTTACAGTTACTTGTTAATCCCTTCTCTGCACAAGTAGCACCGCCTCTGTAAGCTTGTATATACCAGTAAGTTGAGAGGTACTCATCCACCCAAAAGTCACTTAAAAAAGCTGCAAAGTTGCATTGAGCATGTAATAAGTCTTGCTTAACTGCTTTACTATACCAGTATTGAGCCTTTTTAATATCTACGGGTATCTCAGGATAGTGTGTATATAAGCCAGCAAGATTATTTTGAGCATTTGCATCACCTTGTTTTGCAGCCTTCTCATTGTAAAAGAGAGCTTTTTGAATATCCCTTTCTACTCCTAATCCACCTGAATAGATAAAGCCGAGGAATCCTTGAGCATCAATAGAACCCTGCTTAGCTGATTTTTCTAACCAGTAGATAGATTGTTTCATATCCTTCTCTACTCCATCCCCTTGAAAATAAGAACTTCCCAAAATAAATTGAGCCTTTTTATCCCCTTTCTCTGCAGCTGACATAAAGAGCTCCATCGCTTCTTTATGTTTTTTCCTTCTTTGACTCTCTTTTGTGCCTCTTCATATTCAGTTGCAATGAGAGATAGTGCAAGTAACAGTAATAGCATTAGTTTTTTCACAGCTGTTTATCCTTTATATTTACGGTTGATAAATCCAAGAAAGTCGATTTTAATTTTTTAAGGGAAAAGGGGACTTGCTATAATAGTTCATATAGCAAGTAGGGGTAGTTATATATTTTTAGATTACTACTCTTCTACGAAACCGAAGTCTTCATCTTCTTCATCGCCATGTTTTTGAGCCTCTTTGATGTCTTCTATCAACTCTTTACACTCATCTTCTTCGATGTCTCCACTCTGAATGTCATCTAAAACATCTTGTAGATCAGCTTTAAACTCACGAAGCTCTTCTATCTCTTCTTTCGCATCTTCTGTTGCCTCTTTATTATCAGCAATCTCTTCAAATATTGCGTCTAGTGACTCATCAATATCTGGAATAACAGTCTCTTTTATTAGTGTTTCTAACTCTTGTGCATATGACATTTTCTGCCCTTCTCTATTTATTTTTCGTATTATACTATAATTAGGTTATGAATTTTTATGCAGTAATAATTGGAACAGAAATCCTTAACAATAGACGTCAAGACAAACACTTTGAGTTTGTTAGAAATGAACTTGAAAAATATGGTCATGAACTTTATGCCTCTTTCATTATCAAAGATAATGAAGCACTCATAAAAGCAACTTATACAATGATACAAGCAGATAAAAACGCTGTGATGTTCTCTTTTGGAGGGATTGGTTCAACACCTGATGATCTTACAAGAGAAATTTCTGCAGAGATATTTACTAAGAGTAAAACAACTGTACATAAGCAATTTTTAGAAGATATCGTAGATAGATTTGCTGATAAAGCATATCCTCATCGTATTCATATGGCTGAGTTACCACCCAATGCAGATTTAATCTTTAACCCTGTAAATAATATGTCTGGATTTTCCCTTTTTAAAAAGTATTTCTTTGTACCAGGGTTTCCTTCTATGAGCCATCCTATGATAGCAGATGTTTTAAAAACCCACTTTAGTGACTCTATACAAAAGTACAGAATGACACTCTATGCACATACAAGTGAAGAAACATTGATAGACCTCATGCAAAAGCTTCCTATAGGGATTGATCTCTCTTGTCTTCCTATGTATGTAGATGGAAAACCACATGTAGAGCTCTCCCTCTCTAGTAGTGATAAACTACTCGTAGAAAACTGTTTTGAGCTCTTTAAAAATGATTTAGACAAAAGAGAAATTTACTATAAATTAATATAAAAACCCAAAAAGCCGATTTATAAGTTATATAATCCTATAAATCAAGGAATACTATCATGATAGTTTGGTTATTGGTACTTTTATTGCTAATGATTTTTATATATGTTGTTTACCAAATGAATTTTATCTCTACTGAGAGAGAAGATGAGTTTGATGATGAAGAGCATTTTACTTTTAAATTATAAGCGAGCAAAATTCATTATGGCAATTACACTAAACAATCATGTATTTAAAGGGCATAAAACATTACTTGGAAGTAAGTTTGTAACTTATGGTGAAGTAGAACTTCCTTCAAAATATGAACTCTATCCGCTCTCTCAAAATGGTTTTGACTGGGGAAATGGAGGCAAAGCTTCTAAACAGTTAGCTTTTTCTATGCTACATCAACTCTCCGATACAGAGTTAGCACAAAAACATGTTGATAAATTTACAGATGATATCATAAAAACATTGAGCTCGAGAGACTGGGTAGTTTCAGCTTCAGATGTTCTAGAGTGGATAGATGAGAACAGCGATAAACCAGTTATGCAAAAACTCGAACCACAAGTAGTTGTAAGGAAAAAAGTAAAACGAAAATCAAATGTTGTTAAAGATGTTTGTAAAGAGTTAAACATTACTCAAAAAATGTTAGCAGAAATTTTAGAAGTACCAGAAGGAACAGTAAGCAGCTGGGCGGTAAAAAATGAGATACCACGCTTAGGGAAAAAAGCGATAGAGTTTTATATGCTTAATGTAAAAAACCAGAAAATAGTAGATAGTTACAGAAGTTTTAAAGAGTTACTAGAAGCCTCGTAAAGCTTCTATCTTGCATAGCCTTTATTTAGAGAGTTTTCATCATACTCTAAAAGTTCAAGAACACTTTTTTTATTCATTTTTCTAGCAAAGTCAACAGCGGTAAAACCTTTGGAGTCTTTTGCTTTTTGGTTAACACCATAATCGAGTAGTATTTTAGTTATATCAACTCTTCCGTAACAAGCAGCTGCCATAAGTGCAGTAAAACCACTTCTACGATTTGTTGCGTTTATATCTATCCCCTGCTCTATTAAGTAGCGTACCATAAATGAGTTATCATAAGTGATAGCCATATCAAAGACACTGACACCCTCATCATCAAAAGCAAAGATATCTGAACCACTCTCAATCAAAAGATTTAAGATCTCTTCATCGCATCGTTCACGCATAGCACAGGCTAATACTGACTCACCAGTATCATTTTCATCTGCTAAATTTGCACCGCTTTTAATATACTTTTTTATACCGATATAATCATTGCTTCTTAGAAGTTCCAGCCATTTATTCATAAGTGTAGTATATACAATATTTCATTAGTAGTTTTTATGTATAATTCGCTTACTAAATTAATTAAGCGAGAATTCAATGGAAGTTATAGAAACAACAGATGCTTTTAAAGCACTTATAAAAGATATTAAAACAACAACAGAGGGTTATAGAGATCCTTTAGCATTCGGTATTGCAAGAGTAGACTTAGGGCAACTTAATGTAGATAAAACACTTCAAGCAACTTACCCTTTAATTAACTGGGATGAAAACTTTGGAAGTGCTGCTATTTTTATAAGAGCTCTTGAAGAACAAGGTGTCAAAGTAGACTTCTCAAAAACGGAAGTAGTATGTACTATCGATGTAGCATTTTTAAAAGCTGCTTTAGCTGCATTTACTCCATACTCTGATGAAGCTCATGGTGATGCGCATAAAAACATTCAAGTAGTTTCTGCTCTTTACTCTCAAATTATGAGTAATGGTTCTCTTGAAGGTGAGTTTAAAATATGTTTTATCTTTGATGATGCAGCAGTAGAGAGTGTTGAAGCAGCATACCTTAAGCTCTATGCAATAAGTCAAGCAAAAGTTGGTCTTCGTGAAATCAACTTAAATGGTGCTTTTGGTGCTCTTCCAAATGTTGCATGGTCTGCTGGTCAACCTATTGAGCTTGATTACTTAAGAGAGTTTGAGATAGAACTTAAACTTGCAAATGAGTATCCTCATATTGACTTTGTAGATAAATTTCCAAGATTTTTACAACACATCATCCCTGCTGATAACACACGTATTTTAGAGACTTCAAAAGTACGTTTTGGTGCACAGCTTGCAGCAGGAACAACTGTAATGCCAGGTGCTTCATACATCAACTTTAATGCTGGAACAACTGGTGTAAGTATGGTTGAAGGTCGTATATCATCTTCTGCTATTGTTGGAGATGGTTCTGATGTTGGTGGTGGTGCTTCTATCCTTGGTGTTCTTAGTGGAACAGATGGTAACCCTATTAGTGTTGGTAAAAACTGTCTCTTAGGAGCTAACTCAGTATGTGGTATTCCTTTAGGTGATGGCTGTATTATTGATGCAGGTTTAGCTATCTTGGAAGGTACAAAAATAGCGATCTACCCAGAAGAGTTAGAAAAAATCATGAAAATAAATACAAATATGAATATGCAAGGTGAGGTTTTCAAAGGAAAACAACTTGCAGGTTTCTATGGTATACACTACAGACAAAACTCTTTAACTGGTGAGATTACAGCTTCTCGTTCAACAAGAGAGATCAAACTAAACGCTGATCTGCACTAGTCTCAACTCTAATCTCTCTTTTATCTTCTTAGTACTATAATAACTAGTACATAAGGAGATAATATGAATATTTCACAAAACCTTAATGCCATTCAAACAAACCAGTCTTTTTTAAATACTACAGCAAAAAGTATTGAAAAGCAGAGTGGTGACTTAGTAAAAGATATGACAAATCTTGTTGTTGCAGAAGATGTAAATGATGTAAATGTAAATACTATCAAAGCACAAGATGAGATGTTAGGCTCTCTTTTAGATGTTAAAGCTTAGTTATACTTTTTAGTTTTGCGAGTATGGAAGCATTTTTGTCAAAATCTTGAAGATTTTTCCCTACTTCAAGAGTACTAAAGATAGGTTTACCAATGATAAATCTTCCTTCTATACCATTTCTGTTAGTCTTGACACCCCATACATTTTGATAAAAAATCACTTGATTATTAAACTCTCCAACATAGAGTCCAATATGACCTCTTTTATATATTAGGGTATGAAAAGGAACACCTTTTTCTTTAATAATTTGTATTTTTTCTTCAGTAGTTAGGTTTTCTACTGAAATAGTTTCACCTGCTAAACTCTGTTTATAAGAGTTTCTAGGAAGCCACAGTGCAAATGGTGCATAAAAATCTCTCAGAGTAGAAGAGCAGTCTCTCTCATTATACATACCACCCCAACCATATTTACTTTTATTTAATTCCTTTAAAATTACATTTATATTTTTAGCATTAAATAACATTTTCCCTTTATGGCTTACACTTTTAGAGATTTTACTTCTATGAAAGAGAGGTTGATTTTCCCTGTATTTACTAAGAGTTAAAACTGTATAACTCTTTTCATCCTCATCAATGAGTGCCAACATCATTCCTATCTGAGAGTTAAAAAGAAAAGTACCCTTCTCTGTATAAAGAGGTACTCTATCTTTTGTAAGAAATATCTGTTTAGCTTTTTGCCATAAATCAGTATATTTTTTACTTAGAACTACTATATCTTTGAAATGTACCCATCCATAGGCAAAACTTGATTCTACAAATACCCATTTTTTATCTTTTGAGTAGTGAGAAATCAGTAGTGGTTTATTTGGTGCGATGGCACTATTTTGAAGATAATCAAAAGGAAAACCCTCTCCTGCTCTTGTAGGATCAAGTAAAATAGGTTTATCACTTGGCATTGCTCTTAAATTAAGTCGCTCGAGGGTAATAGCGTTTTTATTTACTGTTGCGAATGCTTTATAGTTTGCATTTTCTAAAATATTTTTAAAAAAAGAGCTTTCTCTTGGTCGTAAGTTTTCACCATAGCTATTTTTTTCACTATAAAGTTTATGTGCCCAGAGAGCATCTTCCAAACTTAAATCTATTTTACTTAAATTCCAAACTCGAAAGTACTCTTTTTCGTATGCCGTTTGAGTTGTCGCTAAAGGTGTGACATCATGAGTATAGTAATCTACATTTTGTGGAATAACTTGAAGGTCAAAAATCTTCTCTTTTAGAACTTCAGTAGATATAGCAGAAGGTTGTATCTTTTTATCTGCACACGATACGAGAAGTAAACTACTTACTATTAGAGAGAGATACTTCATTTCTGCTTTTCCTATTATTTAAATTTAGTCAACATCTCCAAAACGGCTCACTACACGTCCTAGAACTTCTACATCATTAGGAGAGAGAGTTTGTGTTGAGTATACAGAGTTATCACTTATAACATCTATATTTCCATCAACTCGTGTCTGAACACGCTTTATAAAAAGACCTGCTTCTGTTCGTATTGTAAAAATTCCACCACGATTAAGATCTGTTTTACTGCGGTTAATAAATACAATATCATTATAACTAAAAGTTGGTTCCATCGAATCTCCAGAGACATTAATAGCTTCAATATTTTGAAGTTCTCTCTCTCCACCAAGCATAAAAACAAACTGTTCGGGGATTTCAAGTTCCTCTATCTCTTCACACTCTGTATCACTTCCTCCACCAGCACTTGCATTTACATCTTTAAAGTACTTCACCATATAGAACTTATTTGTTGCTTCTACTAAAGACTCTGGTGATTGACCATAGAGTAACCAGTTGATAGAGATCGCTTTTTGTGCACAAAAATCAAGTAACTCTGTAAATGGAATCTTATCGCGTTTTTTCATCGTAGCAAAATTCATCTGACTTATTCCAAGTACATCTGCAACATCTTTATCAAAAACTTTTTTTGAACCAAACTCATTTGATACTATACTTTTTATCTCTTCTACTATATTTACAAAACTATTCATAATAGACCCTTTATTTAAATATGACAAATTATAGGATAAAATTTTCAAAATGTCAAAAATTTCATTGCATTTTGACATGTTTTTATAAATATATTACAAAATGATGTAATATATTTAAAATTCAATGTCATAAAAGGATATAAAATGTCAATTATTATAAAAAATGCTGAAAATATATTTGAAAGATTTGAGTTGAAAATGGAGCAGTGGGCAGAAAAAATATTTTAAATATTAAAGCTTATTTATTCTCTTTATGCTCTTGTGCCTCTTTGCGTTCATTTTCTCGTTCTCGTTGTGCAGATTTAGTTTTATGATAGCCACCAAAAACAAAAACCATAAAAAGTACAAAAAGAATAAGCATAAAAGTATCTATATATATATTCATTTTCTATCCTTGATTAAAAGTTTTGTAATTTTGGCGAATAGCATCATAAAGAACAATACCTGTACTGATAGCAAGGTTTAAACTTCTTCCATCAGCCGTCATAGGAATAGTAATATTTCTCTCTTTATATCTATTTAAAATATTTTCAGGAATTCCTGCTGTTTCACTTCCAAAGAAGATAAAATCATCCTCTTTAAAATCTGTTTCAAAATAGGGTCTATCTGTTTTAGTCGTTGCAAAATGAGCATTATCAGTAATGTTGTTTTTTGTAAAGAAGTCATCTATAGATTCCCAAACATGAAGATCCAACTTATCCCAGTAATCAAGTCCAGCACGACGAACAGCTTTCTCATCTATATCAAATCCTATAGGCTTTATAAGGTGAAGAGATGCTCCAGCATTTACACATAGACGCCCTATCGCACCCGTATTATTAGGAATTTGTGGGTTAACAAGCACTATATTAAAACTCATCTAAACTCTCCTTAAAAGATAACTGTTTTATTTTCATAAACAAAGATACGATCTTCTAATGCAAGTTTAAGGGCACGAGAGAGGACAACTTTTTCAACATCTTTTCCTGAACGCTGCATATCTTTCCAACTATATGCATGGTTTACATGAATAACTTCTTGAGCGATAATTGGACCTTCATCAAGATTATTATTAACAAAATGAGCTGTTGCTCCAATAATTTTCACACCACGCTCATACGCTTGTTTATAAGGATTAGCACCTATAAATGCTGGTAAGAATGAGTGATGAATATTAATAATCTTATCTTCAAAAGCTTCAACAAAGGCAGGTGTAAGTATGCGCATATATTTTGCAAGAACGATATATGAAACATCTTCATAGCTATTAATACACTCTATAATCTTCTGCTCATGATCTTCTCGCTCTAAATCTACATGTGAGATAGTTTCATAAGGAATGTTAAACTTACTGACTAAAGATTCTAGTTTATCATAGTTAGAAACAACTGCTAATATATTTGCTTCTAACTCCCCTGCTTCATGACGTATTAAAATGTCACCAAGAGCATGAAGCTCTTTTGTTACCATTATAATAATATTTTTTTTCTTTGGCTCAATAACTTTTACACTAGAGTTATCTGGAAGAACAGTATTGATAGCATCAGTAAGATCTTTTTTATTTACAGCACCTTCAACAACACTGCGCATAAAAAACTTATTGCTCTCTTTATCAACAAACTCACTATTAGAGAGAATATTTAAATCATATTTATAAAATATACTTGATACTTTATGTACAAGTCCTTTTTCATCATTTGCATCTATAAGCACTCTATATTGGTTCATCTATTGGCCTTTTTCTAACTTCTGTACACGTGAATCTATTGTTGCAAGGGTATACTCTAAAAAGTTAAGTGTCATATCTACTTTAGCTTCGATATTTGCATTGTTAGGTGCTTGAAAACCTTCAAATAGAACAAGAAGACGCTCTCTAATTGAGTTTAAGTATATAAGTTCACTCTCGATTGTACTCTCTACTGTTTTTTTTGGCTCAAAGGGAGGTTGTACTTCAGGTGCAGCTTCAAAAAAAGTTTCTGTTTGAGAAGAGACTTGTTCTTGCTTGTGTTGCGGAAGTGTGTCAACACCCTCTTCCATCTCTGCTAAAGTTGAGAGAATTACATCTTTTAATTCCATGCTTTTAATAACCACCTTTCAAACTCATTAAACTCTACTTCTGTTTCCATTTTTAAAAAATAATCTTTCATTTCACTATTTACTTTTAAAAACTTTTTACGCATACCAGATAATCTTCTAATAGCAATTTTAGCATCACTATTTTGAGGATCTTTTTTTAAAATATCTTTGTAAATATCAAGAGCCTCTTCTTTGAGGCCTTGAAGTTCATAGATATTTGCTAAAGTAAGTGTTTTCATCTGGCTTGTGGTAACTCTATCTTTCTATATAGTTAGCGATGATAGAACCTATCTCACTTGTTGAACATACTTCTTTTGCATCAAACTGTGCTAAATCACCAGTTCGGTACCCTTCACTGAGTACTTTTTTGATTGCATTGTCAATCTTATCAGCAGCTTCAATCTCACCAAGAGCATATCTAAGCATCATTGATGCAGATGCAATAGTAGCAATTGGATTTGCTATACCTTGACCAGCAATATCTGGAGCTGAACCATGAATGGGCTCATAAACACCAATTTTTTCACCTACTGAAGCAGATGGTAAAAGACCGATAGAACCACAAAGCATAGAAGCTTCATCACTTAAAATATCACCAAAAATATTTCCAGTAAGCATTACATCAAACTGTTTTGGATTAAGTACAAGCTGCATCGCTGCATTATCAACATACATGTGTGTTAACACTACATCTGGATACTCTGCACTTACTTCAGTAACAACATCTCTCCAGAGTTGAGAAACATCTAAAACATTTGCTTTATCAATTGAACATACACGTTTGTCACGTTTTTGAGCGATACGGAATGCTTGATGTGAAATACGTACAATCTCTTCACGAGTGTAAACCATAGTGTTCCAACCCTTATCTTCAGTACGACCCTTAGGCTCACCAAAATAGATACCACCTATTAACTCACGCACAACCATAATATCTACACCCTTGATAATCTCAGGTTTAAGAGAAGAGGCATTGATAAGTTCATCATAAACTACAGCAGGACGTAGATTTGCATAAACACCGAGCTCTTTACGAAATCTTAGAAGTCCACTCTCAGGACGTTTTTCACGAGGAAGGTCATCCCACTGTGGCCCACCGATTGCTCCAAAAAGTACAGCATCAGAATTTAAAGATTTACTAATAGTCTCTTGTGGTAAAGGATCACCCGTTACATCATAAGCGATACCACCCATAAGTGCTTCATCATATGAGAAGTGAAAGTTACAGCAAGAGGCAACAGCATCTAAAACTTTTACTGCCTCATCAATAATCTCTGGGCCAATTCCATCACCTTTTATAAGTGTAATTTTATAGTTTTTCATCTAGTTCTTCCCTTCTTTAATCTCATTTTGTGCAAAGTTCATTAGACCACCTGCATCGATCAACTCTTGCATAAAAGCAGGAATTGGAGTAAAACTATATGTTTTACTTGTTGTATTATTTGTAACTGTTCCAGCATTCATATCAACTGTTACATCATCACCTTCATTTATCTCAGCAGACTCTGCTAGTTCAAAGATTGGTAAACCCATATTAAAAGCATTTCTATAAAAGATTCTTGCAAAAGTTGGAGCGATAATAGCAGCAACACCAGCAGCTTTTAATGCTATTGGTGCATGTTCACGGCTTGAACCACAACCAAAGTTCTCATCTGCTACTATAATATCACCAACACTCATTTTGTTTACAAACTCTGGATCTGCATCTTCCATAACATGCTTTGCAAGTTCTTCTGGAACCGATGTATTTAAATAACGTGCAGCTATAATTAAATCAGTATCAATATCTTTTCCAAATGTCCAAACTTTACCATTTATATTTGCTTTTTGCATTCTTAAAATCCTAGTATCTTGTTAAATAATTTCGTGATTATAGCTAAATTGTTGTTGGAGTTTTATTAAACTAAAGGAGGATAGGATAAACAGCACTGATATTAAAAAGTATCAATGCTTGCCTAGGGAGTTACTAGCGTTTAAGATTATTTGTTGTTTGGAGCATTTCATCACTTGTTGTAATGACTTTTGAGTTAGAATCGTAAGCACGTTGCCCTGTAATAAGGTCAGTAAGTTCAACAACTAATTCAACATTTGAGAGCTCAACAAAACCTTGTCTAAGCGTACCTAAACCATCTACACCAGGTACACCTTCAACGGGCTGTCCTGAACTATCTGTCTCTATAAAAAGATTATCTCCAAGAGAGTGCAATCCTGCTGGGTTTATAAAGTTAGTAGTCTGAATAATACCTACCTGAGTTGCTTGTGTTTGACCAGGTTGAACAACTGTTACTGTTCCATCTGTACCTATGCTAATATTTGTAGCATCTGGTGGAATAACTATCTCAGGAATGAGTTTATACCCATCACTATTTACCATAGTTCCATTTTCATCAACTTTAAAAGCACCATTTCGAGAAAAGACCTCTGTTCCATCTGGTAGCTCCATTTTAAAAAAACCACGACCAGTTATAGCGATATCAAGTTGATTATCAGTCTGTTTGAGTGAACCCTCAGCAAAAATTTTGTTAATTGCAGTTGCACGAACACCAAGTCCTACTTCAATCCCTGTAGGACTTTTTGTTGTATCACTTGTAGATGTTCCAGCATATTCCATTACTTGATACATAAGGTCAGCAAATTCAGCACGACTTTTTTTAAATCCTATAGTGTTTACATTGGCAATATTATTTGCCGTTGTATCTATCTGTGTTTGCATCCCGAGCATTCCCGTTGAAGCAGTATAAAGTGATTGCATCATAATCTATTTCTCCTCTTAAGCTTTTCTAGCAATTTTTTCAATCGCATCTCTATTCATATCATTCATCTGTGTATCCATAACCTTTTGATACATTCCCACTAAACGGTTTGTTTCTATAAGCTCTGTCATCATCTTAACAGCGTTTACATTACTTTTTTCAACAAATCCTTGTCGAACAGCACCACTTTCTTGAATATTTATAAGATCGTTTTCATCTTTAAATGCATAAAGATTATCACCCTCTTTTTGAAGATCCTCTATATTTTTAGGCTGTACAATAAAGAGTTTTTTATTTGGAGTAAGACTAAGTGATCCTGGTATATTAGTAGAGATTTGACCATTCTTATCTACTGCAGTGATAGTGTCTTGTGTATTAAAAGTAATGTTACCTTTTCCTGTTTTTAAGTAGTTATCTGGAAGAACTTCATATCCCTGCTTTGTCACTAAAACACCCTCATCATTTTTTGTAAAACTCCCATCACGAGTGAGTCTAACTCCTTGAGGTGTTTTTACAGCAAAAAAGAGCCCTTCATGTGTAAGTGCTAAATCTAAAGAGTTAGAGGTCTTTTGCAGTGTACCCACTGTATGATCTGTGTAAGCATCTACAACTTGTGGTGCTCTTGTCATAGTTCTATTTATAAATGCTGCACCATCTTTGGTTTGGTTCTGATTAGGTAGTTCATCACGAGCATCTTTATAGATACGCATAAAGTCACCTACAATAAGGTTGTCTTGTTTAAAACCAGCAGTATTAACATTTGCTAGATTATTTGCAATATTATCAAGTCTATTGAACTGTGTAACCATTCCCGCTGCAGAAGCATAATAACCCGTTTGCATAAACAATCCTTGTTTCGTGGTAATTTATTATTAGTCTGATAGCAAAGAGTGTTCCAACAAATAAAATATACTCCTTTCCTAAATTAAGTGGATTTCAACTATAATTGTATATGCGAAAAAAGACACTCCTTATCGTTGATGATATAGCCTCAAATATTGATATTTTAGTTGATATGCTCAGTGAATATGACATAGTAGATGCCCTAAGTGCTAAGAGAGCATTTCAGATACTAGAAGTTGAAAAAGTAGATCTTATTTTACTCGATATCATGATGCCAAATATGAATGGTTATGATATGTGTGAAAAACTCAAACAAAACTCTTTTACTAAAAATATTCCTATTATCTTTTTATCTTCAAACAGTGCACCTGAAGATATTCAAAAAGGCTTTTTATTAGGTGCGGTAGACTATGTAACAAAACCATTTAACAAAATAGAGCTAAAAAGTAGGATACATACTCACTTAGAACTCTCAGAGTATAGAGAGAATCTTGAGACGAAGATACAAAAGGAGATAGAGAAGTCCATATCTAAAGATGAGATGATTTATCATCAAAGTAAACTTGTCTCTATGGGGGAGATGATACAAAATATCGCTCATCAATGGCGACAGCCACTCTCCGAAATCAACTCCAATGTTATGCTTATTGAGTTAGCCCTCCACAGAAATTCCCAACCAGATAGAGAAGTAATTGAAAAGCATATGAATGCGATTGAAGCACTTACTAAGTATATGTCAAACACTATTGATGATTTTAAAGATTTTTTTTCTAAAGATAAAAGACGGGAAACTTTTTACCTCTATAGAGCCATTGAAGATTCTACACAGATTATATTGGGAACTCTAAAGCATCATGAGATAGAATTAAACCTCCATGTTGATAAAGAGATATCTCTATATAGTTACAAGAGTGAACTACAACAAGTACTCTTGATTATCTTAAATAATGCCAAAGATATATTAGTTTTAAGGGATATAAAGAGTCCGAAAATTATACTCAAAGCATTTTTAAAAGATGAAAAAATAGTAATAAACATCTGTGATAATGCTGGTGGAATTGCTAAAGATATTTTATACAAAATATTTGAACCATACTTTACAACTAAGCATAAAAAGCAGGGAACAGGTTTGGGACTCTATATATCTAAGATGATTACAGAGGACTCTTTAGGTGGTAGTCTCCATCTAACCACTACAAGTAGTGGTGCCTGTTTTAGTATAGAGCTAAGAGCAGACTCTTAAGAAGTCGCTATACTATTGCGACCACTCTCCTTCGCATTATAGAGTGCTTTATCAGATCTTATAATAGCACCCTCTATCTCTGTATCACTCTTATGTAAAACTGAAACACCAAGACTTATAGTAAAGTCTATCTTTCCTTCTTCTATTTTTAAGCCCTGCTCTTCTATATATCCTCTTATCTTCTGTGCTAAATGCATAGCACCCTCTTGTGAAGTATTAGGAAGTAAAATCAAAAACTCATCACCACCAAATCTAAAGAGTAAGTCACTTTCACGTTTAAGCTCTTTGAGTGTATCTGCTAAGTAGATAATTACTCTATCTCCAATATCATGTCCATATGTGTCATTTATATACTTAAACCTATCGATATCAAGCATTATAAATGCACTCTCTTTACCCTCTCGCATATCTAATGCAACAATATTTTTAGCAATACTATGAAAATAGCGTCTGTTGTAGAGTCCTGTCATATAGTCCGTTGAAGCTAAAAGTTTTAACTCATCTTGTGATTGTTTTAAGTCAAAGAGCAACTGCTGAAGCTCAAGTTGTATTTTTACTCTTGCTAGTAACTCTTTAGGTTTAACAGGTTTTGAGACATAATCTATCCCACCCAGGTCATAAGCCTGTTCTATACTCTCTTCATCACTCTTAGCAGTTAAAAATATAATTGGTATACTGCTACTCTCTTTATGAAGTTTAAAGTGCTTACAAGCCTCAAATCCATCAATATCAGGCATTATTATGTCAAGAAGAATTAAGTCTATATGCTCCTCTTTTACTATTTCAAAGGCACTCCTAGCAGAAGTGCTATCTACAACATCATACTCTCTTAAAATCTCACTTATAATATCTAGGTTCTCAATACTGTCATCGATAATTAAAATTGTTTTTTTATTTTTCATCTATTAGTTCCACTACTTTTGTATACTCATGAGCATCAACAAGCTCTTTAATCTCTCTAAAGAGTTCTTCATCTTCTAGAACTGTTATATTATACTCTTGAAGCACTTTTATAGCCTCTTTACACCCTCTGCTACGACTTTTTAAAGCAGACTCTCTTATCTTACTAAGAAGCTTTTCTCGTACCTCTTGTCTAAGCAGTTTTCCATTGTTGCGTTTTTCTGGAACATACTGCTCAATATCCTCTAAATCTTTTAGTACTAAAGAGAGGCTTCTCTCTAGTATCTCTATCACTTCACTTGAAGAGTTATAGTCTGCTGTTGTACACATCTCACTTAATTTTGTAGCACCTATTGTAGCACTCATTCCCTTAAGAGTATGAAGTGTTCTTTTAAAATGCTCTTCATCTAACTCCCTAAAACTAAGATTATAATAGGTCATTTTAAAATTATGTAAAATTTTCACATAAAGTTCAAAATTTGAATCAGTATGAATAAGTCCCACTTTAGTATCTATCGCTTTAAAATCAGGTAGGATAATCATCCCTCTATCTTCTCTCGTGGTAGCAGTGGAGATTTCCGTTTTTTTCTTTAAAAATCTAAGTAAAGTTTTAAAAAACTCTTCAAAATCTATAGGTTTATTAATATGAAAATTCATTCCAGACTCTTTACTCTTTTGGATATCTTCAACCATTGCATTAGCACTAAGAGCTATAATAGGTACTGAACTATCGAGCTCTCTAATTATTTTGGCTGCCTCATACCCATCCATTATTGGCATCTGAATATCCATTAAAATAAGTTCATAACGGCCTTTCTTAAACTTCTCTACAGCCTCAAGCCCATTGTTTGCTATATCTATAACTATACCGCTATCTTGGAGTATCTGTATGATTATCTCTTGATTTAGTAGATAATCCTCAACAAGTAAGATTCTGCTTCCCTTGAGTGTTGTAAGCTCCTCTTTAAGTCCTTTTGTCCTCTTTGGTTGAATCTCCTCAAGAGTATCATAGTCTGAAAACTGAGAAATCAGTATATTGTGTAAAGTAGAAGGATTGATAGGTTTTTGTAAAAATAGATCTATTCCGACATCTTTTGCTCTCTTAACAATACTTTCCTGTTTATAACTACTTATCATAATGACTTTAGGAACAAGAATCTCTTGACACTTCTCCTTATTCGAACACTCACTACAGAGATTATTTATCATTTCAGTCGCTTCTATACCGTCAATCTCTGGCATATCCCAATCCATAAGTATAAGATCAAATCTCTCGTTTGTAGTAGTAATAATCTCTATCGCTTCAAGTGTACTATATGCATGGGAGTAGTGAATTTTAAAGTTATGGAGCATATTTTCAATTACATCATGCCACAACTTAGAGTCATCAACAATGAGAACTCTTTTAGATTTAAAGTCTACAATATTTTTAAATGGAACTCTCTCTTGAAGATCAATTTCAAAATAAAATTCACTTCCCTTGCGAGGTGCGCTTGCTACTTTTATGGTACCATTCATCATCTCAACAAGTCTCTTACTGATACTAAGTCCTAAACCTGTTCCTCCAAATTTTCGTGTAGTTGTTGTATCTGCTTGAGAAAATGCTTCAAAAAGACCATCTATCTGATCTTGACTCATCCCTATACCACTATCTTTAACACTAAAATAGACTCTTGATTGAGAGACTCTTCTTATATAAAGTACAATTGTACCACTACTAGTGAACTTCTCTGCGTTTGATAGAAGGTTTGTAAGAATCTGTGTGATTCGAAGAGGATCACCATAATATATTTCACCTAATTTTTGATCATAGTTTACAATAATCTCTAAATTCTTTTCTATAAGACGAAGCTCAACAAGAGAGATAACATCCTCAACAAGTTTATAGATATTAAACTCTACAAACTCCATGGAGAGTTTTCCCGCTTCCATTTTAGAAAAATCCAGTATATCATTAATAATACCAAGTAGTGATTTCGCACTCTTATCAATTTTCTCAATGAAGTTTCTCTGCTTATCATTTAAACCACTCTGTAGAGCGAGATAACTCATACCTAAAATTCCATTCATAGGAGTACGAATTTCATGAGACATATTGGCAAGAAACTCACTTTTAATTCGTACAGCCTCATGAAGAGAAGCCTCTCTCTCTTTTATCTCTGTTAGGTCCATTAAAGAGACCATTCGTATCTCATCTTCACCCTGTATAAAGTTAAAACCCTTTATAAGTGCGGGAAATATAGCACTGCTCTTTTTTATTAACTCAATATAGTAAGGTTCTGTTTCCCCTGTAGTTATCTTATTTTCAACAATAGAGTGAAAATCAGGAGCGACAAAATCAAATACACTCTTTCCTATAACCTCACTATTATCTGCATACTCAAAAAGTTTTTTCCCTGAGGCATTGACCTTTATACAGCGATTATCTTTAAAAAGCACAACAGTATTAAATGTTTCGTTAAAAATAATTTCCATCTCTCTATTTTTTGCTTTTAAAGTTCTTTTGGCCTTATCAAGTCGACGGATCCAGAAAACAGAAACTAAAATAAATAGAAAAATAACAATTACAAGCTCTTTAAAATACTTAAAGTCTATACTCTGTTCTATTTTAATATCTACCCATCTATTGTGTATCTGCTCAAGTGTAGCTTCATCTATATCTTTAAGTGCTTTATTAAGTATACTGTTTAATAGAGACTCATCACTTCTTGATGCAACTCTTAAATTCATACTCATATCGAGTTTTCCTGCTACTTTAAGATCATTAAAGTAGTACTTTTGCATCGCATAAGTTAAAGTCGTAAGAAAATCAAGATATGCATAGACGTCACCTTCACGGACTCTTTTGAGTCCATCTCTTATGCTCTTAACCTTTACAATTATTATCTCAGGGTACTTTAGTTTTAACATCTCTATTGTGGAGTAAGCATTCACTACAGCTACCCTCTTCCCATGAAGACTCTGTGCATCTTTAACAAAGGGTTTATCCTGAGTAGTAGCTACAACTAAAGCTTGCTTATCATAACTTTCACTAAACTTAAGATAACTCTCTCGACTTGGTGTCTTCGTTGCTAAAGGTAATATGTCACAAACTCTTTTTTTTACATTTTCTAAGGATTCAGCCCAGGTAAAGGTAGGTACTAACTCTATTTTAGTATCTATATTTTTTCCTATTTCCTTCATTATATCAGCCGAAATTCCTATAAATTTTTTATCTTTTGTTATTTTTGAGTAAGGGAGATAGTTTGGTAGTACACATATTTTAAGGAGCTCTTTTCTCTTTAAGTAGTCTCTTTCTTGTGGACTTAAAAGTGTTTTTTGCTTTGAGTTTTCTCCTGATTTAAACCATTTTTGTTGAAGTTTTATCTTTCTATACTCAGGAATTGTTTGAAGTCCTTTGTTAAGTATACTTATCGCTTCTGGCAAATCTTTTCTTGCAGCAAACTTTAAGTTGAGTGTATCGTCCAGACTAAAAGCACTCTGCATAAAAGGCATGCCATGTTGATTAAGATAGTACTCAGTAGCCCCATTTCCAAAAGTTGCATCAGCTTTTCCATATATAACTAACTCTAAAGATTTTTTCATAGAGTCTGCATAGATGATAGTTGAGTTTGTAAACTCTTTAGCAGCTAACAAATCCGCTACATTTGCTTTGTCTATAGCTATGGTTTTTCCATCCAAGTCTTTTCTGTTATGAATATTTAAGGGATTTCTATTTTTTACTAATACCATCTTTTTTAGAGCAATATATGTTTGTGAAAAATTCAACCATTGTGCCCTCTCTTCTGTATAAATAAGTGTAGACAATCCATCTAAGTATCCATTTTTTGCATCCTTTTGTGCCTGAGCCCAATCCATAGGACGTGATATATAGTTCATGCCAGTCGCACTGTTTAGAAGTTGTAAAATATCATGATCATATCCAACTATAGTACCATCCTTCTTTACAATAACATAAGGCTCCCACTCTTTACCTGTACCTAAAACAATAGTAGAGTGGTTTTTTCTAAAGAGTTTTTCTTTTTGTGTCAGTTTTACTTTGGGATCCAATGAACTCTCTTTTAAATCTCTATAGAAGTAAACATTCACACTCCCTATATTTTTATTTTGATAAAAGATATCAGAGGTATATTTTTTATACTCTTTTGAGGAAAATTTCACTCTAGATTCTGTGTGATGTATAACCTGATAGGAGTTTATATAAGAGGTTAAGAATGAAGAGCCTATCTCCTTGTCATAAACTTCTATAGATTTTATGTTGTATTTGTTTATAAAAGAGTCTGCAATTTTTTTAGCACCCTCTAGAAAAACTGTGTTTAGAGGAATAGCCATCATGGTAGAAATTTCATCTGTAATCTCTTGATTTTCAGTAGTTAAGTAAAATACTGTGAGCTCTCCTATTTTCTTATCATAGTAATTGATATCTGCTTTTTCTTCACTATACTCATGTTGATACTTTGAAGACAAATTTTCTGTGGAAGTCACAATTTTAAGACCTTTTTTATATAAAAATAGAAAAGTCTTCTCTCTTTCATAGTCATAGATATGAATCGCTTGTACACTCTCTTTTGAGAGGTATGTTTCACTGATAGATTTTACCCCATCTATATAGAAATCTCCAAGTGGGTTACTTAACTCACTTGCTAACTCTTTTGTCTCTGAGTAGGGATCCCCAAAAAGAAAAGTTGTCACTACAAGAAGTAGTGTTACAAGTCTAGTTATCATAAATAATACTCGGTGTCCATTCTTTATCTCCTCTGTCAAATGAGTACTTCTCAAAATCATACAGATCATGTCTATCTTCAATATACTCTACACTCTCTTTAATATCTTTTGGGAGTTCAAGTTTATACTTTTTGAGAAGAGTTCTAGAAAATATATACTCACCATAGTTATAAAAAAGAGGGTTTATCTCTGAGGGATGCACACCATCTTGTAGTATACTTAACATCATTTTCCCTGCCTCTTCACCATGTCTTATACCATTAAGAATCCAACCACCTACATGAAACTCGGGGGAAACACCATCTTCATAAAAACCAAAAACAGGAATTTCTGAATTTTGAGTCATCCATTTAAGGAGATGCTTTTCAGGTTCTATATAGGTACCATTTTTATCGCGAAGTACATAACGTGAAGCTACCATTATAAAGTCATAACCATTCTCATTCGCACTTAGTATAGTCTCTTGCCATTTCTCCCAAGTGTTTGCTACTTTAAAGTCAATCTTAGTTTTAAAAATAGTTGTAGATTTACTTTTGGAAAATAGTTTTGCAACATCTGTAATATCCTCTTTCCCCAAGGGAGAGTCTGAGATAAAGAGTACTTTTTTTGGTCGTTGTGAGAAGATCTTAAAAAGTTTTTTAATAGCAGTTTTATAGAGTGGTCTCTCTAAGACACCTGTAATATTATCTGCTTTAGTATAATCAAGATACTTTCGTGGACTAAAGTTTACACCTAGGTAAACACCAGGGTACTTTGTTCCTTGGAAAAGAGGTCCAGCATACTTTAATGCCTGATCATCCCCAAAAACAATACCTACTGCATGATATTTTTCTGCTAACTCCCAAGCATATACGGCTCTTCTTTTGAGCTCTTTCTCACTCTGACGCATTGCATCAAAATCGTAACGAATAAGATTATACTTTTCACCTAAAACATTATTAATTCCCTTTCCCCATAACCTATCCCATAAGATGTCGTGCCATGAGTGAAGGACTAAAATATTTGCTTTATTTGGATTTAACACAAGAGAGGAATCTTTTGCATTTCCAATAAAGAATAATATAAATAGAAAAAAAATAGTTTTTATCATCTGTATAGCCTTTAAGCTTTTGTAGTCATTATAACTTATTCTCTTCATAATATACATAAAAAAATAAGTTTTAATAATAACTTCATAGCAATAGAGATACAATAATACTTACATATAGTTTCTCTGGAGGGAACAATGAAAGAGAGTAAGTATCCTTATAGTGTGCTTTTTATTGAAGATGAAGAAGCTATTAGAAACAACTACACAAGTTACTTAAAAGAGTACTTTGAAAAAGTCTACGAAGCTGAAGATGGTCTAATTGCTTATGAAATTTATAAAACAAAAAAGCCCCAAATACTTATTATAGATGTACATATACCTCATATAAATGGTATAAAACTCCTTCAAAAGATCAGGGAGACTGATCACACAACAAAGGCTATTATCCTCACAGCATATGCCGATACCAATTACTTACTCCAAGCAGCAGAACTAAAACTTACAAAATACCTGGTTAAACCCATCTCCCGTCAGGAATTAAAGGAGGCTTTAGCTCTTGTTGTAAATGAATTATCAGACTTTAAAGTATCATCCAATAAAGTAGTTCATCTTTTAAATAACTATGTTTGGGACTACACAAAAAAAGAGATTTCAAATAATGGCAACTATATTGAACTCACAAACTTAGAAAGACGAATAATGGTTCTATTTTTTGATAATATCAATATTGTTCTTCCACTTGATAGTATAATTTATGAAGTATGGGGTGACTCTTTAAGAGGAAATCATGCCTCTTTAAAAACACTCATAAAAAACTTAAGAAAAAAAATGCCTTTAGATATCATTAAAAATGTTTTTGGAGTGGGCTACAAACTGGAAGTTTAAGCTTAATATAGTTTTATTTCGGTATAATCCACCTTTTAAAAACCTTAACTCATGGAGCAACCTCCCATATGACAGCTAAAGAACTCAACAAGGCTATAGAGACCTTTTTTGAAGAACACAAAGGTAAAGAGTGTGTTACTTACGAATCTCTCATAGAGCTTTTTGAAAAACAACCTACAGCCGCACAGGCGAAGAATATTTTAAAATTACTTACTAAAAGTAAAAAGTGTATCTATACATCAAGTGAACATGCAAAAAAACTTAATGATCAAGAAGCAGAAGCACGTCGTACTGCACAAAGAAAAATGCTTGAAGATAATGAGAGTGATCAATTTGATATTTTAAAAGAACATGAACTTCTTGAGTGGTCACGTTCAGACTCTCCTGTTCGTATGTACCTTCGTGAAATGGGACAGATCCCACTACTCACAAAGGAAGAAGAGATAGAAATATCTAAAAAGATAGAGGGTGGAGAGAGTATCATCATCGATGCAATCTGTTCTGTTCCTTATCTTATAGACTTTATCTTAGACTATAAAGAACCACTTATAAACCGTGAACGTCGTGTTAAAGAGCTTTTTAAATCTTTTGAAGATGAGAAAGAAGATAGTGATGACACTACAACGAGCAGTGATGATACAGCAGTAGCAACAGAAAAAGCTCCTGAAAAAACTCTTACAGCAAAAGATAAAACAAGAGTAGAAAAAGTTTCTACAAGCTTTAAAGCACTTGAAAAAGCAAAAAAAGAGTGGACAAAACTCAGTGAAAAAGCACCTGAAGTTTTAGATGGTGAAATCAATGAAGAGATTATTCAGTACTTTTTAGGTGTAACTTTTAAGAAAGGTGTACTTAAAGAGAAACTTTTAGATCTTGGTCCAACTTCTAAGCTTATCAATGAACTTGTAAAAGCTATGGAGACTGCACTGAAAAGTGATGAAGGTTATGACAAGGAGCTTAAACGCTTAGAGTATAAACTACCACTTTTCAATGCTACTCTTAAAGCAAATCATAATGTACTTGTTTCAAAAATTCAAGAGTTAACAAAAGAAGATATTTCAAATATGGTTCCTGAAGCGACAATGGTTTCTACTTATATGGAGATCAAAAAACTTGTTCAAACAAAAGAGGCATCTAAAAACTCTTTCGATATGGAACCAGAAAAACTAGGTGATATTTTAGAACAGATTAAACGAGGTAAAAACATTAGTGAAATTAGTAAAACAAAAATGGCGAAATCAAATCTTCGTCTTGTTGTTTCTATCGCTAAACGCTATACAAACCGTGGACTTCCTTTCCTTGACCTTATCCAAGAGGGTAATATAGGTCTTATGAAAGCTGTTGATAAATTTGAATACCAAAAAGGTTACAAGTTCTCAACTTATGCTACATGGTGGATTCGTCAAGCAATTTCACGTGCTATTGCCGATCAAGCTCGTACTATTCGTATTCCTATTCATATGATTGAAACGATTAATCGTATTAACAAAATCATGCGTAAACACCTTCAAGAGAATGGTAAAGAGCCAGATGTTGATACAATTGCTGAGGAGGTTGGTCTCTCAGTTGAAAAAGTTAAAAATGTTATTAAGATTACTAAAGAGCCAATATCTCTTGAAGCTCCTATTGGTAGTGAAGATGATGGACGTTTTGGTGACTTTATTGAAGATAAAACATCTATAAGTCCTGCTGATGCAATTCTAAAAGATGATTTACGTATTCAGATTGAGACAGTTCTTGATCAACTTAATGAACGCGAAAAAGCAGTTATTAAACTCCGTTTTGGAATTATGGATGATGAGAGTGATAGAACACTTGAAGAGATTGGTAAAGAGCTTAGTGTTACACGTGAGCGTGTGCGTCAGATCGAATCAAGTGCTATTAAGAAACTGAAACACCCTAAAGTTGGGCGTAGACTTAAAAACTATATAGAAGAGTAACCTTATAAACGCTATGAACTTTGAACAGCAGTGGTTAGAGTACGACTACAATCCTTTCGTACTCTTTAACTCTCGTGGTAAAATTATCTCAGTCAATACTGAAGCACAATTTTTACTCGGTTCCGTAACTCCCTCAGTACTTTTTGATCTTGCACAGAGTTATGCAAGCATATCATTTGGTTTTAAAACTACCTTTACAGAGTTAGAGTATGGTCGTTACAAATTTTTTGGTTTAACAGTTGGTTACGAAGATGAAGATCAGATAGGCTTAAAACTCTATCAAGCTCCCTCTTTCAAATTAAACACTAAAAAGCCAGAAGGTGAACTTACAAATATTTTCACCATTACAGATCTCTGTATTTCAACAAACTCTATTAGTTCAAATATACAGTATACAAAATCTTATGATCCAGCTATTCCAGATGTTATTATAAACTCTAACAGTCTTATCAAACTACTCAATAAGATGTACTCTTGTGTTGCAGATAATGAAGTGATTGATACAAAGGTTTTTTATAGAATTGGTGAACATATCAAGTTTGATAATAAGAAATATAGTATTTTTTCTATCTCTATAAGTGCTAAAAAAATTGATAAATTAAAGAGTGATGAGTTGAAAATAATGGCAGAAAATAGTAACTTTTATGTAGAGATTTCTTCAACCCTTACCATAAATATACCTATGATAACCTCTTAAGAGCTTAGCTCTTTAGAGATTAGAGAACCTGCAATAATTCCTATAAGTAGAGAGGGAAGATAGAAACTCAAATCAAGTAAACTATTATTTTTCAGTGCAATAAATCCTAAAATTAAGAAAATATATGGAAGTATACGAAACACTGAAACACTTCCTCTTGCACCATGCTTTATACTTTTAAAACTAAAGGTCTTAATTTTAGCTTTTTCCTCTTTTACTATCGCTTTTAGATCCAACTCTTCTGCAGGAGTTTCGTTAAGAGGTGCATCATCATAAAGTTCATGAGGATCTTCTATAGTGTCGAGTAAATCTCTTTCACTTTCATAAGCCTCTACATCTATTTTATTGTTAACCATTTTTTTATAGGCAAAAGAAGAACCAACAATTACAAATAGAGAAGAGAGAAATGCTACTTGAGTATTTGCAAAAAGTGTTTTGGAGTAAAGAGAGGTAGCAAGGACTAATCCTTCCGCTACAACAAAGGTTTTAATAGCTCTTAGAACCATAATCATCCTCATCCTCTTCATCATCAAGCTGTTTCTTTATAGCATAACGAGGTTCTTTAGCTAACTCTTCGTACTCTTTATACTGCTTTGAGTAAGCTTTATAAACATTTAGTATAGCAGCAGCAATACCTATAGCAACTCCAATCCAAAAAGTCCAAGCTATCCCACTTAAACTTTTTATAAGCCAACCAATACCAACACCCATAATTACAGCAACAACCATGGAAATTCCAAGGCTTAAACTATCAGCAGCTTCTATAATAGGTTTAATACGGGGCTTATGTTTCTCTTCGTTTTGATTCTTAGCCATTTTTAATCGCTTTAAATACTCTTGCCGCTGCATCTATAGTATCTTCTATCATTACATCTGTAGTTGCAGTAGAGATAAAACCTGTCTCATAAAGTGAACATGCAAAGTAGAAACCTTCACTAAGCATTCCAGCATGAAACTTTGCAAATAGTTCTGCATCACTTTCAGAAGCGTTAGCAAAGTTTTTCACTGGTTTTTCATTAAAGAAAAAGCCAAACATCGAACCTCTAACATCTATCTGCATAGTTATACCTTCTGCGGCTGCAACTCGTTTCATACCTGCTACTAAAGTTTTTGCGCGTTCTTCTAAAACAGCAATAACTCTCGCATTCTGTTTGAGTTTAGAGAGTGCTGCAAATCCTGCTGCCATTGCAACAGGATTTCCGCTAAGTGTTCCTGCTTGATAAACTGGACCCTCAGGACTCAGTTGTGCCATGATCTCACGTTTACCACCAAAAGCACCCACTGGCATACCACCACCGATCACTTTTCCTAAAGTCACCAAGTCTGGAGTAACACCTGTAATACTCTCAGCACCATTTACACTCCCACGGAAACCACTCATAACTTCATCAAAAATTAGAAGTGCACCGTTATCACTACAGAGTTTTCTAAGCGCATGTAAAAACTCTTTATCAGCCGGAACGAGTCCCATGTTTCCAGCAATTGGCTCGATAATAACACAAGCGATATCACTAGAGTCTGCGAAACATTTTTTTACACTTTCAATATTGTTATACTCAGCTAAAAGTGTATGTTTTGTAAAGTCTGCTGGAACACCTGGACTAGATGGGTTTCCAAAAGTTGCTGCTCCTGAACCTGCCTCTACAAGAAGTGCATCTGAGTGACCATGATAACAGCCTGTAAACTTCACAATATCATCACGATTAGTAAAGCCACGTGCTAATCGTATTGCTGACATAACTGCTTCTGTTCCCGATGATACAAAACGTACTTTATCTATAGAGTCAAAGAAACTAACAACAAGTTTTGCAAGTTCAGTTTCAGCTACTGTCGGTGCACCAAAACTAAGACCATGTTTTACAGCTTCTATAACTGCTGCTTCTATAGACTCATCTCTATGACCAAAGATAAGTGGGCCCCATGACTGTACAAAGTCTATATACTTGTTCCCATCCACATCTGTAAGGTAAGCACCCTCACCTTCATTAATAAAAATTGGTGTGCCACCAACACTTTTAAATGCGCGAACTGGGGAGTTAACGCCACCAGGGATTAAACTCTGTGCTTCATTAAATGCTTTTTTAGATGCTTCTGTACTCATATATAAAGACCTTTAGATAATTTTTTTCTTATTATATCTAACTTGTATTAATATTGATTTGGTATAATCGCTTAAATTAATAGAAATGGAATATATTTGAATAGATCTAGCTTTGCCCTTTTTGTAGCACTTCTTATACATCTACTTTTTTTACTCTTTTTTTGGGTTTTAGGGACACTTACTCCTGAGATGCCAAAACCAAAACAGGAAGAGCAGAAGATAAAAATCAGTCTCAAAGAGATGCCCAAAAAGCATAAAAAATCAGGATTAGATAAAACAAAGCCTCAGGCAACAAAAATTGCACCTCCTATGCCTAAGGGAAAACAGCTTAAAAAAATAGTAAAACCAAATAAGCCACCAGTAAAGTTTGAGCCAAAAAAACCTGTTAAAAAACCAGTTTTAAATAAACCAAAAACAGAACCTGTACAAAAAAAACCAAAGCCAAAAGTAGAACCTCTCCCTCCGACAAAGCCCTATATTCCACTTATAGAAAAAAAAGCTAAAGATAAGAACAGAACAAAACCCTCTAAAGATACTGATCCTTTAGCTTGGATGCTTGAAGACAAATCTACTCAAGAGAAAAAAACCACACAAAAAAAGAGTAACAGTGGTGGTAATATCTCGCAAAATATTAAAGAGCTATATGGAGAGGAGTTTGGAAAACTTTCAGCCGGACAGCAGCAGTATATCATCGATAATCAAGAGATTATGCGTCGTATCACACAGCAGGTTCTAACTCGTGTTGCAAGGGTAAATCTTCCTCGTGACTTGAATGTAAATCGTAGTAATGTCATAGAGTTTTACCTCCATCCAAATGGGGATATGAGTGATTTTAAATTTTTGCAAAAAAGTGGTTACTATGTCCTTGATGATACTACAAAAGAGACTATAGAGTATGCTTATAGTAGATACCCTCGCCCTAAAGAAAAAATTCTTATACGTTATAATGTATATTATAACCTTGCTAGATATTAAAAAAAGATTTTTTTAGATATAATCTTTA
>Ga0256836_1000312_pt1 | contig 27898 bp, 31 predicted proteins | sample 4561380metaG_FD_185974 | JGI IMG/M metagenome (GOLD analysis project Ga0256836, IMG submission 185974) | Hydrothermal vent microbial communities from Guaymas Basin, Mexico - 4561-380 | ecosystem: Environmental > Aquatic > Marine > Hydrothermal vents | place: Mexico: Guaymas Basin | collected...
TAAGGATTAAAAATGCAAAAACTTGATTTGAGTGAAGAGAATATCAAAAAACTTCATACTAAATGCAAAGCTCAGGATAAAGATTTGTATATGTTTTTAAAAGAGGAGATGCCAGATATTTCAACAGAAGATAGACTAAAATATTTAGCAAGTGTATTAAATGATTTTTTAGAAGAGTATGAATGGGATGAGAATGCTAAAAGACATAAAGATGATGGATATTCAATTGTAAAGTTTTGGCCTAAAAAGGAGACGACTTAGTTGTCGTAAGCTCCTTTTTTAGCCATAATTCCAAGCATAACTAAAACAATACCATCCATAATAAAGCTAACTCCAACAATAACTCCAACTACAAATGGTGCAGAGAATGGCCAACCTATAAGCATTACAATACCTAAAATAAAGCTTAAAATACCATTTAACAAAGATATCCACCAACCTTTTAAAGGTTTTAAATCAAGTGCCATTTGAAAAGATGCGAATGCATCCACAAAGAAGTATGCCGCAAACAAAATCGCAACCGCTGCAATACCGCTTCCAGGCCAAAGGATAAGTAACACACCAGTGATAATAAGCATCAATACTTTAAACCAAGCACCTAAACTTTTTTGATGAGCTTTAAATGTAATTACCGCTTGGGTAATTCCACTTACAATAAAAAGTGCACCTAAAAACAATACAAACGCTAAACTACCCGCTACTGGATTTGTAATTGCTAAAATTCCAGCAATTGTCATAATAATACCAGTTACGATTGAAAGAGTGCTAAACTCTTTTAGTTTTTCTTTGTTGATGTTACTTGTGATAAACATCCTGCCCTCCTTGAATAAATTGCTTAAATGAATTATAACTCATTTTAAAATTAAAAGTCAAGTAAATTGAGTCAAAAAGACTAAAAAAACCAGAAAAAGGAGGTTAAATTTTATCTATTGGAAGCCCCTCAGTTGGTAACTCTTCTATAAACCAAGGTAACCCGTGTTTGTTTAGTGCATACATAAATGGACGGGCAGGAAATTCTTCCATATTTTTTACTCCCTCACTAAACCACGTTTTTGTAGCTATCATTTTAGCTCCTATCATTGCAGGGACTCCTGTTGTATAGCTAACACATTGAGCGCCAACTTCTCTATATGCGCATTGATGGTCGCAGATATTGTAGATATAGTATCTTTTTTTCTTTCCATCTTTATATCCAGTTACCACTACTCCTATATGGGTTTGTCCTTTTGTTCTAGGTCCAAGGCTTGCTGGGTCTGGAAGTACTTTTTTTAAAAATTCCATTGGAGATATTTCGCAGTTTTCACAAATTTTTATAGGTTCAATTGAAGTCATTCCAACATTTTGAAGTGCTCTAAGATGCCAAAGGTATTTATCACTAAACGTCATAAAAAATCTAGCTCTCTTAATTGATGGAAAATTTTTTGTAAGGCTTTCAAGCTCTTCGTGATATAAAAGATAGCTTGGATATTTTCCTACTTTTGGATATTCCCAATCAAATTTAACACTCATTGGCTCAATCTCTTTCCATTCTCCGTTTTCGTAGTATTTTCCTTTTTGAGTTATTTCACGGATGTTGATTTCTGGGTTAAAGTTTGTAGCAAACGGATATCCATGGTCTCCTGCGTTACAATCTAAAATATCTAAGTATTCAATCTCATCTAAAAGTTCCTGAGCGGCAAATGCTGTAAATACATTAGTAACCCCCGGGTCAAATCCACTACCAAGTAGTGCCATAAGTCCTCTTTTTTTAAACTCCTCATCTTTTGCCCACTGTTCTTTATACTCAAATTTAGCTTCATCTGGATGTTCATAGTTTGCAGTATCTACATAGTGAGCTCCGGCTTTTAAACACGCATCCATGATAGCAAGGTCTTGATAAGGAAGTGCAACGTTTAGCACGATATCAGAGTTTGTATTTTCAATTAATTTAGCTGTTGCATCTACATCCATAGCGTCAATTTGAGCCGTTTTTACTTCAACTCCAAGTCTTTCTTTTATATCTTTTGCGATAGCATCACATTTTTCTTTTGTTCTGCTTGCTAATACTATATTTTTAAAAATATGGTCATTCATTGCAGCTTTAAAAGTAGCAACTCTTCCAACTCCACCAGCTCCTATTATTAATAAATTACTCATTTTTGCTCCTTACATTTTAAATTTAGTTCTTTGCAAACTTTTTGGATATATTTTTGTGGTAAAGTGATTAACTTTTTTTGAATATCATTTTTGTCTATGGTAAAAATATAGTTAGTTTTTATTATGCTATCTACAATTAATCCAATCTCTTTTGGAATAAAAATTCCTTTCATTTGAGTATTGCTTGTAATTCCCAAGATTACAACATTTGAATACTCTTCAAACCATACAAAAGCTGGTCTTAATTTATACTCTTTTTGATTTGTAAATGGAACTTTTACTAAAACGATATCTCCTAAATTATAGCTCATAGTTATCCCATATACTATCTTTTTCCCATAACTCTCTCATTTTTTTTGTTTGAAGCTCTTTTAGCTCTTTTTTTTCTTTGATCTCTTCTAATATTTCTTCTAAAAATTCATCAAGTGTTTTATTTTTAGGTTTTAGAGTTTCAATTAGGGCGAGTGTTTTTTCACTGATTGGAAGATAAGTCATCAATTCTCCTTTGTCCTTCTTTATCCCAAAAAAATACTATCCACTCATTTGTTTTGTGTAGTTTTATATCAGGGATTAGTTTAGAGTTTTCTTTAAAAAATAGAGTTAGGGTTTTAAACTCTATTTTTGGATAAGTTTTTTTAAGAATCTCTAAAACCTTTTTTAAAGTCTCTCCACTATCACTTATATCATCAATAATTAATACTTTTTTTTGCCCGTTTAGATTTGGGATGTTAGAGATTTTTGGAGAAGAGAGTTTTTTTTCATTTTCATAAGAGATTGAATTTATCATATAAACTTCTCTTATATCCATTCTCTCAGCCAAAAAATGGGCAATGCTCATTCCCCCTCTTGCAATAGCGATAAAAGAAGAGGGGTTAAACTCTTTTATCTTCTCTTCTAAAATATCCAAATCTTTTAAAAATTCATTGTATGAATAAAACCTTTTATTCAATTTCAATTACCTTAATTGGAAGTCCTTGTTTTTCCATCTCTTCAAAGAAAGGTTTAGCATCAAATTCTTCTACGTTTCTAACACCCTCAGCCCACCAAGTTTTGTTTGCCATAAGCTTACATCCTATAATTGCAGGGACTCCCGTTGTATAACTAACACAATGAGCCCCGGTTTCTTCTATTGCTTTTTTGTGGTTACATATATTATAGATGTAGTAAGTTTTTGTTTTGCCGTCTTTTTTCCCTTTTGCGATAACTCCTATGTTTGTTTTACCTTTATAGTTTTTAACCAAATCTTGTGGGTCTGGTAGAACTTTTGCCAAGAATTGAAGAGGGCTTATTTTACAACCTTCACAGATTTCAATAGGCTCAATACTAAACATTCCTACATTTTTTAAAGCGTTAAAGTGGTAGAGGTATTGGTCGCTAAAACACATATAAAATTTAGCTGACTTTAAATTAGGGAAGAATTTAACAATACTTTCAAGTTCTTCGTGCCAAATTAAAATACTTGTAGCCTCTCCGCATTCTGGATAAGAGTGTTTTACTTGTACTTCAAAAGGTTTAGTTGTCTTCCACTCTCCGTTTTCCCAGTATTTACCCGGAAGATTAAGCTCTCTTAGGTTGATTTCTGGGTCAAAGTTTGTAGCAAAAGCGTGTCCGTGCTCTCCAAAATTGCAATCATAAATTTCAACTTCTTCAAGTTCATCAAGCAAATAATCAGCTGCATATTTTACCATTATAGAAGTAACCCCCGGGTCAAATCCACATCCAAGAAGTGCCATAGTATGTGCTTTTTTAAAATCTTCATCAAGTGCCCATTGTAAATCGTAATAAGTATCTGGGTTATCTTCTGTTTCAGCCAATGCTGTATCAAGGTAAGCTGTGCTTGTTTCAATGCAGGCGTGCATAATAGGGAGATTTTGATAAGGCAGAGCAACATTACAGACTATATCAATATTCTCTTTTTTGATTAAATTAACGACATTTTCTTTTTTGTTTGCATCAAGAGCATAAGTTTTAATCTCAACTCCAAGTTTTCCTTTTATATCTTTTGCAATAGCATCACATTTTGACTTTGTTCTGCTAGCTAAAACTATATTTTTAAAAGTATCTTTATTTTTTGCCGCTTTAAAAGCAGATACTCTTCCAACTCCACCAGCACCGATTATTAATAAATTCGCCATCTCTCTCCTTTTTGTCTAATTATATCATTTTTGCTAAAATTCTTGAAAAAAGGTATTTAATGGAGAATATAGAGCTTTTGTTAAAAGAGATTTTACTTGAAATAAGAGAGTTAAAACTTGAAGTTAGGGAGTTAAAGTTAGGTGGTGCAAAAGATGTGAAGGAAGTAAAAAAGGTAAGTAAGACAAAAGAGGTAGAAGTCCCTTTTGAAAAAGAAGATAAAAAAGATTTGATTTTTGAGTATCAAAAGCCTGAGTGCATAAAAGAGATTGAAGATTATCTTGCGTCAAAAAATATTAAAGTAAAAACAAAAAAAGAGGATACTATTCTTTATAATGATAATCTTTCAAAACTTGCAAATTTTATTGGGAAAAATTATGAGAATGTAAAAGAGTTTATTCATAAGTTAAAAGTAGATAACAATAGAGCGCAAGGCTTTACTATGAATTTAAAAGACTTTTCTCCTAAGAAAATTAGCGATATAAATCAACTTGCAAAGTGGCTTTATGATATTGGGTTTTTAGAAAAGTATGTTTATAAAAATTCGCCAAACTTTTTACTTTATGCAAAGTTAAATAGAAATCCAAAAGCAATTAATTTTTTACTTGGGGGATGGATGGAAATTTATATTAGAAATATTGTTTTAAAAACTTTAAGTGAAATTGGTTTGGATGGGTGTTATATAAAAAATTATCAAATTTCTTTGCCAGATGAGAAAGATTTTGAACTTGATTTAGTGTTTAAAGTAGGGGATGATTTTTATTGGATTGAGACAAAAACGGGAGATTACCAAAGCTATATTAATAAATATGCAAATTTTTATAAGTTAATTGGGATTAATAAAGAGAATGCGTTTTTAGTTCTTAGTGATATGAGTGAAGAGGGAGCGAAAACTTTAAGTGATATGTATGAAATGAATACTCTACGCCTTCAAGATTTTGAGAGAGAGTTTAAAAAAAGGGTAGGAGTTTTAGATGAAGATTAGTTTAATTCAGCAAAGCTACAAAGGAAGTAAAGAGGCTACTATTAAACACACTCTTGAAATGATAAAAAAGGCAAAAGGCGAGCTTGTAATATTGCCAGAGCTTCATCAGAGTGAATATTTTTGTAAGAGTGAGGATACTAAATATTTTGATTTGGCTGAGAGTTTTGAAAGGGATGTTGAGTTTTGGAGGAGAGTTAGCAAAGAACAAAATATAGTTTTAGTAGCAAGTTTGTTTGAAAAAATTATGGATGGGATTTATTATAATACTGCCGTTGTGTTTGATAGGGGAAAAGTTGCCGGAAAATATAGAAAAACTCATATTCCAGATGATCCGGGGTTTTATGAGAAGTTTTACTTTACCCCGGGAGATAGTATAGAACCGATTGATACATCTGTTGGCAGACTTGGAGTGCTTGTGTGCTGGGACCAGTGGTATAGCGAGCCAGCAAGGATTATGGCGCTTAAAGGAGCTGAAATTTTAATTTATCCAACGGCTATTGGATGGCTGATGTGTCCTGAGGATAGAAGAGATGAACTTTGTGAAAAAGAGAATAATCAGCAAGAAAAAGAGAAGATGCTAAACGCTTGGCTTAGTGTCCAAAGAGGGCACGCTGTTAGTAATGGAGTTTATGTAGTAGCGGTAAATAGGATTGGAAGAGAAAAAGATGAGAGTGGGGTGCTAGGTGGGATAGAGTTTTGGGGGAGAAGTTTTGTTTATGGACCACAAGGTGAAGAGATTGCAATGGGAGGGAGTGAAGAGGAGATAATTGAAGCTGAAATTGATTTAAAAGCCGCAGCTGAGGTTAGAAAGATTTGGCCATTTTTTAGAGATAGAAGAATTGAACTTTATCAATGCTTACTAAAAAGATATTGTTAATTTTTTTTCCTATTTGGCTTTTTGCAAAAATTGATGTGTTTTTACCAAAGGGATTTAATATTGAGCTCCCAATAGATTCAACCAGCCAAGGGGATATAAGGCGATAAAAAATTTTTGGGAGTTTATCTTCTTTGGAAATCTTTTATTAATTTGTTTATTCCTCTTTGGACTAACAACTATTTTGTAACAACGGTAGGTGGAGCTTTGCTTGAAGTGATTAAGCAATATATAGAAAATCAGCAAACAAATGAAAGAGAAAAAGAGAAGAAAAAATGGAATGATTATTTAAAGAGGTTAATACAAAACAAAAAGATTAAGAAAAATAGATGAAATCATTAATATAGCTGGGATTATCTATAATCATTGTATAGCTTTGCATAAGAGATATTATAAACTTTATGATTATGGAAAATATTTAAACAAATATCAACTCCAAAAACATCTAACCAAACTTAAAAAACTTCCAAAATATCAATACTACAAAAAAGTTAAAAACTCAAACAACTACAAATCAGCTAAAAAACAATTAGCAAGACTATATCAAAAAGTAGTTAATAGCAGGGGAGATTTTTTCCACAAATTAGCAAATGAACTTGCTAAAAAGTATCACGATAGAGAAAATGCAAGTATAAATATTTGTAGGGTTGGGGTATCAACCTTTGGCTGGGAAGGTGTAAGAGTGGCTATTTGTCAGCAACCATCGTTTTAAAGTCAGAATCCCCTTGGCGAGTGCGTCAGTAGTTAGGGTTGATGTGGGGAGTATGTCAAGATAAGTTTAGGGGTTGGAGACTTTAAAAGAGGGGAAAGTGTTGATATAATTATACAAAGAGTTGATAACGCTTTATACAATGCAAAGAATAGTGGAAGAAACCAAGTAAAGGGGATTTATGATTAAGATTGCACCAAGTATTTTAAGTGCGGATTTTGGTAACTTAGCAGAAGATGTAAAAAAAGTAAGTGCAGCTGGGGCTGATTTTATTCACGTTGATGTAATGGATGGGCATTTTGTGCCAAATATGACAATGGGACCTATGATAGTAGAAGCTGTAAAAAAAACTACAAATGTGCCTCTTGATATTCACTTTATGGTAGAGAATATTTCGTTTTTTATTGATATGTATAAACATCTAAAACCTGAATTTATTAGTTTTCATATAGAAGAGGAAAAACATATAAATAGAATCATTCAAAAAATAAGAAATGAAGGTATCCGCCCAGCAGTTGTGTTAAATCCTGCAACTCCTGTTTGTTTGCTTGAATATATTGTGGCTGATGTTGATATGGTTTTGTTAATGAGTGTAAATCCGGGCTTTGGAGGGCAAAAGTTTATTCCAAGTGTAATTGATAAGATAAAAGAATTAAGAGATTTAGCAGGTAAGAAAAATCCAAACCTTTTGATTGAAGTTGATGGAGGAGTTAATGACAAAAATGCTAAATTATTAAAAGAAGCCGGAGCAGATATTTTGGTAGCTGGAAGTTTTGTATTTAAGTCAAATGATTATAAAAAAGCGATAAAAGCGCTTAGAGGGGAATAAGGATATAAAAGGAGCTAAATGAGAGTAAAGATTTGTGGAATTACAAATTATGAAGATGCAAAAATGGCAGTTGATGCTGGGGCTGATGCGCTTGGGTTTGTTTTTTATAAACCTTCGCCAAGATTTATTGAAGCAAGGGAGGCTAAGAGGATTATTGAAAAACTTCCTCCTTTTGTTACAAAGGTTGCTTTGTTTGTAGGAATGGGCGCTGATGCGATAAATGGAGCGATGGAGTTTTTAAAAGCCGATATTGCTCAGATTCATTTTGATGTTGATGAAGAGTTTTTAAAGAAACTTAATTGTAAATACCTGCCTGTTGTTAGGGGAAAAGAGAAAAAAGATTTGGAAAAGTATGGCGATAGTTATAAGATAGTTGATGCTTTTGTAAAAGAGTATGGAGGAAGTGGTAAAAGGCTTCCGATTGAATGGTTTGAAAATAGGGATAATTCAAAGATAATTTTAGCTGGGGGGCTAACTCCTGAGAATGTGTTTGAGGTTGGAAGGTATGGGTTTTATGGGGTTGATGTAAGTAGTGGAGTTGAAAAGAGACCAGGTAAAAAGGATAAAAGGAAAGTTAGGAAGTTTATAGAACTTGCAAAATATGCTCTTAGATGTAGCTAAGGAGAAAGGATGAAGACTTATAATTATATTTTTGAAGATAAGCAAAAGCTTATTGATTTTTTAAGGGGATTAGAGAAAAAGGAGAATTTATTTCAAATTTTTAGCGGGGTTTTAGATAAAAAAAAAATTAAAGAAGTAATTGATACTATTAATAAATACTATCCAAATGCAAAAATTATAGGAGCTACTACTGATGGAGAGATAATTAATGGAGAGGTAAAAGAAGGGGGGATTGTTATAAGTGTTTCTTTGTTTGATAAAGCAAAGGTTAAGACTTTGCTGCTAAGGAGAAATGAACCTTGCTTTGAATTTGGGCAGCACTTTGCAAAAAGGCTTATTGGCAAAGATTCAAAAGTTTTAATTGTTTTTAGTGATAGTATGTATATGAATGGAGAAGATTTTATAAAAGGGATTGGGAGCGTTAGTGATATTATTATAGCTGGTGGGATGGCTGGTGATAGAGGGGAGCTTAGGAGAAGTTATGTTTTTGATAATAGGTCTATTGTAGAAAAGGGAGCGGTTGGGGCTGTGATTGAGGGGGATATTTATGTTTATCAAGATTTTAGCTTTAACTGGGTTGGGATTGGGAAGAAGATGAGGATTACTAAGTCCATTAAAAATAGGGTTTATGAGATAGATAATACAAAAGCGAAAAAAATTTATGAGCACTACTTTGGAGAATATGATATTGTAAAAGTTGGAGCGCATTTTCCTTTGGTATTTAAAAAAGGGGATTTTCAATTAGCAAGGGCGGTTATTCGTCAAAATAGGGATGGGTCTTTGATTTTTGGAGGGAATTTGGAAGAAGATGAGATAGTTCAGTTTGGGTTTGCAGATGTTAGCTCTATTTTAGAAAAGGATAAACAACTTTTAAAAAAATTTCAAAATTACTATATTGAATCAATTTTTATCTATTCTTGTATGGCAAGAAGGAGATTTTTAGGCGAATATGTAAAAAATGAGATTACTCCTTTTGCTTTTGTGCCAGTTAGTGGTTTTTTTACTTATGGTGAGTTTTTTAAAGATAAAGAACCAGTTTTTTTAAATGAGACTATGACTTTTTTAATTTTGAGTGAAAATAAAGTAAAAGCCGATATTAAAGTAAATTTTTCTTTAAAAGAGAAGTTTAATGTAATAAAGCCATTGACACATCTTATTAAAATAACTTCCCAGGAGCTTAATGAATTAAACGAAGAGTTAGAAAGAAAGGTTATTCAAAAAACAAAAGAGATAATTGAAAAAAATAAAAAGTTAGAATATCTTTTCTATTTTGATGCTCTTACAAATTTGCCAAATAAATATTCTTTTGAAAAAGATATAATGGAGTATGAAATTAGTGGGGTTTTACTTTTGGATATTAAAAGCTTTTCAAAGATTAACGATTTGTATGGAGAAGAAGTTGGGGATTTATTGTTAAAAAGTGTGGCAAAGAAGTTAGAAAGATTTTTATTTGATAGTTTAAGGCTTTATAGGCTTGGGGCTGACCAGTTTATTTTTGTAGCTTTTGAGAGGGTTAATTTTTTGACTTTGTGGAAGAGGATTGTTAAGTTTTTTTCTTTGCCAATAGAAGTTAAAAATAATAAAGCTACTTTTTCTTTTGAGATATCTTTTAGAGGAGCAATGGTTAATGGAAATTATAAGGATATTAAGCAAAAAGCGGATTTGGCTTTAAATTATGCAAAAAAAAAGAATTTAGATTTTATAGAGTATTCTAAATCTCTTGGACTTGAAGAGAAGATAAAGCAAGAGTTAGAGATTTTAAAATTAGTCAAAGATGCGATAAAAGAGGATAGAGTTTTTCCGGTATTTCAAAAGATTGAGAAGAAAAAGCCTTCATATGAGGCATTAGTTAGAATAAAGGATAGGGATGGTAACCTTATCTCTCCTTACTATTTTCTTCCAGCAATTAAGCCTACGAGTTATTATTTTGAGATAACTAAAATTATGATAGAAAAGAGTTTTAAGACTTTTTCTTTTAAAGAAGAAGATGTTTCTATTAATTTTTCATTTAAAGATATTGCAAATCCCAAAATTGTTAGGTTTTTTATAAAAAAGATTAACGAATATAATATGCAAAATAGAGTAATAGTTGAAATTTTAGAGAGTGAGAGTATTGAAGATTTTGAATTAATTTTTAGTTTTATAAATAAAGTAAGAAAGTATGGGGTGAAAATTGCAATAGATGATTTTGGAAGTGGGTATTCAAATTTTTTATATATTGCTAAAATTATGCCCGATTTTATTAAAATTGATGGAGAAATTGTTAAAAATATTTTAAAAAGACCGGCTTATTTAATAGCAAAGCATATTACTAAAATGGCAAAAGATTTTGGATGTGAAGTAATTGCCGAGTTTGTAAGCAGTAAGGAAATTTATGAGAAGTTAAAAGAGATTGGAGTTGATGGATTTCAAGGATATTATATAGACAAGCCAAAGGAGTTGAGTTGAAAGCTTTTATCTTAGAAAAAATTGCAGATAGAATAAAAAAATATAAAATCATAAAAAAAGCCCTAAGGGTTGATGATAATTTGATTTTAATGCAGTTTGATAATGACAAGTATTATTTTGATTTGACAAAGGGGAGTGGGGATATTTATATCAATATTGATTATCCTTTGATTAAAAAATTCAAAGCCCCTTTTGATATTGTGTTTGAGAAAAAATTTACAAAGGCTAAGATTGTTGATGCATTTAGTAAAGAGAGAATTTTGACAATTGTTGTTAAAAATCAAAATAATTTTAAAAGTGAGATTGTAAAAATTCGCTTTGAATTTACCGGGCGGTATACAAATGCAATCATCTTGGATGAAGAGGATAGGGTGATTGAGGCTCTAAGACACATTAGCGAAAATATTTCAAGCAGGGTTGTAAAACCGGGAGTTAAGTTAGAAGAACTTCCAAGTATTGAGATAAGAGAAAAAGTATTTGAGATTAATGACCTTGAAGGGTATACAAAAGAACTTTTTAATAAAAAATATCAAAAAAGACTTTCTCAAAAAAAAGAAGCGCTTTTAAAAAGGATAGACAAAAAAATTAAAGACATTCAAAAAAAACTCTCTTTGCTTGAAGATGAAGAAAAGCTTATTGAAAAATCAAACCTTTATAAAAAGTATGCAGATGTTGCAATGGCAAATTTATATAAAATAAAGCCTTATCAAAAAGAACTAAGAACTTATGACTTTGAAGGAAATGAGATAATAATTCCTATTCCTTCTCTTAAAAACATAAACGAAATTGGCAATTACTATTACAATCTCTCAAAAAAAGCTAAAAGAAAAGCCAAAAATCTTCATATTCAGAGAAATTATCTAAATGAACAGCTTAACTTTTTGCAAAATTACAGAAAACTTATTGAAAATGCAAAAGATTTAAGCGAGCTAAAAACCTATGAACCTCCAAAGAAAGAGAAAAAAGAAGATGAGAATATTGCGAAGTTTTATTATGATGATTATCTTATTTTGGTAGGTAAAAACGAAAAAGGGAATATCAGACTTTTAAAAGAGGCAAATGCAAACGACTTATGGCTTCATATCAAAAACTATCCGGGAGCCCATGTGATTGTAAAGAATAATAAACTCTCCTTAAATAATGATATAATTCAAAAAGCCGCAAAACTTGCACTTGCGTTTAGCGGGAGAGATGAAGGGGAAGTGGATTATACAAAAAGAAAGTTTGTTAAGATAAAAGAGGGAGCTAAGGTTGAGTATGGAAAATACAATACGATAAAAATTAAGGATAAGAGATGAGAGAACGTTTGATAACATCAATTGCAATTGTGTTTGTTTTAGTAGTTGTTGGAGTTATTAATAATTTTTATTTAACTTCACTTTTAGTTGGGATTATTAGTGTAGCTGGACTTTATGAGGCTAAAAAGCTTTTTGGGATTGAAAATGAGAGGATATTTTATGCTTTATCTTTGTTTTCATTTTTGCCCTTAGTTATTGACCCTTTGGTTGTTGGAGTTTTGGGAGTGATTGGAGTTAGTGGATATGTTGCTTATTTTCAAAGGAAGATAAATTTAATCTCTCTTGCTTTATATCCATTTTTGCCTCTTATGTTGCTTTTGGAGCTTTATTATAGATTTGGACTTTTTTTTGTTATTTGGCTTATTGTAATTATTGCCTTAACTGATAGCTTTGCTTATTTAATTGGAAAAAGTTTTGGCAAAACATTTTTTAAAGAAGGATTTTCTCCAACTTCTCCAAACAAATCGTGGGAAGGGGTAATTGGTGGAGTTATGGTAGGGAGTATTATTGGGGCTTTTGTTGGACTTAGGGAATTTAATTTTTTAGAAGCATTTTTTATTGCTATTTTAGTTAGTATTGTTAGTGTTTTTGGGGATTTATTTGAGAGTTATTTAAAAAGAAAAGCCGGAGTAAAAGATAGCGGCAGTATCCTCCCAGGACATGGGGGGATACTTGATAGGATTGATGGGTATTTATTTGGTGCTCCTTTAATGTGGGCGATACTTTATGCAATGGGGCATTGATGATACTGCTTGGCTCAACCGGAAGTATTGGGGTTAATACCTTAGAAATTGCAAGAAGGTTTAATATTAATGTTGAGGTTTTGGTAGCTGGTAGTAATTATGAGCTTTTAAATTCTCAAATAAGAGAGTTTAAGCCAAAATTTGTGGTGGTAAAAGATAAAGAAGTTGCAAAGAGGGTAAATTTTAAAGATGTTAAGTTTGGAGAAGAAGCAATTTTAGAAGTTATTGAAAAATCAAGAAGTGAGTTGGTAGTAAATGCCTTAGTTGGAGATGTTGGGCTAAGACCTACTCTAAAAGCTTTGGAATGCAATAAAAGAATAGCACTTGCTAATAAGGAGTCTTTGGTAAATGCCGGTAAATTTATAGACACTTCAAAAATTACTCCAATTGATAGCGAACATTTTGGGCTTTGGTATCTTTTAGAAGGTAAAAAAAAATTTAAAAAACTCTATATCACAGCAAGCGGAGGGGCACTTAGAGATTGGGAGATAGAGAAAATAAAAAAAGCAAGATTAAAAGATGTGTTAAACCATCCAAACTGGTCAATGGGAGTTAAGATAACGATTGATTCAGCCACTATGGTAAATAAACTTTTTGAGCTTTTGGAGGCTAAGTGGCTTTTTGATACAAAAGAGGTGGATGCTTTTATAGAGACAAAGTCAATAATCCATGCGTTAATAGAGTGGGAGGACGGAAGCACAACTGCCCATATTTCAAAAACCGATATGAAACTTCCAATTGCCTTTGCTATTTTAAAAAGAGTTGAAGGAAGGATTTTAGAGCCTGTTAATCTGCTTAAAGTAAAAAGCCTTGAATTTAGAGAAATTAATAAAAAGAGATATCCAATCTGGGAGATAAAAGAGCTGCTTTTGGAAAAGAGCGATTTAGGAGTTGTGGTAAATACGGCAAATGAGTTTGCGATTGATTTGTTTTTAAGAGGAAAAATTGGATTTTTGGATATTAGTAAAATTATTTTAAAAGCGGTTAAACAATTTGAGGATGTAAAAATAAATGGAGTTGAAGAGATTTTTGAGGTGAAAAAAGAGGTAAAGGTTTGGTGTGAGAGTAATTTTATTTGATTTAGACGGGACGCTTATTGATTCAACTGAGGCTATACTTGATGGGTTTAGGTATGTTTTTGATAAGTTCAAAAAAGAGTATCCAGGAGATGAAAAGGTAAAAAGACTTATTGGGCTTCCGCTTGATGTTATGTTTAAAAAGCTTGGGGTTAGGGATGATGTTTTTAAGTGGGTGGATGCTTATAAAAAAAGATATAGAGAAATTTCAAAAGAAAAAACTATTTTACTTCCAAAAGCAAAAGAAGCTATAAAAGAAGCCAAAGAGTTTGCAAAACTTGGGATTGTTACTACAAAAACAGCCCTTTATTCAAGAGAGCTTTTGGAATATTTTGGAATAATGGATTATTTTGATGTTTTGATAGGAAGAGAGGATGTAATTAAGCCAAAGCCGCATCCTGAGCCGATTTTAAAGGCTATGCATCTTATAAGGGGAGCTAAGAGAGAGGCTACTTTTATGATAGGCGATACCTGTCTTGATATGGTAAGTGCCAAAGAAGCGGGAGTAAAAGGAATTGGAGTTGAGTTTGAATATGATAAGAGACTTTATGAGTGTGCTGATGTTGTTAAAAAAGATGTATTAGAAGCGATAAGGGAGATTAAAACTTTTTTTTAAAAATCTTTTGTGAGAAATTATTACGGTATAAAATTTTATAATTCTTTGGGAGTGAGTTGAGGTAAGCCAAATTATTAGTTAATCTAAATAACTAGATTTAATTAATGGATTTTTAAGCAAGCAGTTGATTTTGGTAAAATTTTGAGTTAAATTTTTAATTCAAAAGGAGAAATAATGGAAAAAATAGGGTTTTGGGATATTGTTAGGAGTTTTGAAGCTCGCTGGTTTATGAGTGTGATGAGCACAGGTGCAGTTGGAATTTTTACTCAAATTATAGCAAAGCATTTTGATAGTCCTTTTTTAAAAGGGCTTGCTAATTTGTTTGTATTGCTTGCTTTTGTTTTTTTAATTTTAGTTTCAGTCTTTTTTACTTTAAGGATATTTAAATTTTTTGATTCTGTCTTAAAAGATTTGCAACATCCAATTGCGGCAAATTTTTTTGCTGGAATTAATATCTCTTTGGCAGTTTTAGCAACAGCAGTTTTAAATGTTTTAATTCCAAATGGAGTAGTGTCTCAAAGTTTTGGACTTTTACTTGCTAAATGGCTTTATATTTTGGCTTTGATTATTGGATTATTTTTACTTGTGTTAGTTCCAGTTATGTTAATAATTTCTAAAAAAGTGGAGACAAAACATGCAATTGGAATTTGGTTTTTGCCTCCTGTTGGGATGTTTGTTGTTGCGTTTGCTGGAAACTTTTTGGCAATTCATAATGTAATGAGAGATTTTATTATTCATTTTAATATGTTTTTGTTTGGACCGGCTTTGATTTTGTATTTTCTTATCTTAAATTTAATCTATTATAGATTAAAGTTTCACCCACTCCCAGCCCCAGAAGTTGCTCCAAGTTTTGTAATTGGGCTTGCACCAGTTGGAGTTAGTGTGATTGCGTTTTTTAGTTATGTAAAGCTTTTAAAAGTTAGTAATGCTACTTTTTTAAATCTTGAAGTTGCAGGCAATTTAGCTGAAATTTTTGCAAGTGTTGTTTATGGATTTGGGTTTTGGTGGTTTTTGGTAACTTTTATAATTTTGAGTTATTATATTATTAAGCATAAGATTCCATATACTCTTGGATTTTGGGCATTTGTCTTCCCAATAGCAGCTTTTGGGATTGGAACTACATTTTTTAAATTTAAATTTATGTTTTATGTTTCACTATTTATTTGGTTGTTGGTACTTGGGATTTGGTGCTTTGTATTTACAAAAACATTAATAAGTATTATTAATAAAAAAGCTTTCATACGCCCAAAAGTTATCAATTAATTTACAAAAAGTTACAATCTTTTTTGATTGTAGCTCACTTTTTTGAAAATAAGAGGAAAATTATGTTATATTAAGATTACTATAAGTCTTTTAAGATACAATAAACAAAAAAAGGATAAGTATGCTACAAATTAGATGGCATTCTCGTGCAGGACAAGGTGCGGTAACAGGAGCTAAGGCATTAGCTGATGTAATGGCAAGGACTGGTAAGTATGTTCAGGCGTATTCAGTGTATGGTGCGGAAAAAAGAGGTGCACCTATGACAGCGTATGATAAGATTGATGATAAGCCAATTTTGGACCACTCAAAGTGGATGCAGCCAGATTATGTTTTGGTAATTGACCCATCACTTGTATTTCAAGAAGAGATTGTAGAAAATACTACTGATGATACTATCTTTATAGTAACTTCTCACCTTGATAAAGAAGATTTAATTAAAATGGCACCTCATTTAGAAGGAAAAAAAGTTTATGTAATTGATGCAATTAAAATCTCACAAGAAGAGATTGGAAGAGCTATTCCAAATACTCCAATGCTTGGTGCTTTTATAAAAGTAAGTCAAATTATTCCATTTGAAGACTTTTTAGTATCAATTGAAGATATTTTATCAAAATTCCCTAGAAAAATTATTGATGGTAACCTAAGAGCTATTAAAAGAGCTTATGAAGAAGTAAAATAAGGAGAAATTATGGCAACACCAAAAGAAATGTTAACTGATTGGGATAAAGTTCAGTTTGGAGCAGTATTACCAGCTTTTGAAGACCCAGAGCACAAAAAAAGAAGTAAATTTCATTCATACAACTATTCAGTTGCTGATTGGAGAGTTGAAAAACCAGTATTTAATAGAGAACTTTGCATTGATTGTGATTTTTGCTGGGTAAGTTGTCCTGATAGCTGTTTTATTGTAGAAGAAGTAGTAACAAAAAGGGGTAAAAAACAAGCAAAAATTGTTGGGATTAATTATAACTTATGTAAAGGTTGTGGGGTTTGTGTTGAAGTTTGTCCAACTCCAATTAAATCGCTTTTAATGTTTCCAGAATATGTAGATAATGAAGAAGCATTAAAACAATGGCCTAAAAAAGATAAGTAAAGGAAGAAAATGGCACTAAAATATGAATTAAAACAAAAGGAAGTTTGGGATGGTAATATGGCGGCGGCTCACGCTCTTCGCCAAGCACAAGTAGATGTTGTTGCAGCTTATCCAATTACTCCATCAACTCCAATTGTGCAAAATTATGCTCAATTTTTAGCTGATGGATATGTAGATGGTGAATTTGTGATGGTTGAGAGTGAACACTCAGCTATGAGTGCGTGTGTTGGTGCGGCTGCTGCTGGTGGTAGAGTAGCAACTGCAACATCAAGCCAAGGGTATGCGTTAATGGTGGAAGTGCTTTATCAAGCAAGTGGTATGAGACTTCCAATTGTTATGACTGTTGTAAATAGAGCACTTGCATCTCCACTTAATATTCATGGAGACCACTCAGACCTTTATCTAGGACGTGATGCTGGATGGATTCATTTAATTGCAAATAATCCACAAGAAGCTTATGATATGACTTTATGTGCTTTTAAAATTGGCGAAGATGAAAGAGTTAGACTTCCTGTAACTACTAACCAAGATGGATTTTTAGTCTCTCACACAGCTCAGGTAGTTAAGCCTCTTGATGATGATACGGCTTATAAATTCATTGGAGAGTATAAACCTAAATATCCAATGCTTGATACAAAAAATCCTGTAACTTATGGTGCTCAAACAGAAGAAGAGTGGCATTTTGAACACAAAGCAAACCAACACAAAGCTTTAATGGATAGTCCAGCAGTTATTAAAGAAGTTTTTGATGAGTTTGAGAAAGTTAGTGGAAGGAAATATAACCTTGTAGAGACCTATAAACTTGATGATGCTGATGTTGCGTTAGTTTTAATGGGAAGTGCTTATGAGACTGCTATGCTTGCCGTAGATAAAGCAAGAGAAGAGGGAATTAAAGTAGGGCTTCTTATGCCTCGCGTTTTTAGACCATTCCCTTATAATGAAGTTGCCCAAAAACTTAAAAATGTAAAAGCTATTGCAGCACTTGATAGAAGTATGCCTATGGGAACAACAGGAGCACTTTATAATGAAGTTGCAGGAGCACTTGCTGCAAACGGACAAAGTGCGATTATGACAAATTATATTTACGGACTTGGTGGAAGAGATACAACGGTTGAGCATATTTTAGAAGTTATTAGAGAAACTGAGAAAAACGCAAAAGCTGGAAAAAGAGTTACAGACTTACAAGGGTTTATTAACCTTAGAGGTCCAAAACTTTCATTTAATTAAGGAGTTTGTATGAAAAAAATTGGTAGTTTAAAAGAGTTTGCGTGTACTCCTGATAGATTTCAAGGTGGGCATAGGCTTTGTCCTGGATGTGCTCATAGTATGATTGTAAGAGAAGTAGTAAATGCAACGGATGATGATTTAGTAATCTCAACTGCAACTGGATGTCTTGAAGTTTGTAGTGCAATTTATCCATACACTTCTTGGGATGTTTCTTGGATTCATGTTGGATTTGAAAATGCCGCAGCTACAATTTCTGGGGCTGAGGCAATGTATAAAGCACTTAGTAGAAAAAATAAACTTTATAATGAAGATAGAAGAGTTAAATTTGTAGCATTTGGTGGAGATGGTGGAACTTATGATATTGGGTTTCAGTCACTAAGTGGTGCGGCTGAGAGAGGGCATGACTTTTTATATGTTTGTCTTGATAACGAAAACTACGCAAACACTGGTGGTCAAAGAAGTTCTGCTACTCCACTTGGAGCTCACACTTCAACAACTCCAAGAGGTAGAGTGAGTTATGGTAAAAAGCAAAAGAAAAAAGATTTAACTATGATTATGGCAGCTCATGGATGTCCATATGTTGCAACTGCAATTCCAAGTACAAAACACTGGAAAGATTTAGCAACTAAGGCTGCAAAAGCAATCTCAACTGTTGGACCAACATTTATTAACGCATTAAGTCCATGTACGACTGAATGGAAATTTAAACCAGAAGAAACAACCGAAATTGCGGATTTAGCGGTTGAGACGTGTGCGTTTCCTCTTTATGAAATTGAAGATGGACATAAACTTAGAATTACATATAGACCAAAAGTAAAACTTCCAATTGAAGATTATCTATCAAGACAAGGAAGATTTAGCCATCTATTCAAACCAGAAAATAAATGGATTATTGAAGAGTGGCAAAAACAAGTGGATGAGTATTGGGATTATTTACAAAGAAGAGAAGAGGCTGGGGTTTAGCCTCTTAAATCCACTTTTTCTTTTTAAGCCAAATAAATATTCCCCCAGCAAGTGTAATATTTACAATCCATACGGTAAAATATCCATATTTCCAATCAAGCTCTGGCATATATTTAAAATTCATTCCATAGTTTCCAACAACGAAAGTAAGCGGTAAGAAAATAAGTGAGATAGCGGCTAAGCGTTGCATAGCTTTATTCATACGGGTTGAGAGGATACCCATATGAAGATTTAAAAGATATCCAGTTCTATCAAGTAAAGCTCTTGATTCGTTTATGAGATATTTTAGATGCTCATTTAAATCAATAAATTCATATTTTAACTCTTTTTTTATTAATGGAGGGAAACGATTGTATGCTCTATTAATTACATCTTTTTCTTGAATTGAGACTTTTGAAATTCTATTTAAAGTTCTTCTTGCATAGTAAATATCTTTTTGAAGCTCATCTTCTTCAATATTTTCGTGAAAAATACTATCTTCAAGCTCTTCTAATGCTTCATCAATTACATCTACTATCAAGATAGTGTTATCAATTAAAATATCGGCAATTAAGTAAGTTACATATTCAAAATTTTGATTTTTGTATCTTTTTTCAAATTTTTTAGCAAGCTCAGTGATTATCTCTTTTTCTTCTGAGAGAATGAAAAATTTATTTTTCATAATAATAATTACTACATTTTTATCATCGTATAATAGATTCTCTTCTTCGTCAAATCTTATATATTTTAAAATCAGTAGCTTAAAATTTTCCGTCTCTTCATAGGTGATTGATTGCTCTTCGTTTTGGATATCTTCAATAAAACTCTCTGGAAATCCATGGTTTTTTAGCCAATATATTATATTTTCGTTTTTGACAGTTGAGAAGATAATTTGTTTTTGATTTTCATCTATTTTGATGTTATCTCTTTTTTGGAGTTTGTCAGTAAAAATAAACATTTTGCCTCCTTTTGGAGGTTGCAGGGGCTAAAAATTGAGAATTTTTAGCCTCTACAACCTAAATAATGATAAAGAATTATATCTAAAAAAATAGCACTCAAAGTGTAAGTTACTAAAAAAATGGGATTGAGTATTTATAAATATGGCTTTTTGTCTAAAAATTTTAAAGCAATTATATTTGCCATAGATGCTATTAAAAGTCTATTTCCAGCAATATTTACTCCATAAGCAATTGTAAAATAATCGTGTGAAAAATGAGTTAAAAAAATTGTAGCTAGGGCATTTGAGATGAATTGAGAGAAGAATATTGAGAGATTAAGTATATACAAGATAAAAAAAAGGAAAAAGGTCTCTCTTTTTTTAAAAATCAGCCAAGTGTTTTTACTCCTTCTACATTGCAGATATTTTCAATTTTATTTAAATCAAGTTTAAGAGCCTCATTATCCATTATTGTAATTTCATTTTCTAGGATATGTTTTGCAACCTCTTTTGCTTTTTTTAGTGAGTGCATATAACAGCTCCCACACTGATAGATATTAGCTTCTGGGATTTCATTTGTTTTTAAAATATCTTCCATAGATTTTCTAAACGCTTCTAGAATTTCTTCATCTTTTGGAGTACCAATTACACTCATATAAAATCCAGTTCTACATCCCATAGGAGAGATGTCAATTATTTCATAATTTTTAAGATTATCTCTCATAAATCCAGCAAATAGATGTTCTAATGTATGCATTGCTTTTTCGCTTATAATTTCTTTATTGGGTTTTGCAAATCTTAAATCATATACGCTTATAATGTCCCCTTTTGGAGTTTTTACTCTTTTTGCAACTCTTATTGCAGGAGCTGGCATTTTTGTATGGTCAACTAAAAAACTATCAAGCATTGGCATTGTTTGTCCTTTTTGTTGTAATTATATTATTTTTTTGATAAAATTGCATCTCATTCCTCACCTCTTTATTCCTTGATGGGTTGCACTAATTTGGTGTTAAAGGAGAGGGAGGCAAAACCCAAAGGAAAAAAATATATCCAAGGAGAAACAATGGCGTGTAATGTAACTATGAAAGATTTATTAGAAAGTGGTGTTCATTTTGGTCATCAAAAGAGAAGATGGAATCCAAAAATGAAAAAATATATTTTTGGAGTTAGAAAAAATATTTATATTATTGACCTTCAACAAACTCTAAGACATCTAAAATATGCGTGTAATGTAGTAAGAGATGCAGCGGCTGAGGGGAAAACGATTCTTTTTGTTGGAACAAAAAAACAAGCAGTAGATGCAATTAAAGAGCATGCAACAAGAGCTGGAATGCCTTATGTAAACCACAGATGGCTTGGTGGAATGCTTACAAACTTCCCTACTATTCAAAAATCAATCAGAAAGCTTGAAATTATTGAAAAAATGCAAGAGAGTGGACAAGTAAATCTACTAACAAAAAAAGAGAGATTAATTCTTGAAAGAAGAAGAGCTAAACTTGAAAAAGTTCTTGGTGGAATTAGACATATGAAAAAACTTCCAGATATGCTATTTATTATTGATACTGTTAAAGAAAAAATCGCAGTAGCAGAAGCAAATAAACTTGGTATTCCAATTGTAGCTCCTGTTGATACAAACTGTGACCCAGACTTAATTGATTATCCAATTCCAGGAAACGATGATGCAATTAGAAGTGTAAATCTTTTCTGTAAAACTATTGCTGATGCAATTATTGAGGGTAAAGCAATGGCTGAGAGTGAAAATGAAGAGAATCCGATAAGTGAAGAAGAGATGCAAAGAGAGATTGATGAGATTAAAGAAGAAGCAAAAGCTGAGAGCAAATCAGAAGAAGAAATTCAAGAAGAAATTGAAGAAATTAAAGAGGAGGCGTAATATGGCAAAAATTACTGCGGCACAAGTAAAGGCGCTTAGAGAAAAAACCGGTGCTGGAATGATGGATTGTAAAAAGGCTTTGGTAGAGGCTAATGGAGATGAAGAAAAAGCAATTGAAATCCTAAGAAAAAAAGGGCTTGCAAAAGCGGCTAAAAAAGCTGACAGAAATGCGGCTGAGGGAAGAATTGAGATTTATATTACTCCTGATTACAAAGTTGGAAGTATGGTTGAGGTTAACTGCGAGACTGACTTTGTTGCAAAAACTGATGAATTTATTGAATTTACAAAAGAGATTGTAAAAACAATTAATGTAAATGATATTAATGATGTTGATACTTTAATGAAAACTCCTTTTGGGAATGGAACTTTTGAAGAAGAGCTTAAAGTTAAAATTGCAAAAATTGGTGAAAATATTGTTGTTAGAAGAATGGCAACAATTAAAGCACCAGAAAATGGAATTGTAAACGGATATATCCACGCTGGTGGAAAAGTTGGAGTTTTGGTAGCAGCAGCTTGTGATAAGCCTAAGACTTGCGAAGCTATTAAAGATATTTTAAGAGACATTGCTATGCATATTGCGGCTATGAAACCGCTTTATCTAAATCCAGAGAGTGTGCCAGCTGAGGTAATTGAGAAAGAAAAAGAGATTGCAAAATCTCAACTTCTAAAAGAAGGAAAACCAGAAAGCGTAATTGATAAAATTATCCCTGGTAAGATTAAAAAATTCTATCAAGAAGTTTGCTTAACTGAACAAGAGTATGTAAAAGCTGAGAAAAAAGAAAGCGTAGCTGAGGCTCTAAGTAAGGCTGCAAAAGCAGTAGGTGGAGAAGCTAAACTTGTTGATTTTATTAGATTTGAAGTTGGCGAAGGATTAGTTAAAAACGCTTGCAATATGGCTGATGAAGTTGCAAAAGCCCTTGGAGAGTAATCTCTCCAATGCTTTTTGCAAAAAATCTTTCCCATTCATTTGATTATCTTCTTTTTGAAAACGTCAATTTAGAAATTAATCCAAAAGATAAAGTTGCTATCGTTGGAAGTAGTGGAAGTGGAAAGTCAACCCTCCTTCATATCCTCTCAACTTTTCTAAAACCTAAGAAAGGGGAAGTTTTTTATAAAGGCAAAAATATTTACAAATTAAAAGAAAAAGAATTAATAGAGATTAGAAGAAGGGAGTTTGGAATTATTTTTCAGTTTCACTACCTTTTTAATACATTCACAGCTTATGAAAATCTACAAGCGGCTGCTTTGCTAGCTGATAGAGAGGTTGATTTTAAGCTTTTAAAGAGACTAAAAATTGATAAGGTAATTCATCAAAACATCCAAACCCTAAGTGGAGGACAACAACAAAGGGTTAGTATAGCCAGAGTCCTTACAAAAAAACCAAAAGTTATTTTTGCCGATGAGCCAACTGGGAATTTGGATAAAGAGAATGCAAATGAAGTAATTGATATTTTGTTTGAGTATTGCGATGAGAATGATGCCTCTTTGATTGTAGTAACTCATGATATGGAGATAGCAAAGAGATTTAAGAGTTGCTATCTTTTAAAAGATAAAAGGTTAATAGCTAAGCCTATAAGGAGTTGAGTTTTCTTTTAAGTAGTTAAAAAAGCTCTCAAACTCTTTTATCCACCTTTTTTCAAAGATAATATATTCATAGTTTTTATAAAAAGCACTATAAGAGTAGTTTGCACTTCCAATTACTAAATGTTTGTTATCAATTATTGAAACTTTTGCATGCATTTTTGCATGATTTTTGGAGTGATAGTATCTTTTTCCGCTTATTAGATAGATGTGGATATTTTTTATTTTTGCAAGGTTTGGGACTTGGCTTAGGCGATATTTTGCTTCCTTTTTATCAGCTACTATCTCAACATCAACTCCTCTACTTGCTGCAATTTTTAAGGCTCTTGCGAGTTTTCTGTCTGTAAATGTGTAAATTGCGATATGTATTGATTTGTGGGCGTGGGCAAAAAGTGAGTAGAGTTTTTTATGGGCTTCATCTCCTTGCATTGGCATAAAGTAAACTTCCTTTGCAAAGAGTAAAACCCCAAGAAGTAAGATAAGTTTTTTCAAAATAGCTCCTTTTTTAATATAATTATACTCAAAAAGGCGGTGAATGGATTATATGAAAGTAAAAGGAAGCATTGTTGTAGTTTCAGGTCCAAGTGGAAGTGGTAAAACTTCTCTTGCAAGGGAAGTTTGCTCTGAGCTTGGAGATAAGGCTTATTTTAGCATTTCAACCACGACTCGTCCAAAAAGAGAAGGTGAAAAAGATGGAGTTGATTATTTTTTTGTAAGTAAAGATGAGTTTTTAGAAGATGTGGAAAAAGGATATTTTATTGAATGGGCTGAGGTTCACGGGAATTTTTACGGCACAAGTAAAAAAGAGATAAATAAAGCCCTTGATGAAGGAAAAATCGTATTTTTAGATATTGATGTTCAAGGTCACGAGGCGGTAAGAAAAGCTTATCCAGATATTGTAACAAGTGTCTTTGTAACTACCAAAAATAAAGAGGTTTTAATTCAGAGGCTTAAAAAAAGAGGAACTGAGAGTGAAGAGAGTTTAAAAGTTAGAATGATAAATGCTTTGCATGAGATGAAAAAGATACCAGAGTATGATTATCTTCTTATAAATGATGATTTTAATGAGGCAAAAGAGTTTCTAAGAGCGGTTGCAATTGCAAGTTTGATTAAAAGAAGTAAGTATAATATTGAGAAGTTTATTGAATTTTGGAAAGGGAATAAATGAAAAAAAGAGTAAGTGAAATTTTAAAAGAGCATTTAAACGAACATCCTCCAATTCAAAAACCAAGAGAGAAAAAGTTTGGTCATTTTGCAGTCCCTGTTTTTAAATATGCAAAAATAAACAGACAAAATCCTGTTGAATTTGCTAAAAATCTGTCTGAGAAGCTTGGAAGCTGTGAAGAATTTGAGAGTGTTGAAGCACTTAGCGGTTTTGTAAATATAAAGCTTAGCGATAAATTTTTAGATGAATTTGCAAGTCGTGTAATTGAAGAAAAAGAAGCTTTTGGTAAAGGTAGCAAAAAAGAGAAAATACTTCTTGAATATATCTCAGCCAATCCAACAGGACCTCTTCATATAGGACACGCAAGAGGGGCTGTGTTTGGAGATGCACTTACAAGAATTGGAAGGCATATTGGTTATGAAATAACAACTGAATATTATGTAAATGATGCTGGGCGTCAGATTAATCTGCTTGGACTCTCTGTTTATCTTGCGGCAAGAGAAATTTTAGGGCTTAGTGTTGAATGGCCTGATGAATATTACAGAGGTGAATATATAAAAGATTTAGCAAGGGAAGCTATAAAAGAGTTTGGGAAAGAGTATTTTAAAAAACCGGTTGAGATAGTAGAAGTTGATGGTAAGAAAGAAGCTAAATTTGAAGATGAAAAACTAAGCCTTTTTGCAAAAGATAAAATGCTTGAAGAGATAAAAAAAGATATTGATGCTTTAAACATTACTCCTTTTGATAACTGGGTTAGTGAGAGAAGTCTTTATAAATATTGGGATGAGGTTAGGGAGATTTTGGAAAAAAATGGGGCTTTATATGAAAAAGACGGGAAAATATGGTTAAAATCAAGTCAATTTAAAGACGAAAAAGATAGAGTAGTGGTTAGAGAAGACGGGCGTCCTACATATTTAGCCGGCGATATAATTTATCACTGGGATAAATTTAAAAGAGGTTATGATAGATATATAAATATCTGGGGGGCAGACCACCACGGATATATTGCAAGGGTAAAAGCTGCTATTAAATTTCTTGGATTTGACCCAGAAAAACTTGAAATACTTCTCTCTCAAATGGTAAGACTCCTAAAAGGCAAAGAACCTTATAAAATGAGTAAAAGGGCTGGAAATTTTATATTGGTTAGAGATGTTGTTGAGGATGTAGGAGCTGATGCTTTGAGATTTGTATTTTTAACAAAAAAAGCTGATACTCATCTTGAATTTGACGTTGATGATTTGAATAAAGAGGATGCAAGCAATCCAAACTATTACGTAAATTACGCTCACGCAAGAATTAGGAGCATTTTTAGAAATAAAGGAATTGATTACGATGATGTTAAAGGGGTTGAGTTAAAAAATCTAACAGAAGATGAAAAGGATTTATTGTTTTTAGCTCTTCAACTTCCATATGTGCTTGAAGATGCGTTTAGTGCAAGAGAACCTCACCGTCTTACAAATTATTTAATAGACCTTGCAAGCGAGTTTCATAGCTTTTATAACAAAAACAAAGTAATTGGAAGTGATAGAGAAGATATTAGACTAAAAATTTTAGCGGTTGTTGGAAGTATTATTAAACTAGGGCTTAACCTTCTTGGAATTAGCGCAAAGGAGAGAATGTAGTGAAGGCATTAATTAGTGAATGTATGCTAGGAGTTCCTTGTAGGTATGATGGAAGATCTAAGCCTTTGAGTGATGAAATTTTAAAGAAGCTAAAAGAAAAATATGAGCTTATCCCTTTTTGTCCAGAAGCCTTTTCTCTTCCAACTCCCCGTCCTCCTGCAAGATTTATTGGAGATAGGATAGTTGATATAAACGGGGTGGATAAGACAGAGGAGTTCTTAGCTGGGGCAAAAGAGGCTCTTAGAATTTGCAAAAAAGAGGGTATAAAGATATTTATTGGAAAGGAGAAGTCTCCAAGCTGTGGAGTAAAAAAGACAAGTGCTTATGTTAATGGGTGTGAATGTAAATGTGATGCCCCCGGGCTTACAAGCAAAATTCTTAAAGAAAACGGAATTGAGTTAGTTAGTGAGTGGGATTTAGAGAAAATATAAGCTAAATCCGCCGTAAAAAAAGTTTTGGTTTAGGTCGTGTTTGTAGCCTATGTTGAGGTTGAAATTTTTTTGAATTTTTTGGATAAATTCAGTTTTTATAGTGTTATAGGTTTTAAAATTGAAAAAATCTCTCTCAAAGTTTGCATAAACTTTTGAATTTTTAAGATTATACTCCACATAAAAAGCCGGAGCGGCTGTTATGTAATGTTTTTTGCGGTAGTATTGAGGGATGTTAATTCCTATTGAGTAAAGAAGTCTCTTTTTTTGGTAAGTTAGGTATGCGCCTGTTTTTAGGGTTGCGTAAAATTTATTTTTTTTAAATCTCTCTCCTCCAAGCTTAACACTCCAAGAGATTGGTTTGAAAATGTCGTTTCTTGGGGAGAGTGATTTTATTCTAAAAAGATAAAAGTTTTGGAGTTTTTTAGTAGTTGTTTCAAAACTAAAAAAGTCAATATAAGCCCCCGGGGTAAAACCTGTATTTAAATCATCAATATAGTGAAAAGCCGGCTTAAATCCAATAATAAAGTCATCTTTTTTCCCAAATACCCAAAATTTATTACTATCGTGTGAAGTGAGTGGGTTTTGGGGAGGAGTGATTTTTGGAGGTGTCTCTTTGCCAAGGCGGCTTCTTTTTTTAAGGAGTGAAATATACTCTTTTAGGTATCTTTTTCTTGGAAGTTCTTTTGATAGGTATTTGTAATTTGTCATCTCTATTGCAAAATCTAAAATATATTGCCTCTCTTTTAAAGGGAGATTTTTTATAAGCTCTTCGTTATGGGTTTTTTCAAATTGAAGTGCTCTTTTTTTGTGTTTTATATGGGTATAATAGTTTAGGATTATTTTCTGTTTAGATGGGCGGAAGTTTGAGCTTACTATTAGATTTTCGTTTTTCATCTCTTTTAGGGTATCAACTGGTAATACTTTATAATTAAACTTATAAATCAGCTTTATATCAGGTCTTGCTGCTTGGATTAGCCACAAAATCTCATAAGAGCAGTTTTTGTTAAAGTAATAGTAATAACTCCAAGTCTCTTTTACTTCAAAAAGATGAAGTTTTAAACGATTTATCTCTTCTTGGTTTAGGTTTAGTGTATATTCCCAAATATCCCTGTTTTTAATATCGTTGTATTCGGCTATCTTTTTATAATAAGGAAGTACGGCATATTTCCCGATATATCCGCCAGTTAGTCCTTTAAAAGCATAAATTAAGCCGTTTGTTTCATTAGTTTGAGCGGCATAGTTTATTGCAAATGAATTTAAATAATCCCCGTTTGCATAGTT
>Ga0256836_1000314_pt1 | contig 27783 bp, 24 predicted proteins | sample 4561380metaG_FD_185974 | JGI IMG/M metagenome (GOLD analysis project Ga0256836, IMG submission 185974) | Hydrothermal vent microbial communities from Guaymas Basin, Mexico - 4561-380 | ecosystem: Environmental > Aquatic > Marine > Hydrothermal vents | place: Mexico: Guaymas Basin | collected...
AGATGGTCTTATTAGGGGTCAAGAGGCTATAGATACAGGAGCTCCTATTTCTGTTCCTGTTGGGCCGGCGACCTTAGGAAGACTTTTTAATGTGGTTGGTGAGACTATAGATGGAAAGGGTCCTGTTAATTCTGAATTATATTGGCCAATACATAGAGAACCTCCTTCTTTTGAGGATCAAAATACTCAAACAGAGATGATGGAAACAGGTATTAAGGTTATAGATTTACTAGCTCCATACCCAAGAGGTGGTAAGATTGGTCTTTTTGGAGGAGCAGGAGTTGGTAAAACAGTTTTGATTATGGAGCTTATTCATAACATCGCAATGGTTCATGGTGGTTTTTCTGTATTTACAGGGGTTGGTGAAAGAACAAGAGAGGGTAATGAACTTTATTTAGAAATGCAAGAAGGTGGTGTTATTGATAAAACTGTTTTAGTTTATGGTCAGATGAATGAGCCTCCGGGAGCGAGACTTAGAGTTGCTTTAACAGGATTAACAATGGCAGAGTATTTTAGAGATATGGAAGGAAAAGATGTTTTATTATTTATAGATAATATTTTCCGTTTTACACAGGCAGGTTCTGAGGTTTCTGCTCTTCTTGGAAGAATGCCATCAGCAGTAGGTTATCAGCCAACCCTTGCTACAGAAATGGGATTCTTACAAGAGAGAATTACAACAACAAAGAAGGGTTCTATTACATCAGTTCAGGCTATTTATGTGCCCGCTGATGACTTAACAGACCCAGCACCAGCAACAGCATTCTCTCACCTTGATGCTACAACAGTATTATCAAGAGATATTGCAGCACTTGGTATTTATCCAGCAGTGGATCCTCTTGATTCTACATCAAGAATTTTAGATCCAGCAATTGTAGGTGAAGAGCATTATAGAGTAGCAAGAAGGGTACAAGAGATATTACAAAGATATAAAGAATTACAGGATATTATAGCAATTTTAGGTATGGATGAATTATCAGATGAAGATAAATTAGTTGTTTCAAGAGCAAGAAAGATACAAAGATTCTTATCACAACCATTCCATGTTGCAGAGCAATTTACAGGATTCAAAGGAAAATATGTTAAGGTTGAGGATACAATAAGAGGATTTAAAGAGATTATAGAAGGAAAGCATGATGATCTTCCAGAAGAAGCATTCCTTTATGTAGGAACAATAGAAGAGGCTGTTGAAAAAGCAAAACAATTGGTAAAATAAGATTAGGGGTAATATAAAATGAAAATAGAGGTGATTACACCGGAAAAGAAAATTTTTGAAGAGGAAAATATAAAAAGGGTTATTCTTCCTTTAACAACAGGAGAAAAAGAGATATTACATTCCCATGTCTCTTATATTGCTCAACTTGGAGATGGTATAATAGAAGTAGAGAGGGATGATGAGACAAAATCTTATTTAACAGTTTTTGGCGGATTTGTTGAGGTTTTAAATGATAATGTTAAGATTGTTGCTTTTGTTTCAGAGAGAAAGGAAGATATAGATAAGATGAGGGCATTAGAGGCAAAAGAAAGAGCTGAGAAAAGATTAAAAGAAGTTAAAGATAATATTGATATAGAAAGAGCAAAGAAGGCATTAAAAAGAGCAGAAATAAGACTTAAGATTTTAGACTTAGAATAAGTGTTTTTTAGTTGTTATAGTTTATTAATAAATTAGTTTTTTAAGAAAATTATTAGGCGCTTTATATAAGAGGTAGAAGTTATTTTAACTTCTACCTTTTTTTTTATTTTTAAGTAACGAGCCCATAAAAGTGGCTCGCTGAAGAGGACCTAACCTGTTAGTGTCGCTTAATTTTTTAGATAATCTTTGTACTCCTTATAATAAAAATAAAACAAAGATAAAAGTATCAAAGCAGCATAAAAAAAGATATACTTTATCATAATTGAAAACATTAGGTTTTCAAGTAAGAATGATGGCACAAAGCCTATGGTTCCTAAAGCAAGGATTTTAAATTCTTTCTGTTTATAGGGAATTTTATAATAAACTTTTAATGCCAAAACAAATGGCCTTATTAAAAAATAAAGCATAAAAGAGAGCCCTAAGATTCCAATTTTACCCATAATAGCAAGATAGGCAATATCAATCCAAGGAGACCAAGTAAATTCAAAAAGTCCAGGTCTAAATGCAAAAGGATGGGCTATTCCCATTCCTATAAGGAGTTTTTTCCCATAAAACATTATAGTATCATATCCAACAATAATTCTTAAAAGAAAAGACCAATCTTTATAAAAATAAACAACCTTTTCGTAGAATCTCTTATATAGCATAGGGTTTAGTGTTATTATTTTATATAAAATTCCTGTAAATACTCCTGTAGCAATAGAGGCTTGAATTAATGTTTTTAAAGAAAATCTTTTCCACCACATAAATATTATAAAAAAAGAGATTAAAAGGCCAATAACAATAGTTCTTGTTAAAGTAATAAGCATAGCAATAATACTAACAAAGAATAAAATAGCAAGAAAAATCTTTATAGATTTTTTCTTTTCCAGAAGTAGCCAAGCAAATAGATAAGGCATAATCATAGAATAGATAAAAGCCTGTCTTGTATATATCCTTGGTCCTAGAGAATAAGCTTTCCTTAAATAAGCCTGAAATATTATAAGATCAAGAATAATTACAAATAAAATAGTACCATAAAATACTATCTTAGCCTCTTTTTCATTTTTAAAAGAATATGTCAGTAAAATAGCAAAATTCCACATCATAAATAAGACAAATTCTGGTTTTAAATCATATCTATAAAGCCCACCTTTTAAAAATCCTAAAATTGAATAAAATATTATAAGAGAAGAATATAAAAAAACAACTATTAAATCCTTTTTCTCTACTTTTGTTAAAAACTTCGTTTTAATAAAAACAAATCCAAAAACAATAAAAATAAGAAGATAAGCAAATGTAGTTGGCAAAGGAATATTTAAGGTAATAATCTGTGTTGGCGGAATTTCAAACATAGAAATAGAATATAAACTTAAAACTAAACCAACACCAAAATTATAAAACATAGAAAAAACAGAAAAAGCAAAAAGTTCAACAACAAGCGATTTTTTAAGCCCGTATTTATAAGTAAATAAGGTGATAAAAAAAGAAAATAATAAAAAAACAAAAAATAAGAAATCTTCCCGAGAAAGAGAAAATAACTTTTTTAACAGATTTTCAACAATAAGATTTGTTTTATAAATAATACGATTAAGCATTGTTATAATACTTTTTATATAAATCTAAATATAATCCTTCATACTTTTCAATAAATTTTTTAAAATTAAAATCTTGTTCTACAATCAACCTTCCTTTTTTTGTAAGTTTTTCATATTCCTGTTGAGATATTGTTAATATATATTTTAATTTTTTATATAAGTCGTTTATATCACCTTTTTTTACTAAAAATCCATTCTCTCCATCTCTTATTATCTCTTTAACACCTGCAATATCACTTGCCACAGAAGGAAGTCCAAAATAGGATGATTCTATTAATACCCTTGGGAGCCCTTCTCCTAATACACTTGGCAACACATTAACATAAGCAATTTTATAAAACTTTTCTACCTCTTTAGTAAATCCTGTAATAGTAATCCTATTCTCAAGAGAATATTCTTTTATTAGAGATTTTAACCTTTCTGATTCTGGTGTTTCTTTTACGCCTCCACCCACATATATTAAATGAATATCATCAAACTCTTTAGATAATCTTTTATATGCTTCTAAAAGACTAAAAATTCCCTTTATCCAAGATAAAGTACCTACATATATTATATATCTTTTGTCTAAAGGAATATTGTATTTTTTTAAAAACTCTATTTTTTCCTCTTTTTTTAAAGGAGAGGTATCAAATTTTGAAAGATCAACAGCATTTCTTATAAAGGTAATATTTTTTGCTTTGGTTCTTTCTTGAAAGACCTTTGCTCCTGTTTCTGAATTGAAAATAATTAGAGTGGCATTTTTATAGATTCTTCTATCAACAAAAATATTTAAATTAAATCTTTTTTTATAATAAACATTTCTTACAGTAACAATATTAGGATATCCAGCCTGTCTTGCTGCCTTTGCACTATATCTTGCTGCTAAAAGATGATTGGCATGAACAATATGGGGATCAATTTTTTTAATTAGTTTTTTTAATCTATAAACACCCAAAGGATGATATATGGGAACAAATGTCCGAGTTATTTTTCCTATAAAAGGAATATTATCAAACTCTAGGATTTCTATATTTATATCCGGAATTTTTGAGACTTCATTATATAAAGGAGTGTCTTCTTTTGGAAGAATTATAGTGATTTCAAACTTATCTTTATCAATATTTTTTAAAAGATCAAGAAGACCTTGCTGACCACCTCCGATATGATAATAAGTTTCTACATATAACACTTTTATTTTCATGAGATTAAAGATAAAAAAAATTATATTATTTGTCAAAAGGATAAGAGGTTAAGATGCTTAAAAAACTTTCATTCTCATTTTTAGATAGTATCGCAGTTTTTTTGGGAACATTTATTTTTAGAATACTTATTATAAGAAACTTTTCTCCAAGTGAATATGGAGTTTTTGTCATTATATGGGCTATTTTTGATTTTTTTAATGTTTTGGTTTATGGATTTAGCGATAGAGGAGCAATGCGTCTTTTTGTTAGAAATAAAAGAATTGAAATATTAAGTTTTCTCTTTATTTATAGATTAACCCTATTTTTTATTATCTTTCTAATAAACTCTATTTTTGGCGAAAAAATCTTATCAATTTTTAATGGAAACTTTAAGAAAGACTATCTTATAATTTTCTCTTTTGTATATCTAACCGGCTTTTTTAGAGTTTTATCCAGATCCCTATTTGAAAACTTAATAAAATTTAAAATTTTATTTTTTCATAACTTATTTTACTACATAATCCTTAATACCCTAATATTTTTCCAAATAATTAACAATAGTCTAACTGTTTATAACCTGTTGAAAACTATTTTAATAGCAGAGGTAATAGGTTCAATAGAGGGGTTATTTTTGATGTTTATATTTTTAAACAGGGATATAAAGTTATCATTTAATATGAAGAGGTTTTTATTTTATTCTAAAGAGATAGTAAATTATGGAAGGTATTCAATGGGAATTGGTTTTTCTATGATGTTTTATACCCAGATAGACAGTTTAGTAATTGGTAGTTTTTTAACAACAAGAGAGGTGGGAATTTATGATGTAGGAAAAAAACTTCTTCCAATAGCACGGCTTTTTTCAAATAGTTTATCTAAATATTTATTTCCTGTGGTTGCAAAAGAGCGGGATTTAAAAAAGGTTAGGGATTTCTATTTTAAAATGTTAAAGTTGGGAGTTGGATTGGGAAGTATTCTTGCACTTTTTAATTTTATTTTTTCTAAGTATATAGTATTAACCTTATTTGGTAATGATTACATATCAGCTATAGGAATTGTAAAATTTTTCTCTCTTTATTTTATACTTCATCCAATAATAAACCTTTCAGGCAATACCCTGGGAGGATTAAACTATCCAAAATACGATTTTTATAACCTTTTAATAACAATGAGTGTTAATTTTATTTTAGATATTACTTTAATAAAATATTTTGGATTATGGGGTGTTGCTTTTGCTACATTATTTAGTGTATTTTTAGGTGGTATGCTTAATTTTTATAGAGTAAATCAGATAACAACAAGGAGAATAAAACTTGGCTAAAAATAGGATTAAAAGGCTAAAACTAAAAACAGAAAAGAAAAACTTTCATCCTTGGATATACTCTAAGATGATAACCCACCCAAATCCTAAACCAAAAAAGGAAGAGATTGTTGAGGTTGTTGATAAAAATTCTAAATTTGTAGGTTGGGGATTCTATCACCCAAAAAACACTATTAGCGTCAGAATTATTTCAAGAAAAAAAGAAAAAAAGATAGATAAAAATCTAATCTATGAAAAAATAAAAAGGGCAAAAGAACTTAGAGAAACATTAAATATAAATGCAAATAGTTATAGACTATTCTACTCTGAAAGTGATGGAATTAGTGGGCTTATTATAGATAAATTTGATAAGCTTTTAGTTATAGAACCATATAGTGCTGGAATATTAACAATTTATGAACATATTATCTGGTCTTTGAAAAAACTTTTTAAAGGTTATAGGATTGCTTTTAAGATTGATGAAAGGGTTGAAAAAAAGGAAGGCGTTGATTTTAGCTTTTTAGAGAAGGAATACCCATTGCCAGAGAGTGTTGTAATAGAGGAAAATGGAGTAAAATATAAAGTTTTATTTGAGAAAAGTCATAAAACAGGTTTTTTCTTTGACCAAAGAGAGAATAGAGAATTTTTTGGAAAATTAAGTAAAGGAAAAATAGTTTTTGATATTTTTTCATATACAGGTGGTTTTGGGCTTAATGCTTTGAAAAATGGAGCAGAGTTTGTATTTTTTGTTGATTTAGATGAGAAAGTTTTAGAGGTATTGGAGGAAAATTTAAGATTAAACAATATTTCTGAAGATAGATATAAAATTGAACATAAAGATGCTTTTGATTTTTTAAGGGAAATAGATTTAAATCCTGATTTAATTTCTGTTGATCCTTCTAAGTTTTTATCAGTAAAGGAAGAGTATTCGGTTGCTTTAAGAAAATACGGAGATATAAATAGACTTGCAATAAGAAAGGTTAAAAATGGAGGAATTATAGCAACTTTTTCTTGTTCTGGAATGCTAAGTATGGATAAGTTTTTATCTGTGGTAAGAAACTCTGCAAAAGAAGAGAAAAGGTTTTTACAGATAATAAAATCAACCTCAGCAGGTGGAGATCATCCAGTTTTGGATATTTTTCCAGAGAGTTTTTATTTAAAAGGGATTTTTGCAAGGGTTTTAGATGATATTTAAATTTAAAGATAATAAAATAAATAAGGAGATGAAAAATGATAAAGGTGATTTTAGAGGGAGAAGGATATAAAAATGATAAAAGGATTCTACTTGATGCTTTTGAATTGAGAAGAATAAAGGTGTTTTTAGATGATAAAAAGATTTTTGAAAAAGAATTGAATATAAAAAAAGAGATTATTGATGGGGAGGAGATAGAAGAACCTGAAATTTCGGTATTTATACCAGAGGATGATAATATAGAGATGGAAGATTTAAATTTGCATGACTTTTCCAAAGAATCCATAGAAAAAGAATTTATTTTTGAAGATTTAGATAGTTTTGATTTTAATAAACTTTTAATTTATCCTATATATGTAAATTTTAAGGATAATAGTTTTATTCTATTTGATAAACTTTTATATGAGATAGAAGAGGATAACTATATAGAAAGTAATAACGTTTAAAGAATTCTATTATGCTTCAACCTAAAAATGTAGATATTTATTATTTTTCTGGAACTGGTAATACTAAATTAGTAGTAGATAAAATAAAGGAAGTTTTAAAAAGTCAAGGATACAATGTTTCTCTTTATAAAATAGAAAAAGTAAATCCAACAGAAATTAATTTAGAAAATAAAGTTTTAGGTTTTGCATTTCCTGTTGCTCTTCAGGGTACTTATCCTTTTATATGGCATTTTTTTGAAAAATTACCATCAGGAAATGGAAATCTTGTTTTTTTAGTTGATACTTTAGCTGCGTATTCTGGAGGAATTTTAGGGCCAGTAAAAAGAATATTAAGAAAAAAGGGTTATAACCCTTTAATTGCAAAAGAGATAAGAATGCCTTCAAATCTATCAGGATCATTAGATCAAAAGAAAATAGAAAAAGGGCTAAAACAAGCAGAAAACTTTGCTTTAGATTTAATAGAACTAAAAGGTAGTTGGTATGATATACCAATTTATTCAGATTTTTTATCTATTTTCTCGCGGAAAGAATTTTTTTGGAATTTTTTTAGAAGGATATTTCATTTAACTATAGACAAACAGAAATGCAAAAAGTGTAATATATGTGTGAATATTTGTCCTGTTGGAAATATAGAAATAAAAGAATATCCAGAACATAAAGATCATTGTGTTTTTTGTTTGAGGTGTATATCTTTTTGCCCTCAAGATGCTATTTATTTTAAAGAAAAGAAAAATTTTAAAAAATATAAATCTATAGAGTTAACTAAATTATAAGGAGATTTTAAATGAACATATTACTTTGTTATGGAAAGCATCCATTTACAACAGGAGAATTTATAGAGAAATCATTAAGAAAATATTTTAATGTTTTTTCATGTGGAACAGTTTTAAACGGAGCAAAGCATGATCTTACTATAACAGATCCTTATATAGATATATATTCCCTAATAAAGTCATTAGATTTTAAACCAGATTTAGTATTTTTTATTGAAAGTGGTGTTGAGTTTTTCCCTATAAACATAGATAAGATAAAAGTACCAACTATTTATTACTCAATAGATGCTCATTTTAATTATAACTGGCAAAAAAATTATTTTTATCTTTTTGATTATGCCTTTATAACATTTAGGCAATTTATAGATAGAGTTTCAGAGTTTATTGATTATACACCAATTTATCTTCCTCATGGATATGATAGTAGTATTTATTTTTACAAAAATGAGAAAAAGGATATAAATATTTCATTTGTAGGTGATTTATCAAGAAAAAATAGGCTAAAATTAATAAATAAATTAAAAAAATATGATATAAAAATATATACAAATATCTGGGGCGAAGAAGTTAGGAAGATCTATTCAAGATCAAAACTTGTTTTAAATGATAATACATTTGGAGTTTTAAATCCTAGAAATTTTGAGGCTTCTAGCTGTAGAAGTGTTGTTTTAGCAAATCCTGCCGTTGATTTGGAGAACTTTTTCAAGGATAATGAGAGTATAATTATCTATAATAGTATTGAAGAATTAGATAAAAAAGTAGATTTTCTATTAAAAAACAGCGAATTACTAGATAAAATAGCGAAAAAAGCACAAGAGGTCGCTTTTTTAAATACTTGGGATAAAAGAATAGAGTCTGTTAGAGATAAGTTTTTTAGTTTTAAAGAGAAAAGAGAAAAATCTTTTGCTAAGTTAAGTTATGCTTTAATGTTTTTAAAGAGAGGTATTTATTCAAAAAGTTATGAGTTTCTTCAGGTTCTATTAAAAGAGAATCCTAATAATTTCATAGTTCTTATTAGTTTAGCAAAACTTTATTTAAATATAGGAGATTATAAAAATGCAGAGATTTATCTTGAAAAAGCAAAATCATTAAATAGTGAGCATTTTAATGTTTTATTTTTAGATGCACTTTTAACTTTAAATAAGGATATAAATAAAGGGATTGATAAACTCTTAAAAATAAATGATAAATATAAAGATTATGATGTAAAATATATATTAAGTTTATTTTTCTTGAACAGTCAAAAGAATTTATCAATAAAACTTCTTAAAGAAGCTATAGAAATAGATCCATATAGATTTGAAGCAAGAGATAAATTAGATGAGATTTTAACAACTTGAAAACAATAGAATTAGATGTAAAAAAAATATATTTTTTTGAAAAATTAAAAGACTTTTTATGAAAAGAACCCTTACCATTTTATTATTTATTTTCATTTTTTTTACAGATAAAACATCTTTTTCTCAAAGCTTAAATAAAAGAGTTTTTAAACTACAATCTAATAGTTATAAAAAGTTTCATTATAAATTAAATAGTAATAAGAAATTTTATCGACATTTCGTTTTCTTAGTAGATTTAGTAGATGGGAGATCCTTTAATAGAAGGATTTTTCCCTTAAGAGAGGCTGATATTTTAACAATAAGGGATAGGAATAATATATATAACAAAAATTTAGTGTTAGATTGTATTCTTTTTTCTAGAAAATCTCAAAGATATAAAGAATTTTTAAAAAAATCAGAGGAAATCTTTTTAAAAGAAAGATCAAATAAGATAAAGAGCTTAATAAGAGAATATCTTTCAAAAACAATATATAAATCTGTTACAGAAAGATTTTTTCAAAATCCAAATTATTATATAATAGAGTCATCTTTTGAAGATAATACTAAATTATTTGTTAAAATAAAAGAGAATGCTATAATGGAAGAGGATATAAAAAATATTATGAATAATATTTATCTATATATTCCATTTATTGTTGGGTCAAAGCAATGGGAAAAGACTATTGTTATAGAAAAAAAGATAAAGGATAAAAATGGGAATGTAAAAATAAAAAAAGAATACTATAAAGAATATTATACAAAAATTTTTATAAAAGAGTATATATTTAAAATCTTTATAAAAGATTCCAATAACATTATAATAACTTTATATAAAGAAAAAAAGAGAACTATAAGTGATAGCTATAGAGTTGACTATAAAAATAGAAGTTTCTATTATTATAGATATACATTTTATAAAGCTTTAAGAAATTTTTATTATAGCTATAAAGAGGCAGAAGATCCTATTTTTAATCTTTATTATAGTGGTTTTAAATCTCAAATAATAGAAAAATATGATAATAAGTTGGGTTTTGCTATAAATAAAACTTTTGCAAAAAGAACAAAAATAAAACAGGGAGATATTATATATATATTAGAAAAAGAAAAAAATAAAATTAGACAATCAGGCTGGGGTGTTATCTATAGAAAAGAAGATGAAAACATAGATCCTAATTTTTATTTATATAAATCTATGCTTGTTAAAGGAAATGCAGATTTATATGATGAGGTAAAAATAAAAAGACAAAGTTTATTCAGAGAATATATGTTTATGTATGCAGGAATAACAGATATACCAGCCTCTTTTATTATAGATACTACTGTTGAGAATAGATTAATTGATAAGATAAGAACATACCAGACAGCATATGCTTTAAATTTTGGCTTAGGTTTTAAAACCGTAGGAATTCAATATTTAACAGCCTTTTATTTCCATTTATCTATGATAGATTTAGTTTATTTACCTGTACTTGATGGAGGACATTTTTCTTTAAATTATCATGCTAGGGATACTGTAGATGGAGAGATAGTAAGCGATAGTGTATATACTTTGACAGGAGATATTTATGGTTTTTTTATGGCAAATTATGGGATAGGTTTGGAATATAGACAATTTCTCAGACAAGGATTTTATTTTTCTGTAGGTTTTTATTTTATATTTTCCTTTTTATATAATAATGTATATAATGAATATTATGTAGAAGATGATACTCTTAATGTAGAATTTTATACTTCAATGTTTTTAGGGAAAAGAATTGATCTAGGCATAAAATATCTTTTAAATCCTAATGTAATGTTTGATTTTTCTTTATCTTTTTTTGCTTATCAGAAATCATTTAATTCTTATTTTTCTGTATATAAAGAAGTAGAATACTACGATGAAGAAGATACTATAAAAACAAAAAGAATTTACTTAGATGAAAACTTAGATAAACGCTATACACCAATTTATTTTCAAAATAACAGAAACTTAGGGTTTTCCATAAGAGTTATTTATATGCCAAATATATAAAGAACCTATACTTTATAACTTCAATTTAAATGAAATATTTCTTGAGATAATATTATCCTCATCTATAACCTGAGAAACAGAAAGATTTAGTTTTCTAAGATTTAGCTTTATACCCATACCCTTTTCTTTATAATATGAAATAGCACCAAAAACTTCAATAACATTAGTAATACCAAGATCTCCTCCAACTTTTATGTCTTTATTATCAAGAAAAATAGAGTTATCAGATAAAGTTATCTTTAAAAATTGACCTTTTTCTTTATTTTCAAATATTTTATAACTTAAACCTGTTGATACATACATAGGAGAATATTCAAGGGTATCATCCCCTTTTGTTTTTAACATACTAGCACCGAAACTATTAAAAACTAAAGAGATGTTAAGATTTTTATTAACTTTGTATAAAAAACCTAAATCAACAGATGAACCATAAATAGATGTTATTTCTATGTTTCTATATAAGAAATTAAATGAAATGCCAAAATACAGTTTTTTATTGTATTTTTTACTAATTATTGTTTTAAATAATATATCATAGGCCTCTCTTTCTATAACAAAGTCTGGATCCCAGTAATAATAAGAGGTTTCTTCATCATAAGGTAAATAAGTTGTTTGATACCATTTCCCATAGTTTATCCAATCAAGATATAGAAAAACATTTGTGTTTGATGATAAATCAAGTTTTGTTTGTATATTGTCAATAGTGTATAAATTTTCAAACATACTTTGATGGGAATAAAATAAAAAGTTTTCTTTAAAAAAGAAGCCTAAAGCAGGATTTATACTATAGTTTGGAGAATTTCTATCTATAAGAGAAATATCAGAAAAAAGCATTCCTATTGATTTTGCATTATTATATGATGAAAAGTTAAAATTTGAATATGTAGAAACAAACTCATAAGAAAGTATCTTTTTATAGAAAATTAAAGAAAAGAATAAAAATAATATTAAAAAAAATCTATTTCTTCTCATTTTTATATAACTCTATCAGTTCAAAAACGTTTAGGTTTTTTATTTTATCATTATTTTTATTATATCCTATTTTTTCAATATACTTAAAAATTAGGGCAAAATCTATACTTTCTATCTCTAAAAAAGTAGGAATAAAACTATAATCATTTAAATATGTATCAATAGCAAAGGTTAATTTTATATTTGTATCGGAATCTATTATATGATATTGGATTCTCTCTTTTTCTATATCTAATATAGGATAAAACCCTAAATTTGTCAAAATAAAATTAAGATTATCAAAATCTGAAATTTCAACCTCAGTTTCTTTATGAAAAACAAAATTATCCTCTTTTGTTTTATCTTTTAATGTTAGAAGAACTTTTTCACCTTCTTTTCTTAATCTAAGAGTTTTTTTTATGTCCCTTAAATTGAAATGTTTGTTATTATAATATATTGCTCTAAAATATTTTTTAAAATCAAAAATAGCACCTATAGCTTCAAGTTTTTTAATAATTTCAGTTTTATTAATCTCTAAGATTTTTAGTTCTTTTTCTTGAAATTCTTTATTATTCATCATTTGTTTTAAATATACAAAAAACAACATTAAAATATAAAGTTTTTTGCTAAATTTAAGTTTAAAAAATTATTTTATAAATATGATGTTAAATGAATGGATAAATAAAAATATACCAGATTTGTCATCTAGAATTGAAGAAATCAATAATCAAGATTTTTTATTGACACAAACAATTGGTATAGCAGGTCTAGAATCTGTTTATAGAGTTTTGGAAAATTTGAAAGCATCTTTATTCCCAGGTGTATTTGAGAAATATCCTATTGAAGAGGAAAGAATAAATATTTTTATAGGAAATAAATTGAGAGAAGCAGCAACAGATCTAGCTTTTTTAATAGAAAAAGTTTTAAAATATACATGCGAACATGAGCATAAAAACTCTTGTACACAATGCAAACAAAAGGCTGAGGAGATAACCATAGATTTATTAAAAAATTTGCCAAAAATTAGAGAAATTTTATCAACAGATATTATAGCAGCCTATAATGGAGATCCTGCAGCAAAATCTTTTGAAGAGATAATATTAAGTTATCCATCTATTAAGGCTATTTCTACTTATAGAATAGCCCATTTTTTATATAAAAAGAAAGTACCTTTAATACCTAGAATAATGACAGAATTTGCCCATCAAGAAACAGGAATAGATATACATCCAGGAGCAGAGATAGGAGAATACTTTTTTATAGATCATGGAACAGGGGTTGTAATAGGAGAGACTTGTGTTATAGGTAAAAATGTTAAGATTTATCAAGGAGTTACTTTAGGGGCTAAAAGTTTTCCTTTAGATGAAAATGGAAATCCTATAAAAGGTATAAAAAGACATCCTAATATAGAGGATAATGTTATTATATATTCAGGAGCAACAATTTTAGGGGGAGATACAACAATAGGGCATGATTCTATAATAGGTGGTAATGTATGGCTAACCCATTCTGTTCCACCATATTCAAGGGTTTATAATGCCCAACCAGAGCCTATAATAAAAGTAGGTAAAAAACCTACATCTGACGAATAATCTCTTTTTTAAGGGGGAAATAAATTGATTGAACTTTCTCCAAAACTTAATACTCTAACACCATATATACCAGGTGAACAACCAAAAAATTTAGAAGAATTTATTAAATTAAATACTAATGAAAATCCATATCCTCCCAGTAAAAATGTTGATAACTTGTTGAAAACATTTGAAGTAGATAATTTAAGATTATATCCACCACCGCATTTGGAGGATTTAAGAGAAGTTATAGGAAGTTTTTATGGTGTTAGCGGAGAAAATGTTTTTGTTGGAAATGGGTCTGATGAGGTTTTAGGTTTTAGTTTTTTTGCTTTTTTTTATGGAAAGAAAAAGAAGATTTTAATACCTGAGATTTCATATTCTTTTTATCCTGTTTTTGCACGTTTATTTGATATAGAGTTTGAAGAGATTCCTTTAAGAGAGGATTTTTCTATAGATTTAGATATATTTTTAGAGAAAAGTTCTATATGTGGAGGAATTGTTTTTGCAAATCCCAATGCACCTACATCTTTAGGAATAGATAGTAAAAGGTTAGAAGCTTTTCTTGAAAGTTTAGATCCAAATATTCCAGTTATAGTTGATGAGGCTTATATGGATTTTTATGGGGATAGTATTGTAAATTTAGTAAAAAGATTTAAAAATCTCCTTGTAGTAAGGACTTTTTCAAAAAGTTTTGCTTTAGCAGGTATAAGATTTGGCTTTGCTATAGGAGATAGTTTTTTGATAGACTCTTTATTTAAGGTTAGGGATAGTTTTAATTCCTATACAATAAATATGCTAACCTATGAAATAGCAAAATCTGTTTTTGAAGATATAGATTACTATAATGAAATTGTGAGTAAAATAATTAAAACGCGAGAAAGGGTAAAAAATAGTTTAAAGGAAATGGGATTAGAAGTTTTTGACTCAAAAACAAACTTTTTATTTATAAGGATAGATAAAGAAAAATTTAATATAGATGCAGAGAATGTTTATTTAAAATTAAAAGAGAATAAAATTTTAGTAAGATATTTTAATTCCCCTGAAAAAATAAAGGATTTTATTAGAGTTACAATAGGAAAAGATGAAGAGATGGATATATTTTTAGAAAAATTAGGGGGAATATTGGGTGCTTTCAAAGGTTAATAGTGGAGCACTTTTGGGCCTTAACTTTATAAAGGTTATTTGTGAGATAGATATATCAACAAAGGGATTTCCTGCTTATTTTCTTGTAGGTCTTCCAGATAATGCTGTAAAAGAATCTAGAGAGAGAATAATTTCTGCAATTAAAAATTCTGGTTTTGAATTTCCATCTAATGATAGAATAACAATAAATTTGGCACCAGCAGATTTAAAAAAAGAAGGGAGTTTATATGATCTTCCTATAGCTATAGGTATTTTAATAGGAGCAGAAAAAATATATCCAAAGATTAATTTAGATGATTTTGTTTTTTTAGGAGAATTATCCTTAGATGGTAGTTTAAGGCCAGTTAAAGGCGTTTTGCCAATAACAGCAGGTCTTAAAAAATATGGTATAAAAAACATAATTGTTCCATTTGAGAATAGATTTGAGGCAAGTATTGTAAAGGAAGTAAATGTATATGCTTTTAAAACTTTAAAAGAGGTTGTGGATTTTCTAACAGGAAAATTGAAAAAAGACCCTTTTAAAGATGATACAAAAAGTATTAACAGCTTATCAACATATAATATAGATTTTAAGGATGTAAAAGGGCATTTTCATGCCAAAAGGGCTATAACAATTGCTGCAGCAGGAGGGCATAATATTTTAATGATAGGGCCTCCTGGTAGTGGAAAATCAATGCTTGCTAAGAGAATACCAACAATTTTACCAGATTTAACTTATGAGGAGATGCTTGAGACAACAAAGATTTATTCAATAGGAGGATTATTAACAGAGGATACACCACTTATAACCAAAAGACCATTTAGAGCTCCACATCATACAACAAGTAGTGTTGCTTTAATTGGGGGAGGAAGTAGTTTAAAACCGGGAGAGGTTTCTTTAGCCCACAATGGTGTGTTATTTTTAGATGAACTTCCAGAGTTTAAAAGAGGTGTTTTGGAGGTTTTGAGAGAACCTCTTGAGAATGGTTATGTGACAATTTCTCGGGCAAGAGGAAGCGTGAGATATCCAGCAAGGTTTATGTTTGTTGCTGCTATGAATCCTTGTCCTTGTGGATATTATGGGGATCCTGAGCATACTTGTAGTTGTTCTTTATCTGAAATAAAAAGATACAGATCAAAGGTAAGTGGTCCTTTACTTGATAGAATAGATATTTATCTTGATGTACCAAGGGTTGATGTGGAAAAATTAATGGAGGACGAAATGTCAGAAAGTTCTTTAGAAATGAAAAATAAGGTTGTAAAGGCAAGGGAGATTCAGTATTTTAGATATAAAAGACATAAAAATATTCTATTAAATTCTCATTTGCCACCTAATTTAATAGAAAAGTATGTTATACTTTCGAAAGAAGCTAAAAATATATTAAAAATGGCGATAAAAAAATTCAATATATCAAATAGGGGTTTTCATAGAATTCTAAAACTATCAAGAACAATAGCAGATATAGATAATTCAGAAAAAGTAGATGAAAAACATATTTTAGAAGCTATAGGTTATAGAACATCTCTGGAATTATAATTGATAAAATAAATATCTTTTTTTATATTTTTTTTAATCCCTATATTAAATCTATCAACACAAGGAGAAAAGTTGTTTTATGAAAATCTGTGATATTTTAAAAGAAAAGTTCACCATAAGTTTTGAGTTTTTTCCTCCAAAAACAAGAGAAGGCGAGGAAAATCTTTTTAATACAATTAATGATTTATTAACATTTAATAAAGATTTTAACCCAGATTTTGTTTCTATCACATTTGGAGCCGGCGGTACCACAAAAGATAAGACATTTGAGATAACAAAGAAAATAAAAGATAAATACAACTTAACTATTTTAGAGCATTTTACATGTTATGGTTTATCTAAGAAAGATATAGAAACTTATTTAAAAAGAATAAAAGATATAGGTATAGAGAATATTTTAGCATTAAGAGGGGATAAACCAAGAAACATAGAAGATTTTGTTCCACCACCAGATACTTTAAATTATGCTAGTGAATTAGTGGAGTTTATAAAGAATATAGATAAAAGTTTTTGTATAGGAGTTGCTGGTTATCCAGAGGGACATCCTAAGGCACCTTCATTGGAAAAAGATATTGAATATTTAAAATTAAAGCTGGATAAAGGGGCTTCTTTTGTTATTACTCAGCTTTTTTTTGATAATAATGATTTTTATAGATATATAGAGTTAGTAAGGAAAAAAGGTATAGAAGCTCCTATAATTCCGGGAATTTTACCTATTATAAGTTGGACAAATCTAGAGAGATTTACACAACTTTCTGGAGCAAAATTACCCCAAAAAATTTATGAGGATTTATACCCTCATAAAGATGATAAAGATTATATTATAAAATATGGGATTGAATTTTCTATAAAACAAATAGAGGATTTAATAGAGTTTGGTATACCAGGTATTCATATTTTTACTTTAAATAAAAGTTATTCATCCAAAATGATTTTAAAAGAAATCTTAAAAAAAATCTAAAGAAGGGGGTGATTATGGCCGATAGAAATAAAAGAGGCAAGCCAGGGAAGGTAACAAAGTCGCCAGGGAAGGAAGAGCCTCAAGTTGATCCAAAATTAAAAGAATGGCTTCAAAAAAATACGTATCATTATAGTGATTTCTCAGATATATCTAAGTTAGTAAAGGCTAAACAAAAGAAGGATTTAAAAATTTCAGTAGTTATTCCAACGCTGAATGAAGAATCTACTATAGGTTATGAAGTAGAGCTTATAAGACTTGAATATATGGAGGCTCATGGGTTAGTTGATGAGATAATAGTTGTTGATTCAGGCTCTATTGATGCCACAGTAGAAATAGCTCGAGATGCGGGTGCTACTGTTTATTATGCAGCAGATATTCTTCCGCAATATGGTACTTATTTAGGAAAAGGAGAAAATCTTTGGAAGAGTTTATACGTAGCAAAAGGTGATATTATTTTATGGATAGATGCAGATATAAAAAATGTTTCAGGAAGATTTATATATGGTATTTTAGGACCTCTTCTTTTAAGAGATGATGTTTTATATTCAAAGGCTTTTTATCAAAGACCTCTTCATACTCCAGATGGAGTTTTAGCAGCAGGTGGAGGAAGGGTAACAGAGATTTTAATAAGGCCTCTTTTTAATTATTTCTTTAAAGATTTAACAGGATTATTTCAACCTTTAAGTGGTGAGTATGCAGGTTATAGAACTCTTTTAGAGAAACTTCCATTTTCAACAGGTTATGGAGTAGAGACAGGTCTTTTAATAGATATATATGAGAATTTTGGTCTTGATAAAATTGCTCAGGTAGATTTAAATAAGAGAATTCATAGAAATAGACCTATAGAGGAACTTTCAAAAATGGCTTTTCAAATATTAAAAACTTTTATTAGAAAATGTGAGGATTATGGTTATCTAAAAGTAAATAAGAGAGAAGATATAAAGTTTTTTAATAGATTAATTTCAGAAAGAGAGAATTATAACATTTTAAGTGAGTATATTGATTATATTGAAAGACCTCCAATGATTGAAATAAAAGAGTATAGAGAGAAATTTTCTATAAAATAACTTAAAAAAAGGGAGAGACTACTATTCGTCTCTCCCGCCTGATAATATAAGAAGTATTCTAAATATACTCCAGAATAGATTAATAATATCTAAAAATAGTCCAATAGCAGCAGCAAGAGGATGAGTTTTTTCTCTTACAAGTTTTGATGTATCATAGAGAATAAAAAGTCCAAATATAAAAGCACTTGCACCAGATAAAAGTAAGTGAAAAGTATTATTATGGACAAATATCCCAATAACAGATAAGCCTATAATTACTAAAAGTAAAGTAAAAATAGTCCCAGATAAATAAGAAAAATCCTTTTTTGTTATTAATACATATAAACTTAAACCAAAGGTAACAAATGTTGTTAATACAAGAGCCTGGCCAAATATTTTTAACATAAATGGAGATGAAAGTATTAGTGCAAAAATAGGTCCATCAAAGAAACCTACACTAATAGTAAAAAGATAGTAAAAAACAACACCCATAAAATTATAAGTATTTTTTAATGTTAGAAAAATAAAAGCAATTTGAGCAATAATTGCAATGAGAAAAAATCCTAAGCTACCAACATTTGCTAAAAGTTGAGTTGCACCAATCAATCCTGCAAATCCACCTATAGCCATTGTTAAAAAACCAGTAAATAAGTATAAATATGTTTTTCCTAATGTAGAAGTTGCTACCTCTTTAGATTGTAAAATATCAACAGCATTATATTGTTCCATAAATTTTACCTCCTTTTATTTTATAGCTTTTTTTTCAAATAAACTATTCTATATAAAATTAAAATAATAAAAAACAAAAAAATTTCCATATTTTTTAATAATTTTATTTTTTTCATAAAATTTATTTAATTGTTTAAAAAAGGAGTTTATAATATATATGTAGTTTATTTAAATTTTGAATACTAAAGAATTATAAAAATTATTATAAAATAGCTGCCTTCGGAAGCCAGATTTATTTCTTTATCTATTTTTAATCTATTTAAACCCTTCCATAAATATCTTCAAATCTCACAATATCATCTTCCCCTAAATAATCTCCTATTTGAACCTCAATAATTTCCAACTCTTCATCATAAGGATTTTCAAGTCTATGTTTTGTTTCTTTTGGTATGGAAACTTGATGTTTTATATCAAGATCTAAAATATCATCTCCAACCTGAGCTTTTCCTTTTCCTCTAACAACAACCCAAAACTCTGATCTATGATAATGAAGTTGAAGACTTAGCTTTTGATGAGGCTTTACAACAATTGTTTTTATTTTATATCCTTCTCCTTCGGATAATACAACAAAAAATCCCCAAGGTCTATATGAGAAGATATGGTCTGTTCCTTGTACAAGATTTTTATTTTTTAATACTTCAACCACTTCTCTTACCTTTTGAGATTCTCCTTCTTTTAAAATTAAAAGAGCATCATCTGTATCAATTATATTTATATTCGAAATCCCTACAGCTGCAATTACTTTATTTTTATAATTTATATTTTTATTAACAATTAACGACTCTTTTGTATCAATTGTAATGATATTTTCTCCGATTTTTACATTGGAGTTTTTATCTTTATCCATAACCTTATATAAACTATCCCAGCTTCCAATATCAGACCATGTTAAACTCATTGGAATAATAACAGAGTCTTTTGTTTTTTCCATAATAGCATAATCAATAGAAATAGACTCAAATTCATCAAAATGCTCTATTAATTTCTCAAAATTATATCTCTTATATACATTAAATATCTTAGGAGCATACTTTTTATAATCATTAACAATTTTTTTCACGCTAAACATAAACATTCCAGAATTCCAGAAGTATTCTCCTGTAGCTACATATTCTATTGCTGTATCAATATCTGGTTTTTCTGTAAATTTTTCTATATAATAAGCAGAGCTATCTATTTTTTTTCCTGTTTTTATATATCCATACCCTGTTTCTGGAGCTGTAGGAGTTATTCCAAAAGTTATAATATAGTTATTTGCAAGATTTTTAGCATATTCTAAGTAATCAATAAATCTTCCTTTAGGAGATATAATATGGTCAGATGGGGATACAAAAACAATTTCATCATCTTTTGCTTTCATTTTTTCTTGAATATATTTAATTCCAAATATAATAGCAGGAGCAGTATTTTTTCCTTGAGGTTCTTTTATTACATGAACTTTATTATCTATATTTAAATCTTCTAATTCTTTTTTAATTAAAAAGTAATAGTTTTTATTTGTAATAACTAATATATCCTCAGGTCTTACATACCCTAAGAATCTTTCAACAGTTAACGCAAAAAAAGATTTATTATGAAATAGTTTTAAAAATTGTTTAGGATAATGTTCCCTAGACTCTGGCCAAAGACGAGTTCCTTTACCTCCTGCAAGGATTATTACCTTCATTCTTCACCTCCTAACCTTATATATTTATGTGCTATTTTTCTAAGATTCTTATCTAATAAAATATGAAATGTCTGAAGTCTATTCAAGGCTTTTTTAGGAATTTGGGATAGAGGAATATATATATAATATTTTTTAAAAGTTTTAATAATCTCTTTTTTCCTTTCGTCAGGTGGTTTTTTAGCAATATATAGAATAAATTTACTTTTTGTATAATAACATAGTCCATATAGAAGTTTTTCTGATAGAGAATAGTTTTTAAATTCTTTATTCCTTTCTAATATTATCCAGAAATCAGGAATATTTTTAGGGGGATAAATTAAAAATAAGCCACCATATTTAGCTTTGAATATTCCTTTATGAGTTTGATATCTTTTAAAAGCAGTGGAGTAATATCCTAATGTTGATTCATTATGATGTTCTGCATACAGGATTCCTTTCATAGGATAAAAATGATCATTATCTTCATCAAAAAATATAATTGTTCCTTCAATATCTACATTATAAAATCTTAAATCATACTCTTTTATCAAAATATTCTCTTTATAAAACTCTTTTAACATCTCTTTTATTGCAATACCATCTTTAAGTCCAGAAGAAAATTCTTCTATTCTAGAATGTTTTTCTCTTAACAAAGATTTACCAGTTTCTTTTATTTTTTTTATATAGTTTTCTAGAAATATATCTTCAGGAGGATATGAAACTATATGATAAAAATGAAAATCATCATAAGAAAATTTATAATCTTCAATCTTTTCTTTTTTTATTTTAAACTTTAAATCAACCCACTCTTTAGGAGACGTATCAAAGTAGTTAAAAAAGATTTCTGTACTTTTTTTATTGGGTTTTTGAATGAGATCAGCTAGTATCTTTATAGATGTCTCTTTAGAATAGGTTTTTCTATTAAATGGGTAAAATCTAGCATTCTTTAAAAAAAGAAAAGCAAAATAGTCATCATCAATAACCTTTCTAATAGATTTTATTAAAGTTATTAAATCAGGAAAAAGCCTTTTATTCATTAATGTATAATTTCTAGCAAGTTTTAAGATATGATTTAATGTTTGAGGAGATATATTTTTTTCTTTATGTTTTTTGAGATAATCATCTCTTGTTTTTATTAAGAGATATTTTATTATTTCTTCATAAGTTGATTCTTTAGAAAAGATGTCTAAACTTTGGGATATATATTTATATACAATAAAAGGAATTTCCCCAGTGATGTAATGAAGATACTTTTCAGGAATATTGTATAATCCTATTTCTTTAGGAGAAAAATTAAAGTCTGATAAAAACTCAAAGTTTCTATATATATCCTTTATTTTTAAAAAATCAAGAATATCAACTATAAATAAAATTTTATTATATTTTAAAGTAAGATCAAAGAGTTTTCCGCTTATTATTTTATATCTTTTTATATCTTCTTTTGTGTAAAAATCTTCGGTTATTTTGGGAATAAGTGTTAATAAATATTCGAGATTGTCAATAAAGTTTAATGAATATGGGTCTGGATAATAGGATTCATGTAAATACTTTAATGTTAAAATATTACTATCAACAAAATACAAAGGAATATCTTCTTCTACAGCCCATTTTATAGCTTCTATAGTCGCTTCTGAAGGATCTATAGGAATAATGATATTATCATATTCTGGATCCTGGTATAATACACATGTTATTTCTGGAAGTCTTTTAATTCCTTCAATAACATAAGGCTTAGTAAATTCTGGGAGATCTACAGCTATAGTATCAAAATTATTTTCTAATAGAAATTCTTTTAGAAAATGAGTCCATATAAGACTTTTATGAACAACAGGAAAAATGGTTATCTCAGGAGATAATTGAAATATAGGATGATTTTTATACATCATCGTCGCTATCAAAATTATTTAAAAAATCTAAAAAGTCATCATCTTCATCTATATCATAATTTTCTATGTATTCTGTTTCAGAAGATGAGTTCTTTGCATTTTCTAATTCTTGTTTGACTTTATCTATAGGTTTACCAACAACAGCAGAAAAACTAGAATAAAATAATTCTTTTATTTCATTTAAAGATTCATGCCCTTTTAATTTTTTGTTTAATAGTCTAAGGGCATTTATAGCATCTCTAACAGAATATGGAAGATTATATTCATGGAGTTGTTGCATGAATTCAACGCAAATTTTTATAATATTATCTTTTAATAAAGGTAGATGATATTTTAATATTTTTAATTCATCTTCTTTGGAAGGAAATCCTATTTTTATATTAGGAGCAATTCTACTAGCTATATAATCTGGGATTTCAAACACACTAGAATCTTCATTAACAGTTAAGGCTATTCTAAATTCAGGATGAGCCTCGAATTTTATTCCTAATGTATTTGAATATAAACTTCTTCTATGATCAAGAAGAGAAGCAAGAGTTGCCCAAGATTTTTCAGGCATTCTATTGGCTTCATCTAAAATCACAACCCCGCCTTTTATTACTGCAGCAAGAAGAGGAGAGCCTATGTATATTATTTGTCTATCTCTATTTAATACAGGGGTTATAACAAGATCTTCAGGTCTTGTATCAGCAGAAACCTGCATAATATACAAATCTAACCCCAATTCTTTTGCTGCAGCTCCAACGAGTGTAGTTTTACCTATACCGGGAATTCCAGAAATTTTAGGTGTCATGGGAATATCTTCCTCAAAGGCTTTATAAAAAGCAGCCATCACATCATTAAGATAATCCTTAGAGCCTATCCAAGAAAATTTTGAAACATCTTCACTATCTGGTAAAACTATCTCAATATCACCAATTCTATATCTTTCCATGTAGAAAAATATAATAAAAAAATAAAACAAAAACAAAAAAAACTAGCCAGTTACATCTATCATATTGCCTAAAGCAGGATTATTACCAAAATGAATTTCCAAATTTGATTGTATCATTTGTTTTGCTAATTCGATTTGTTTTTGATTTGCAGCTGTAAGCATTGTTTTGTTAAGTTCTAATAAATTGTTATTTTGGATTTGCATTTGTTACCTCCTTATAAGAAATATCATATTTTTAATATTTATCGGAAGATATATAGAAAACTTTAATTAAAAATCTCCAGAATTTGAAAATAAATTCCCATAAAATTTTTCTATATTTAACAAGAATAAATTTAAAATACCTTTATCAATAAGTTCATACTCTGAAGAATTTAAAATCTTTTTTACTTTCTCAATAATCTCTTCATCATCAACAATTCCTAATATTAGCTTTCCATTTATACTATTTGAAGCAAAATTATTTTTCTTAAAAAAGATAGGGATATCATACGTAATTATATGTTCAAAAGATGTTATATCTGTGTAAAACATATTATATATTCCTAATTCCATAAATACACTAATTATCAAATTTAAATAAGAATTATCTTTTAGTACTAGTACCATTAGATACATTATTTTTCTCCTTTTTGTGGTGTTTTTTTACATATGCAATATGAGATGTTTTTTCAGAATATCTTTTGTATGCTTCTCCAGATTTTAATAAAGCATATTTAACCATTATAGGTCCTATAATTTCTGTTAGAAGAGTGCTACCCAAAACAATTCCTATAATTTGATTTGAATATTGAGGGAATTCATGGATAGAAATTAAAGTTAATGCTATAGCAACACCAGCTTGAGAAATTAGACCAAAACCTAAATATTTAGATATAACATCTGGAGCTTTTGCTATTTTTCCTCCTATATATGCTCCAAAAATTTTTCCGAAAATTCTTGCAAGGAAGAATAGAATAATAAAGAATAGATATTTTTTAAAGAAAATAATTTTTAGTCTAGCACCTGCCAGAAAGAAAAATAAAACATAAAAAGGTTGGGAGATATCATCAATAGAGTGAACAAGATTATTTCTATTTCTGGAATAATTAACAATATAAAACCCTAAAGACATAGCAGCCAGTAATACCGAAAAATGTAAATTTTCAATATTAAATGATTCAAAAAAATCAGGAAGTATTTTATCTATCATAGCAAATAAAATAAAAAGTATAGCCAAGGTAAGATTTATAAATTCAGGCTTTATTTTACTTTTTTTAGATATATTATCCAAAATTATTCCAAATAATAATCCTGTAATAATACTTATAGTTATTTGAAACAATCCTTTAAGAAAAATTAAAACATAAAACCAAAAATTTACATTATGAGAAGAAAGTATAGAATGTACATATGAAGCACTAAAAGCATATATCATTATACCAATAGCATCGTCAGATCCAACAACAGTAAGAAGAGTTTGTGTTAAAATCCCTTTAGCTTTAAGTTCTTGAATAACAAGAAGGGTAACAGCAGGTGCTGTAGCACTTCCAATAGCAGCAAGGAGAACTATAAGTTCTTTTGATATGTTTTTTTCTGTAAAGTAATTGGTAAATAAAAAGAAAAATAAAGTTAAAAAAAATAAAATAGATAAAAAAGCAAAAATAGACTCTCCTAAGGCTACAAAAATAGGAACTCTCCCCATTTGTTTTAATTCTTTAGTCCTCAGTTCTGCTCCTATAAAGTAAGCAACAAAGACAAGAGTGATATTACTGATAACTGATAAGTTTGTTACCAAAAATGAATAATTGAATAGATCAAGAATATTACCAACGAGCACACCAGAAATAATATAGCCAGTAACCATTGGAATTTTAATTTTAGATAAAAGCTTTCCCCCATAGAAACCTAAGAATAGTGAAATACCTATAAAAAGTATATAATCACTCATAATAGAAATACTATTTTAAATTTTCAAAATCTTCTAATATTTTATATAATTCTTCATTATTTGTACATTTTAATAATCTTTCTTTAAAATCAGAAGTTAGAAACATTCTGGATATTTTCCCTATAAGTTGTATATGAAGACTTCTATCTTTAGGATTTGACGCAAACATAATAACAATATATACAGGTTTACCATCAAAAGAATCGTAATTTTTTATAGGTTTTTTAAATATATTAAATGAAATTGTTAAAGTTTTTACAGCATCAGTAACAGCATGAGGAAGAGCAAGTCCATTACCTACACCTGTTGTATATATTTTTTCTCTTTCAAAGATGTCCCTTTTTAATTTTTCAAAGTCAAGAATATTTTTTGATTTTTTAAATTTATTTAGTATAAAATTTAAAGCCTTTTCTTTATCTTCTATTTCAAGGTCAAAAGAATTAATTTCAGGTTCAAAATAATCTATCAATTCTATCATATTTTTCTCCTATCGATTTTTTATTTTATTTCTAAAATTACATTGATTTTTTTATACATTTTATATATAATATAATAAATAAAAAATATTAATAACAAATTTTATTTTAAATAAAATAAAATCAGAAAAGAACAAGGAGATTATATGATAAATAAAAAAAATTTTATAATAATAACCTTTTTGTTTTTAGTTTTATTTCCTATATCTATTTTTTCTAAACAAACTCTTGAAATATGGATAATGCCTAATGGAGCAAATCCTCAAGGGATATTAGAAGATATTCTTAAGGATTTTGAAAAACAAAATAATGTAAAGGTAAATGTAAAAGTATTAGATTGGGGTGTTGCTTGGGCAAAGATTTCTCAGGCTTTAGAAAAAGGAGAAGGGCCAGACATTTTACAATTAGGAACAACATGGACAGCTTATTTCGCCTCAAAGGGTTATTTAACAATATTAAATAAAAAATTGCCAAAAAATTATAAAGAAAGATTTTTAGATATAAGCTGGAAAACATGCGAAATATATGGAGATTCTTTAGTATATGCAGTCCCTTGGTTTGTTGATGTTAGAGTTTTGTTAGGGAATAAAAAGTATCTAGATAGTTTAAATATTACTGATTCCTTAGTATCTACATATGAAGGATTTAAAGAAGCTTTAAAAAGAATAAAGAAAGCTAATTTAAAAACAGATAATAATTTAAAAGTATATCCTTTTGGTTTTCCAGGAAAAGCCGATTGGAACATTCCTCATAATTTTGCTCCTTGGATTTGGTCTGAAGGAGGAAGTTTTATTATATACAAAAATGGAAGATGGCATAGTAATCTTTTAAATACAAATACATTAAAAGGTATAAAGAAATATTTAAGTTTTGTATTGGATTCTTTAATAGATCCTAAAACGTTAAAGGAAAATACTGCATTAGTTGCCCAAAGATTTAATAATGGACAACTTGCTTTTATTATTAATACAACAGAGATATTGATGCAAACAAAGATAACAATTAATCAAGGAGGGCTAAAAGAGTCTTCCATAGGTAAAAGTGGAATTTATTCCTTTAGAATTCCAAGAGGAGAGAAAGGTTCTATATCATTTGTTGGAGGAAGTAATTTGTGTATACCTATAAATAACAAAAATAATCCTTTAGCATTAAAATTACTTTTATATTTAACATCAAAAAAAGCATTGGATGAGTATACAAAAAGTATAGGTTTTTTACCGCCTGATAAAGAATTGTTAGATACATGGGCGAAGGATAGTTTATATAAAAATGTTGTAGCAGCTGCTAAAGAAGGAAGAGCATATCCATCTATTCCTAAGTGGGGGTTAATAGAGGCTTTATTAGCTAATATGTTTTCTGAAGTATGGAGTTTAATGGATGGATTTTATTCGGAAGAAAGGTTATATAAAATTATTCTATCATATCATAAAAAATTAGAAACAGAAATTTTAGAAAATGAATTGGATACCTTAGAATATAACAATTTTTTAAATAAAGTAGAAAGCATTAGTAAAAATAAAGAATTAGGTTCTAATAAAAAAACAAAGAATATAACTAAGACAAATTTATCAAAAAATTCTGATT
>Ga0256836_1000315_pt1 | contig 27780 bp, 26 predicted proteins | sample 4561380metaG_FD_185974 | JGI IMG/M metagenome (GOLD analysis project Ga0256836, IMG submission 185974) | Hydrothermal vent microbial communities from Guaymas Basin, Mexico - 4561-380 | ecosystem: Environmental > Aquatic > Marine > Hydrothermal vents | place: Mexico: Guaymas Basin | collected...
GTAAAATTGTGAAAATTTTAGAAAAGTATTGATTTAGAGTTCAAAAATCTGTGTTTGAAACTTATATAAAGCCAAATCAATTTGAAGAAATGAAAAGGAAACTAAATTGAGTTTTAAATCTTGCTAAAAAGAAGCGGAAAAATATTTGACCAAATGATAGTGTGAGGTTTTATTTTTTGTCTAAAACTTGAGAAGATTGGTGAAATAGAATTGATTGACTTTGACCAGGTTATAAAAAGATAGATTTTGAAGAAGTATTGATAGTTTAACTTTTAAAAATTTAATATGATTCTTTATCTCACCAAACCTTGAATACAACTAAATAAAAAGGGTTGAAAACTTGTTATTTGGGATTCAGAAGAAAAACAAGAAAGATTAGTTCCTTGGGCTTTGATAGATTGAATTGTTATTTTTTCAAGAATACAATTAACAACTGATGTTATTACAACCTGCTTGAGAGAAAAAATACCTGTGTTTTTTATAACTTGAAACTGAAAATATCTTTGAAAACTGGAATCTTTAGATTTTAAAAATGTAGAAGTTTTGTATAAACAAATCTGATGTGCTATGAATGAAGAATGCTGTCTAAAATATGCCAAAATTTTCATAAAATCCAAAATTTATAACTCCAAAGTGATGCTTCAAAGATGGAAGAGATTGGCAGATAGAAAAGTAGATATTAATGATATAGTAGAAACATTAAACTATTATTTAAAGGAGATAGAAAAAGTAGATAATTTAGATAGTTTAAGATGATTAGAATGAAGTGCTGCTAAAATTTATTATGAAGGATTTTGAAGATTTTTAAGGCCTCCATTTATGCGAACTTGAAGAAGTAAAAGACCTCCTTTGGATCCTATTAATGCACTTTTGAGTTTGTGATACACATTACTTGCTCAAACAATATATATGTATTTACAAATTTTATGATTAGAGCCTCAGGTTTGATTTTTTCATAAGCCTAAAAATTTAAGAAGTTTGTTGATATTAGATGTTATGGAGATGTTTAGATCTTGGATAGTTGATGATTTGGTATTAAAGGTTATTTGGAATGGTGATATTGTTTGGGAAGATTTTATAATAGAAAGACATAGCCAAACTCCTGTTCTTTTAACGGAAGATGGTTTAAGAAAATTTATTGATAAATATTATAAATTTGTGTTTAAAAAATCTACTGGTGATTATGTGCTTACTGGTGAAGAATGGGCAAAATTAAAATTTGTTGAGAAAACATTAGAAAAATTTAAAAAGAGTTTAGTAGATGAAAATTTTGAATATAAGTGATTTTTGCTAAAATAAAAAATAACAGAAGATATTTAATAAACCTGAAAATAAAGGATAAAATATTATAGCTTGAAACAAAACATCAATTAAGGCATATCGAGATGTATTTGTAATTAAGTAGTTAGTTGTGTTTGTTTATGACAAAATTTCAGATGTGTTTTAAAAAATTTATTGATTTTTTAAAAGTTTCAGTTATATTTGAAATAGTTTAGTTTATTATAAAAAATTATGTTTATCGATGAAATTTTAAAAGAAAAAATAATAGAAAGGCCGTTTTATTTACAAAGGATTTTAAATTACTTAAATTCAAATATTATAAAAGTTATTACTTGAATGAGAAGGGTATGAAAGAGTTATATTTTAAAAAATATTATCCAAAAATTAGTAAAAGAAAGTTTTATTAAACCAGAAAATATTTTCTATGTTAACAAAGAAGATATAAGATGGGATTTTATAACAGATTATAAAGTTTTAAATCAGGAATTTGAAAATTTTATTTGATGAAAATCAGGTAAAATAGCTGTTTTTTTAGATGAAGTTCAAGAAATTGAATGATGGGAAAAATTTGTAAGAAGTTTGCTTACAAAATATAAAACTGATGTTGAGATTTTTATTACTTGAAGTAATTCAAATATTCTTTCAAGTGAATTATCAACTTATATTGCTGGAAGATATGTAGAAATAGAAGTTTTTTCGTTAAGTTTGAAAGAATATAGTAAATTTGCAAGGAAAAAGATTTCAAAAGAGCTATTTTTTGAATATTTGAAGTATGGATGATTGCCGGGTATTTTTTATATGAAAAAAGAAGATGAAATTATTTTTAGTTATTTAAAATGAATTTATAATACGATTTTAGTAAAAGATATAGTTAGGCATTTTTGATTGAGAAATATAGACTTTTTTGAAAATTTATATAAATATATTTTTGCTAATATTTGAAATATTTTTTCAGCAAAAAAGATATCAGATTATTTGAAAAGTCAAAAAATTAAAATTTCTCCAGAAACAATTCTAAATTATATTAATTTTTGAATTAAAAGTCGGGTTTTATTTCAATTGAAAAGTGTTGCACCAGATACAAAGAAATTTTTTGAAATTTATAATAAATATTATGTTTGAGATTTATGATTGAGAAACGCTATTGTTTGATTTAGTTTAGCAAGAGATATAGGTAGATTACTTGAAAATTATGTATTTTTGGAAATAAAAAGAAAATGATATGAGATATATTTATGAAGATTAAAAGATAAAACTGAAATTGATTTTGTGATAGAAAAAAATTGAATAAGAAAGTATATACAAGTTTGTTATCTTTTAAATTCAGAAAATACGATAGAAAGAGAATTTTGAAGTTTAGAGAAAATAAGAGATAATTGGGAGAAATATGTTGTAAGTCTAGACGATATAAATTTTTGAGTAAGAAATGGAATAAGGCATATAAATATTTTAGATTTGGAAAAAATATTATAAATCTTTTAGAAAAATGATGGATTTGTAAAGGATTTTGTTAAATTTGTTTCTAATAGAGATGAGTTTCGCGAAAAATTATGTAAGAGCAAGAATTGTAAATTTTAATAAACTTGAAAATAGAGGATAAAATATTATAATAAATTTCAAATAGAAGAGAAGTTCTTTAACAGAAAATTTGTAAAGATACTAAAATATGTCGGTATCGGTAAAATCTGGAGTTTAGGTGTGTAAAATGGAAACATTGTTATGATTTTTATAGTGTAGCACCTATATGTCGGCGTGCTATGAAGATGGTATATTAAGACCTTGGATTTGAAAGCAAAAAGTGGATAGCAGTTGATTCAAAACGCCTTTTAAGGCGTATCGCAACATTAAAATATAAAATTTTAATTTTTTAATTTCCGAGGAGGCTTCGGTTGATTCAAAACGCCTTTTAAGGCGTATCGCAACTTTTAATCTTTTTTTGTCTAAAAATTTTTTTCATTTTTTTTGTTGATTCAAAACGCCTTTTAAGGCGTATCGCAACTTTTATCCTTTAAAGCTATATATAATACACTAAAAGCATAATCGTTGATTCAAAACGCCTTTTAAGGCGTATCGCAACAATCTCTTTCAACTTTTAAAATTGCTTTCACTATAACGCTTTGTTGATTCAAAACGCCTTTTAAGGCGTATCGCAACGGCCACCAGCCAGTGACTCATCATAAATTTCAAATAATTGTTGATTCAAAACGCCTTTTAAGGCGTATCGCAACCAAATCTTTTCAGAATAAAGGTAACTTTACTAATTTATACTCTTGATTTAAAACGCCTTTTAAGGCGTATCATTTTATAATAAAAATATCGCCTCAGATGAGGCGTTTTTATTTTTTTATAAATATCATATGAGTTTTAGAAATTTTTTATCAAATTTTACTTACGTTGTAAAGTTATCTTGGGAGTTTGCCCATAAACATTCAAAACTTGACGACAAACAGGCAGATGATATAGAAAAGTTTTTAGAAAGTAGATGGCGGTCAAAGATAATATTGAATACTTGTTTATATTACTATTATTATAAATTGCTTGCTTTTTATTGGATGGTTTTTGAGCCATGGGGTAGAATTTATTATAAATTTTTTATTAAACCAATTATGAAATTGTTATCAAAATTGTATAAAAATTTGACATATTGAGAGATATGAAATGTTATATTTTTGATATTATGGTATTGAGGTTTTGTGTTAGGTATTATATGAATAATTTTGTTGTTTAAAGATTTTATTAGTTTTTATTATTTAAGTAATATATAATGATTTTTTTGATAAATATTGATTTAAAAGTCTTATGAAATTTTTTAAAAGGGGATTTTTACTATGATATTTTGGGATTTGTTTTGTCATTTTTTGAAAATGACGAGCAGATATACAACAATATCTTGAAAATTTCTTATATTAAAACAAAAGAAGGTTTAAAAGTTCAGCTTTCAATTTATTGAAAAGAAAATTTAAAAAGATTGTTAGATTTTTTAGCAAATAATAAATGAAAGATATTTTCACTAAATAATATAAAATTTAGTATAGATTATATAAATTTAGATTTTCAAATATTTGATCTGTTAAAGCAGATAAATGAAATTAAGCCTTTAAAATATAAAAGCTTTTGAATCAAATTTTTATCTCCAACAATGATTAGAAATAAAAACAAGATATTTTTATTACCTCAGCCTGAAAGGTTTTTATTAAATCCTCTAACAAAGTTGTATAATTTTTTGAAAAAAGAAGGATTAGTTGAGAAAATACATCTTTTTAAAAATTTTGATTTTGCAATTTACAAATTGTGGTTAAAAGATGAAATATTAGTAAAAAGTTTTAATATAAAAACAAAAATAGTTGATATAAAAGGTTCAAAAAGAGCTGGAACTATATGAAATGTAGAATATATAGTTTATAAAGATGAAAATGAAGATTTTCTGAAGATATTAAATTTGATTTTAAATTTTGTAAAATTTTCTTGAATAGGAAGTGGAACAAGGCTAGGGCTTTGAAATGTAAAAGTTTTTTGGAGATAAAATTAAAATTTAACAATAGTATTAAATTTTGTTGATTTTGATAAATAAATGTTTATTTTTTAATTAATCTTTTAAAATAAACAGTTATTTTGATGATAGAGATTAAAAGAAAATATTACGAGGATTTAATAGAGAAATATTTTTTAAAAGAGAAAAAAATAACTTTTTTGTTGTGAGCTAGAAGAGTTTGAAAAACTTTTTTAATGAGAAAATTTTATGAAAGACTAGCATCTGAGGCTGTATGGATTAGTTTTGAAGAAGATATTGGAAGGAAATTTTCTACAGTAGATGAATTTTTAAACTATTTAAAAATTGCTAGTTGAAAGAATTCTTTTAAGTATATTTTTTTAGACGAAATTCAGTTAGTGCCTGGTATATCTCGGATATTAAAGAAAATTTTTGATAGTGGTTATAATTATTATATTCTTTGTAGTGGAAGTGGTTCTTTTAAGATTTACTCTGAGATAGAAGATAGTTTAATTGGAAGAAGAGAGATTATTAAAGTTTATCCTTTAACTTTTGAAGAATTTTTTTATTTTAAGACTTGAAAGACTTTACAATTTGTTTGGGAAAATCGATATGAATGAATATTAGATAAATATTATTATTTAATAGAAGAGTTTTTAAAATTTTGAGGTTATCCAGAGGTAGTAATTTCTAAATCTATAGAGGATAAAGTTAGATTTTTAAAAAGTATTTATGATATGTGGATTGATAAAGATATAAAATTTATTTTATCTTGAGAAGATATAATAAATTTTTCTAGATTTTTGAAAAGTATCGCTGTTAGAGTTACTAGTATAGTAAAATATTCTACTATTTCAGGTGAATTATGAATTACTTTAAATAAAGTAAAAAAGTTTATTCAAATTTTAAAAGATAGTTTTATAATTTTGGGTATTTGACCTTTAGCCGAGAAATATAGTTATGAGATTAAAACTGGAGAAAAGTTATATTTTGTAGATAATGGATTGTTAAATTATATTTTAAAAAGTTTTGTTTTAGTAGACAATATTTGAAAAATAGTTGAAAATTATGTGATTTGAGAACATATAAAAAGAAAGAAAGATTATATTGAGTTGTATTTTTGGAAAAAAATAAATCAAAGCGAAATAGATTTAGTAGTTTATAATATGTTAAGTTGAGAATATACACCTGTAGAGATAAAAGCAAAGTCTACTTCTACTTTTCCAAAGATATTCAAGTCTTTTTCTGAGTTATATAATGTTAAAAAATGAATTTTGTATAACAAATCTATTAGATTTACTAAAAAAGTAGGGGAAATAGATTTTATTGTAATACCATACTTTTTTGTAGATATTTTTCTATAAAAATTTCTTTAAAATCCTTCATCTAGAAGTTTTTTCAATAATTCCTAGTTTCAAAAGCAGTGGTTCTATATCTTCTTCTATAGCTTTTTCTCCTAATCATAAATTTATAGCTATTGTTTTTAAACCTACTGGTCAACCTCCTAGATTTTTTAAGATTTTTATATAAGATTGATGAATTGGTAAAAGTCCTCCTTCTTTGATATTTGACCAGTTAATAAATTTTTCTATGTCTTTATCAGATAAAACTTTTATATTGTGTGATATTATGAAATCTCTTAACATTATAGCTAAATTATGTATATTTCTTGGGCTATCAGGTAAGATTTCTTTTAAAGAATTTATTAAACTTTTGTTTTGCCAACTGATTCAGTAAAAATTACAATATCTTTCAAAAATTTTTAGCTTTTCTTCTGGTGTATAAGGTTGTAAATGAAACTGATATATAAATCTATTTTTAAAAGGTAGAGAAAGCTTTTCAGGTTTTGTAGTAGCTCCTATAAGCGTAAATTTATTTATAGGAATTCTCACATTACCTCATTCTGGCATAATCATATCTATGACGAAATCTTCCATAGCAATATATAATATTTCCTCAATGTTAGGTTTTAATCTGTGTATTTCATCTATAAATAGTATATCTCAAGTTTTTAAATTATTTAGAATATTTATTATTTCTGCTGGTTTGTTGATAGCATATCAAGTTATTATTTTGATATTTACTCCTAGTTGATTAGCTATTATTTGTGCTAAAGTTGTTTTTCAATAACCACTTTCTCCATATAGTAAAATGTGTCCCAAAGGGCTTTTCCTTTTGATGCTACTTTGTATAGCTATCTTTAATGTTTTCTTGATATGTTTTTGTCCTATAAAATCTTTAAAATCATTTGGTCTAAAATTTTGTTCAGTGTCTATTAGTTTGGTAATGTTTATTTTTTTGATTTCCATAATTGGGTTGAAAAAGTAATTTAAATTTTTAATTTTAAATAAATTTTATTTGATTTTAAGATGTAAGTAATGTATCCCTATATTGTGATAGATGGTATTAAAATATATTTTGTTAATATATGAATTTTATTGAGCATAGCTTTTTATTTATTTTTAATTTATAAATTTTCTAAAAAATATCAATTGGATTTTTGAAGATATTTTAGTTATTTTTGGATAGTATTAGTATTTACATTCTTGTTTGGTATATATTTTGGTGTAATATTTACTTTTAAAGAGTTTGTGCCTTCTTTATCTCAAATAATTTTTATTATCAAAAATCAATGATACAATTTTATATGACTTAGTCTAGGTTTTTTTATTTGACATTTAATATTTTTGAAAAAAATTCCTCTGGTAGCAGAAAAGTTAAAACGAATAGATGTTGTGTTTTATTCTTTAATGATTAGTTTGTTTGTTCTTTGAATTTTTTTATTGTTAGGTGATAATTTTATAGGTAGACCTACTGATTCTGCAATTTGAGTTTCTGCTATTAATTTTTGTTCTTGGCAAGGGGTTAATTGTTTTATGCCTAAAACCCAATTAGCTGCTTATAAAAAAGTATATCCTGTTTGAATTTTTTTGTCTATAGTTAGTTTATTTTCATTTATTGTGATAGTAGTGTTGCACTCTTTATTTAAAAATAAAGTTTGATTTGGTTTAGTTGGTTTTGTTTTATTTTTATTTTTATTAAATTTTGTTTTTATTTTTCAAAAATATCCTAGATATTTGGTTATTAAACCTTTTAAGCAATACGAGGTTAGATTTGATATAAAAAATTATCGAACTATGATTTTAGTTTCTTTTTTAATATTTTATTATATTTTTTTAGTATCTCATGATGAATATAGAAAAATTAAAAAAAATGTATCCAGTCCAAAAAGGAGTAAATAATCCTATTTTGAGAGCTAAGTCTCAAGAAGTTGATTTGATTCCAGAAGTAAAAAATTTTTGAAAAATACTTTTAGAATTGATGTATGAATATGATGGAGTTTGATTGGCTGCTCCGCAAATATGAAAGAATTGGAGAATAATAGCTGTTACTTTTTGGCAGAAAAGATGAAAAAAATATGATTTTTTATGAGAGGAGATAATGTTTAATCCTAAAATTACTTGGTTTTCCAAAGAAACTGAAATAGACGAAGAAGCGTGTTTATCATTGCCTGGTGTAGTATGAGATGTAGAAAGGTCTAAAGAAATAATAGTAGAGTATATAGATATAAATTGAAATAAAAGGAGTAAAAAATTAAAATGATTGAATGCAAGAATTGTTCAACATGAAGTAGATCATCTTGATTGAATCTTATTTATAGATAAAATAGTAGATAAGAAATCTAATAGTTTTATAAAAATTTTAGTATAAGCTAATGAAGAAATATTATTTTCTTTATTATTTTTTGTTATTTTTAGTACTAGGTTTATCTTTGTTTTTTTGAATTAACAAAGATAAATTTTTATCGAAATTTCCTAGTAAGGCTGAGGAGACGAAAGTAGGAACCAAGAAAAATCTTTTGGATTTATCAACAAAATTATATAATAATTTAAAAAGTTTGTCCAATAATTTAGATAATGAGAAGGAGTTTTCAAAAAGATTTTGTGAGATAGTGTTAAAAAAAGATATAATTAACAAAACATATTTAGTATCCAAAGGTACTATTAAATTAAAAATTAGTCCATCTTGTAGTGTATGGTTGTATCAATTTTGTAAACCTTTTAAAACAGAAAATCTAGATAATCTAAAAGTTAAAGATTTTAGCAAAGATGTAAATATAAATAATATTTTTTGAGATGAAGTAGATAGAGCTTCTGCTATATTTAATAATTTAGTTAATGATTATTTTAATTTAAAGTTAGCTACTTTATTTTCAGATATTAATTGACAAGATATTGAAACAAGTGTTAAAATTTTCTCTGATAAATATTTTGGAAGTTGACAAGATTTGTGATGTGAATGAGGTTTTTATTTAGATAATGAATTTAGATTTCCAGATAGCATTTTAGATAAAAAATCTATTTGTGGACATCCATTGACTTATAGATACCTGGTAAATTTTTTAAAAGAGTATAACTTAGTAGGTTTTAATCTTGCCTTGATAAAAAATAATTATAAGGAAATTGATTGTAAAATAATTCAAAATGCTTTTTCAAAAGTAGAACTTAATAATACAAACGATATGTTAAATTTTTACAATTTATTGATTAATGAATATTTTTGGTATAGTTTGTATTTAAATGTTTACAAATATGTTTTAAATGCAAAGGCTTTATGAATATCTTTTAATAGCGAGCAAATTTATTACAATACAGACTTTTCTACTGTAAGTAGTGATTATGTAGATAAAATAAAAAAAATCGATACTTATTTGATATTAACTCGAAAGTCTATCAATTATTCTATAAGAATAATCAATAACATTTATTGGACTTTTCCTTTGCATGTTGCTTTGTTAAGTTATTTTGAAGATTTAGTTTATTTTAGAAAGTATTTTGTAACTATATTTACACCTTTCCATCAGCTTTATTATAAATTAAGAAATGTGGAAGATTTAGACAGATAATTTTTGTTAAATGAGTTGAGTAGCTTTAGATTTAGGAATAATAAAAATTCATTGGTATGGTATTTTTTATGTAATTTCTTTTTTATTTTGATATTTTTATTTATATTGGATTTTAAATAGATATAATAGCAAAATTTTTAAGTTTAAAATTGAAGATAATATTTGACAATTTTTGACAGATTTATTGTTGTTTGTTATATTAGGAGTTTTAATATGAGGAAGGCTAGGGCATGTTATAATCTATAATCTTTCTTATTATTTACATAGACTTGCTGAGATTTTTTATATATGGCAGTGATGAATGTCTTTTTTGGGAGGTATAATATGAGTTGTTGTTAGTATCTTTTTATTTTGAAAAAAGTACAAATTAAGTTTTGAAGATTTGGTAAAGTTATGAGATTTGATTGTTCTTCCTTTGGGATTTTGAATAATGTTAGTAAGAATATGAAATTTTTTAAATCAAGAATTATATGGAAAGATAATAAATTTACAGGATAATTGATTAATATTTTTTCTTTTAGAAAAGTTGAAGTTAGTATACGTATATACAAATATAGACAATTATTGGAGAATAAATACAAATTTCATAGAATCTTTTTTTGAAGGTTTTTTATTTTTTTTAATTATTAATTTTATTTTCTTTAAAGATATAAAGAAAGGTTGTTATAGACCTTGAAAATACTTGTGAATATTTTTTATGTGGTATGCGATTGTTAGATTTGTGGTAGAATTTTTAAGAGATTATTCTAAAAATGAATTTATTTGGATATTTACTAAAACTCAGTGGTTTCTATTTTGAATGTTTATTGTTTGATTATTCTTCTTCAAATTGTTTCTTAATAAGAGGAAAGAATCTAAAATATTCAAATAATTGTAATCAAGTAAATCTACCGATAATTATAGTTATAAGAAGACAAAGTATTATTAGATCTGGATAGACCAAAAATAAGGTTTGCAAATAATTATTTGAAAAGATAAAAAATGAAATTATGCTTAATATAGAAAATTCAAATATTGAAACAAGGAATTTAAAGGACAATATTTTAGTTTCTTCGGTTATCAGTTTGTTAGCTACTATACCTATTGATATTATTGGAAAAATCAGTAGTGAGTTTTTTATAATTTCGAAATTTAAGATATTAATAATATTGTATTTTATTAAATAATATATGCCAAGGATAGTAGTTAAAATATAAAGGATATAAAATAGAGTGAGTTTGGCACTATATAAGAGATATACTTTTCTAATAATAATATTAGTAATTTTAATTGCAATAATGGCAAAAAGCAAAATAATGATAGAAAACTTTATACCTAATAGATATAAACTTAATCAAAAAACAAGAGGATTATAAACTCAAAAAACAGAAAATCAAATCATTTGTCTAAAAAAAGTTATTATAACTAATACTAGAGAAATTAGCATTAATATAGCTAATAGATTTGAAGGAAATCAATTATACAAAAGCCAGTCTACAATTTTATTTAATAAATAAACTTTTTGTTGTGGATTTTCTTCGATGGTATATGTGTGAATGTAGTTTGAAATTTTTCCTTCTTTTAATCAAATATATGTAGAAAAGAAATCTAACAAGTTATTCTCTTTGACTACTATTAGTTTTTTTATTTTTAATATGGCCATATATTTTAGAACTAGTTTTTTCAATAAGTTAGATTCTGATTTTAAAATAATTATTAAATTTTTGTTATTTAGGTTTATGTTATAAATTGTTTTTATTTTTTTTAATCAGTCTAATATATAGTTTATTTGTGGGAAAAATATTAATATGTCATCAGAATAAGAAAAATAATAGGAATGATTTATAAATAAGTTAATTAATTGTTGTTGAGAAAGAAATCATTTTTCAGGAATAATTATTTTGTCTATGTAAATATTTATTTTATTTGCTTTTAATAAATCAGAAATTAGTTTTATATTGGGATTATCTGTTCATATATATAAAATGATTTTATCATAAGAAAAAACTTTTTTTGTTAAACTGTATTGACATCAGTTTTCTTCTTTTATAAAAGCATTAATGGTATACTGTCAAGGAGATTTAAAAATATAAGAAATTTTTTCTCCTGTATATTTAAATATAATTTTATTTGAAGAATCTTTAATAATAAAGACAACAGTTCATTTGAATGGTAAATTTTCTTTTGTTTTTATCAAATATTCAACAGGAGAATTTACTTTTAGATGTTTTAATCATATAATTTTAAATTTGTCTTTTATACAATTTATTGTATTATAGTTATTTCAAGTATTTGAGATAGAATTTTTACTATCACCAAAAGATATGCCCCAAAAGGTAAATATTAATATACCAATTAGGCAAATTTTATTGATTAATCATCTTAACATATTGTTTTATTTTATGTAACAAATCAGAAGGAGATAGAATAGGATATTCTAAATGGTTTATAATTTCTTCCAAAGGAATAGAATCTACAAATATTCCTTTTGTTATTTCTTTTAATTGATCAGGAGATTGTATAGGGAAGTGAAATCATTTTATTCTTTTTAAAATTAGTATAGCCCAAGGAATATCTAATGCTTGTGCAGTATCACATGCAAAGTATTTAGCTACTTCAGGTTCTTGTCATTCTTTGATCATTTTATAAGCAATTTTAGCAATTCATCCTGCTATATGTACTTTAAGTTGTTTTTTTTGTTCCTTTGTTAGTTCTTCTAGATGTTGTAACTTGTAAAGTGCTAATTCTGGATCAGCTCTTAAAATATTTCTGACAGTATTTCTAGTTAAACCAACAAATTCTGCAATTTCTTGTTCTGTTTTAAGATATTCTTCTCTTAACACAATTACAAAAGCCGCTCTTGCTAGAGAAGGCAGCCATGTTAATGTTCTAAAAAGAGCTAGTTGTTTTAATCATCATACTAAATCTATTGATTTTAAGAAAGTTTTGCTAACTAAACTCTCCAGTTCTTTTTCGGATGTTTGAGAGTTTGTAATTTTTTCGTTTATTACTATTACCATTTTTTATTTTTAGAAAATAAAAGTTGTTTAACAATAGCTTAATAAAATTGTTGATAAAATCAAGTTTATCTGCCACTAGTTATTACTTTTAAAGTCATAAATATTATATATAAATCTAACCAAATATTCCAATTTTGTATATAGTAGAGATCTAATTTCGCTTCTTCATCAAAATCTAAATTATCTCTTCAGAAAATTTGTGCATATCAAGTGATTCAAGGTTTTACGCTAAGTAATCTTTTTTGTCGACGTTTGTATTTACTTACTTCTTCAGGCAAATGTGGTCTAGGACCAACTACTGACATTTCTCATTTTAAAACATTGAAAAATTGGGGAATTTCGTCAAGGCTAGTTTTTCTTAGAAATTTGCCCCAGGAAGTAATTCTAGGGTCGTTAGTTAGTTTAAATAATGGTCATTTTCTTTCATTCATATTAATAAGTTTTCACTTTAACTTGTCAGCATTTTTTATCATAGTCCTAAATTTATACATTTCAAATATTTTTCATCACCTTCAGACTCTTTTTGATTTGTAAATAATTGGTCTTCAATCTTTTAATCAAATAAATAATGCTATTAGCAAATATAGCCACCAAAATAGTAAAATAAAAATGAGTGAAAAGCTAATATCAAAAATCCTTTTAATTACTCTTTTTCGTCATTCTAGAGGTGATGGTTTGTATTCTAAAGCTAATAAAGGGCCTAATCTTACAGGTTCATAAATTAGGTCTTCTAAGAAAATACTATTATCTATATGATAAAAACTTTTTCATTTGATCCTACATCGATCAGCTATCTGTTGTAATAAAGTATTTTCAATATTTCAGATAGTTATTATTACATCATATTTATTGAAAGGTAATTTTATAAGATTAATATCATCTTTTTCGATTTTTATATCTTTTATATTTTTTTTAGCTATATTATATATAGGATAAGTAGATAAAATTTTTTCTATTTTTTCAGCTTCTGAAATAGATTTATATATTAACAGTATTTTATATGGATTTAGTTTTTCTAATTTAGAGTTGATATTGTTTATTATAATATCACTTATAATGATAAAAAAAGTTGAAAAAATCCATCACCAAATTATAATAAGTCTTGATATTCAACTTTTGAATATAAAATCGTGTCAAAAATAGCTAATAAAACTTATAAAGATAAACCAAACGAAAGATGTGGAAAATAGTTTTTTATAGTATCAATGGATAGGTTTAGTTAGGTTATATAATCAATTTATATAGCCTAAAGTTATAAAAACTATACTTGCTATTAATCCAAAAATTAGTGTTTCTTTTAGATTTAAATATGGAATTTTTAGATGAATAAATGGTATAAGATCAGTTTTTTGGCGAATTAAAAATACAATATAAAACGTAAAGTTTATTATTATAAAGTGTATAAATGGTCTTATTAAACGTAGAAAAAGTTTTTTATTATTCATAGTTTATAAAAATGAAATTAAAATCTTACTTGTATTTGTTGGTTTTGTATTTTATAGTAGCAATCTTTTTTTGGAGTTTAGGTGTGTCTTTAAATTTTATAATTTTTTTTATAATTTCAACCTTTATTTGATTGTATTTGTCTAGATATAATAGTAAGTTTGTAAAATTTATTGTTATTTTTATTTGAATAATAAATTTTTTTCTTTTTGTATATGCTCTTATTCCTCAACCTCAGCAAGATATTGATATTAAGAAATTTTTTTTAGATCAGCAGAATTGTTTGAAGATATTTAAGAATGATTCAGATGAAGTTTTGAGGAAACAATTGGCTTCAGTTTATATTTTGTGAGATAAGAAAAAAGTTAGATATAGATTATGGGAAGTAAAAAATTATACAAAGTTTTGTTGATTAGGAACAGGAGATACTATTATCTTTACATCTAGGACTAAAAATTTAAAAACTTATCTTACCTTGTATCTATGGGATTGAAGTATTATAAGAATTTTTCCTAAAACTAAATTAACTTTGGATAAGGTATTAAAAAATTTAAATGATTTACCTAATTCAAAAACTAAAATTTCTATTACAGAAGGTAATATTCGGTTTAGAGTTATTAAACTTATTACAAATGATGAATGATTTAATGTTAAAACTCCAGATGGTATTTTGATTATAAGAGGTACTGCGTGATTTGTCTCCAGAGATGATAAAACTTTGGTTTACTCTGATGATCATCTTATAGAAGGAAAGAATTTAGCAGGGGATAAATTTTTTATAAAATGAAAGGAGGCTGTTATTTTTACCAAAGATAAAGTTTTAAAAAAATTGGATTTTAATCAATTTTTAAATTATGTAGGAGAAAATATTTATAAAATTATTAAAAGTTTTAAAATAGAAGATATAAGAGAAATAAATTTATATAAGCAGAAATTTTCAGATTATATTAAAAGTCAGCTTAGCGCATGGCAACAATCTAATATAATAGCTAAAATTTCTTTTCGAAAAGTTAAATTAAATAGTATTGTTTTTGAAGACGATGATATAGCTACTATTGAAAAGATTAAAATACTTTTGTGAGATTTTAATAAAGATGAGCTTTCAGATATAGATTTATCGAGATTTAAAAATTATATTTTTATTCCTGTTAATGAAAAATATCAAGAAGTTAAAATGAAATTTTTTGAGCAGATGAGTAAACTTAATGATTATTGGAAAAAGAATTATTTAATACAAAAAATTAATAATATGTTAGATGAGAAAAAAGAAGAAGTGAATGTTTATCTTGAGAAAATATTACAAAAATGAATTTCATATTAAAAAATTTGACAAAATTAGATAGGTTTGTTATAATATAAAATAACAAAACAAAAACAAAAATTTATTTTTTAACAAAAATAAAAATAAGATGGCTGAACTAAAAAAAAATAATCAACAAGTTGCTACAGATGATCAAGCAAATAATAGTGAGGAAGTAGATCTTGATTTAAATATTGATTTGTCGTTGCCTGATGTAAATGAAATAAAAAATAATCAAGAAAGTGTAAATCAGGAAGAAAAAAAAGATAAAGATGAAGAAAGTTTTACTACAGAAGTTTCAGATGATCTAAATATAGATCTTGATATTAACTTAGAAGATAGCGAAGAAAATGAAAAATCTGAGAAAGAAGAAAATTTGGAAGAGTTAAATATTGACTCCGATTCAGATCTTCAAGAAGATAACAAAGAACCTGAAAATAAAAATGAAGAGTTTGTAGAAGAAAAAAGTGAACAAGATTTAAAGGAAGATTTAGATAATGAAAATTTAAATAATATAGATTTAGATAATAATGAAATTCAAAAAAAAGAAGAGGACACAACCAATGAAACTATAGCTTCTGATAGCTTGATGGATGTTAATATAGATTTAGCAGAGGATACAAATGAGAATGTTAAAAGTGAAGACAATTTAAATTTAGATGAAAGTAATTCAAATTTGGAATCAGAAGAATCAAAAATTACATTTGAAGAACCAGTGGCTGGCCAAATTGAAGAGTCTATGGTACAAATTGATGAAGAGGTTGACAAGGAAGATAATAGTAATATTAATGAGGAGAAAAAGGTAGACGATATAAAAACATCAGATGACACAAGTATAGATCTCGATGAATTAGATGAAGACGAACAATCTATTCAACAAAGTGAAGAAGAAGCACAAAAAAGTGAAAAAGAGTTACAGATGAAAAAAGAATCTCTTACAATTCAATTTGATGATGAAGAATCTACAGATAATGTTGAAAATAGTGTTGAAAAAGTTGATAATTCAGAAAAAGAAGATGGTGTAGATTTATCTCAAATTGTGGATCAAGAAAATATTGATAATACAGATAATAAAGGATTAGATATAGATACTTTAACAGCAAATTTAGAAGATAAAGTAGATAATTTGGAAAAAGAGGAAGTTAAAAGAGAATTAGAAACTAAAGATATTAGTGAACAAGTTGTAAAGACAAAGAGTAGTTCTGGATTAGGAATAATTAAATATTTATTGTTTTCTTTATTTTTAGTAATTATTGGCGTTGGAGCATTTTTTGTTTGGAAAATTATGTATGCTTGAAGTGATACCATTGATGACAATCCTGAAGTAGTAGCCGTAAATGAAGATGTAGCAAAAGGGATTCATAAGGCTCCAGAAAAAAAAGAAGACAATAAAAATGTTGACAATGATGAATCCAAATGAATTGATACTGGAGATAATATCTCTCAGGTTAAAGATTTTAATAATGTCGAAGAAAGTGAGGAAAATGTAAATTTAGAACAAGATAGTGAAGATATTGATTGAAGTAAAGATGATATAAAATCAAAACTTGAAAGTATTAGAATTTCAGCTAAAAAAATGTATAAAAAGTTTATAAAAACTAAAAATATAAACCCTTCGGAAAGGAAAAGAATAAAAAAATATCTTTTAGCTGCATATTTGTTGTCAAAGAAGTATTTAGAAAAGCTTGAAAATTGAGAAAATATATCTAAAAATACTATTGATAAATTGCAAAAATATTTAGATAAAGCTAAGAAGTTGATGAATGCAGAATGAAATTAGTTTATCTAAGTCTATTGATTTGTATCTAAAGTATTTAAAATATGAAAAAAATGCATCATTTAAGACTATAGAAAATTACTCTCACTATTTAAATAGATTTTTAGAGTTTTCGGGAGATATCTCTATAAGTGAGATATCTCCTTTTTTGATTTTGAATTTTAGAAGATTTTTAAATGATTTGGGTCTAAGTATAAAAACTATCAATTATCATATTACTGCTATTAGAGCATTGTTGAAATTTTTGTTAAAGAATGATTTTGAAGTTATTCATCCAGAGAAAATAGAACTAGCTAAAACTCCTCCTAGGGAAATTAATTTTTTATCTGAAAATGAAATAGAAAGTTTGTTGAATGCTCCTTTGTTGTATGAAAAGAATGAATTGAAAAAATATAGAGATTTGGCTGTATTGCACATATTATATTGATCTTGACTAAGAGTGTCAGAATTGATAAATCTAAAGAAAGATAATATTAAATTTGATACTAAACAATTTTGGGTAGTAGGAAAAGGTCAAAAAGTTAGAGCTGTATTTATGACTAAAAAGGCTAAAGAATATTTGAAAAAGTTTTTAGAAATGAGAAATGATGATTATCCTTATGTAATAATTAGTTTATCTAAAAATAATCCTTGAAAACCTATATCAAGGATGGCTATAAGAAATATAATTAGTCACTATGCTAAGTTGGTTTGAATAAATAAAAGGGTAACTCCTCATACACTTAGACATAGCTTTGCTACTACTTTACTTAAAAAATGAGCTGACCTTAGAACTGTTCAGATATTGCTAGGTCATTCTAGTATAACTACTACTCAAATTTATACACATATAGCTGATAAATATTTAGAAAAGGTTCATAATCTTTTAGAAAGTTAAAGTAAATAAATGAAGAGTATTTTTGATAATATTTTATTAGATCGAGGAAATTTAAAGTATTCAATAATTTTGTTATTAATGATAATTATTTTCGGTTTAATATATAATAGATATATTAGACCTTCTTTTGTGATACCTAATAAATACAAATTTACTTTTTTTGAGATTTTATATAAATTTTTAATATATTTGGGGATTTTTGTTTTGATATTGTTGCCTTTAAACCCTCAATATATTTTATGAAAATATATAAAGAAAGAAAAATCTTTAAATGTACAATTTTTGTTTGATGTGTCTTTATCTATGACCGCAAAAGATATTAAACCTTATAGGTTTGAAGCAGCTAAGCAAACTTTAATAGATTTGGTTGAATCTTTAAACTGATATAATATTTCTGTGATATTTTTTTCTTGAATTCCTTTTATAGGGATACCTTTTTCTGATGAAAATTTGGCTGTGGCAGAGAGATTAAGGGAGATAAACTTAGGTGACTTTCCTCCTACTATAAATTTTGTTTGAACAGCTATATGAGATGCAATATTACTTGGTATAGCTAATCTTAAAAAATTCGCAATTAACAAAGAAAAACCTTGAATAATTGTTCTTATTACAGATGGAGATTCTAATAAATGATCTGATCCAATTGATGCTGCTAAAGTAGCCGCTAATTATGGAATACCTGTTTATGTTCTGGCTATTTGAAGAAGTGATTATATAGTATGAAAGGATTATTTTTGATTAGATGTTCCTACTACTATAAATGTTAAACTGTTAAAGAAAATAGCAGATATTAGTGGGTGAAAGTTTTATAGAATATTGACTAATAAAGATTTTGATAGATTTAAAAAAGATCTTTTTGATATTGTAAGGACTGAAGACATTGTTAAAGTATATTATGAAAAGTTGAATTTAGTAAAATATATGTTAATATATTTAATATTTGTTCTCTTTATTCAAATTTTATATAAAAGTTTTATATTTTTAAAAATTTATAGGTTATGAAAGTAAAGGTAGTATTTATAAAAGATACTAAATGGGGTAAAAGATGAGAGGTTAAAGATGTTTCTGCTGCTATGTTTAAAAATATCTTATTTCCTCAAAAATTGGCTTTCAAAGTAGATTCTTCGGAGTGAAAAAATTTTTTAAAAAAATTGGAAAAGAACAATCTAGAACATCAGAAACAGATTGATTTATTGAAAAAAATAGTACAAGATTTATCTGTTAATCCTTTGATTTTTAAAAAGAAAGTTTCACCTAAATGACATCTTTATGATAAAATAACTTCTCAGGATATTTCAGAAGCTATTTTGAAAAAATATTGATTGAAGATACCTAAAGATAAAATAAAATTACCACATAAAATAGATATGCCAGGAGTTTATCCAGTTACTATCGATTGGCATAATATTAAATGAGAAATAAAAGTTGATATACAACCACTTGTTTAATTATGTTAATTGTTAAAATTGTCACAATATGTAGTAGTGGTCGTTATTATAAGTAGGTTTATTTTCAATATTAAATGATGGGTGGTCTTAGAGATTATTTTGAGGAGATAAAGGAGATTAAATTATCGGAGGAGAAAAAAATGAAAATTTATGAAAATATTTTAGGAAAGCAATATAGACACAATTTTTTGTATAAAGCAAAGTTTTATTTGAAAGTTTTTGGTTATACTTTTGTTATATTGTTGCTATTGCTTAGTTTTTATCCTGTTATAAATTTTGATAAACGTTCAAATTATATTGTTAAAAAAATTACTTTTATAACAGGTTGAATATATACTGAAAAAAGTGAAAAAATAAATAATACTAACTTACTAAGTTATAATAAGGTATTTGCTGATTGGATAGGAAAGATTATAAACGTTAAAGGTGATTTTTCTATTATAAGAAATAATAATGTTATTAAAACAGATAAAATTTTAGATGGTGATTTTTTGATAATTGATAGAAATACTTATTTGGAGTTTGGAATAGGTTCTTGATATGTTTGAAGGATTTTATGACCTGCAAAGATTAAAATAGTAAAATCAAAAGATGGTTATACTTTAAATCTTATTTATGGGCAATATCTAGAATTAGAAAAAACAGCACATACAGATGATAAAATAAAGGTTGTTACGGATAATTTTGAATTGATACCTAAAGATGAAGATAAGGTAAGTTTTAAGATAGTAGAAAACTGAAAAAATAAGATAGTAGAAAATAGAGGAAAAACACCTTTAATAATAAAGAAGATAAAAACTAAAAAACAAGTTGTTTTGTCTAAGGATCAGGTGGCTCAAGTAGATGGAGATATTAAGATTTTGGTAAAAATGATAAAATCTTGAAAAATAGAAGAGAAATATTCTATAAAAGATAATAAATCATTTACTGAATTGGGAAATATAGACTTGAATAAAGAATTTTCTAAAGAATATAAAATTGTACCTACTCAAAATCAGATAATAGAACTTAGACAGTTGCTATATCCTAGCTTCTTGAAGAAAGATATATTAAACTTGATAAATAGTCAAAATGATAAAGCGAAACAAGAAATAGCTATTAATAATTTGATGTATAGAGTTTTGAAAATTTATAAATTATTTGATCTTAAGGTCAATAGTGAAATTTTAAAAGCTAAGATTAAGTTTAAAACATTTAATATTGATGATTTATTTTTGTTAATTGATCAGTTGATATCAAAATTAAAACAAAAATATTATATTGAACCTAAATATACATATAGGTTAAAACAAATAGAAGCTTGGATTTTATTGCTAAAAAGTTGAAAATTGAAGGCAATAAATTATAATTCTTTTGATGAAATTTTTGAGAAGAATAAAAATTTGAAAAAATACAAAAATAAGTTAGATTTTTAAAATTTTGAGTACTTTGATGTTTAAAATTTTGGTTCCTTTATGAAATTGATTTGATATAGAAGAATTAATTAATTTGTGAGCAGATGAGTTCTATTTTTGAATAGATTTTACTATTTGATTAAACAAAAGAGATAATCCAAAAGCTCAGATAAGTTTAGAAGAGGTTAAGAGAGTTTTTGATATAAAGAGAAAATATACAAATATTAAATTTTTTATTACTTTAAATGAGGCACCTATTAATATATCTCAAGATGAAATTTATAAATTACTTCAAAGATTATTGTCTTTGATAAATCCAGATGCATTTATAGTTAGAGATTTATATTTGATAAAAGTTTTGAGACAAATAAAGCCAGATGTAAAAATTCATTTAAGTAGTTTATCACAGATTTGGAATAGATTAGCTTTAGATTATTTTTTTGAAATTTTATGAGATAGTTTTGAGAGGTTAATTTTTCCTAGAGATATAACATGAATAGAAATATATGAAATTATTAGAAATTATCCAAATCTGGAATACGAAATATTTGCTATAAATGAACGATGTTGGAATGTAGATGGTTTATGTTCTTCTTTGCATTATAGTGGGAAAAAGATATGAGTACCTTTTATTTGTTATAGAGAATATTCTTATAACTGGCCTGAAGATTTAAAACAAATAATATTTAATAGAACTTCTTGTAAAGTGTGTGGATTTTGGCGTTTTAAAGATATAGATAGTGTAATAAGTTTAAAAATAGTTTGAAGATGAGCTACTTATGAACAAATAAAAAGGAATGTTATTTTTTTAAGAAAAATTCTAGATTTTATAGAATTAGCAGAAAATGAAATTGAATATAAAAATTTTTGTAAATTTAGTTTAAATAGAATTAATAGAGTTAATCGGTGTCAACATTGTGAGTTTAATGTTTAAATTTTTATGATTTCAAATGGAGAAAGGATTGCAAATTTTTGATATATCACAATTAGAGAAAATTGATATAAATTGTTATGATTTTATAGTTTTATGAGCAGAAACTTGTATTTTTAAGTTGAAATTTGAAAAAAATAAAAAAGAAGAATTTTTAAATAATTTTGAACTTTTAAGATTGCGCGAAATATTAAATGGTAAAACGTTAGTCTATGTTACCTCATTGTTACCAGAATATGTTAGGAAAAAATATTTAACTTTCCTTGAGAATTTAATAAAGATATTGTGAGAAAAGGATATTGAAATAACTATTAATGATTGGTGAATTTATAAATGGTTACAGGATAATAATTTAGTTTGAACTCTAAAATTAAATATATGAACAAATTTATATTATCATGTGAAAGATCCATATGCAGTTTATTATAGAGAAAAATTTAAGTATATATCTATAGATAAAGAATTTTATAATAATTTCTTTAAAGATAAATGATTTAATTGATATTTGGAGGTTTATTATCCGTTGCAAGGTCTTGAAATTAGAAGTTTAGATTATCCTATATCATTATATTATCCATTTGTACAATATTCGTTTACTAGAGCTTGTCCTTGGAGTTTAAAAAAATGATGAGAAAAAGTATCAAAACTTATACTTTCTTGTTGAGGTTGTCCAAAAGATTATTATACTAGTATAGTAAAACAAACTTTAAAATGGAAAGATTTAAATTTAGAAAGTAATTATGTACCAAATGCACAATATTATAGTATTGAGAAGTTTTATACTTTAGATGATATAAAAAAAAGTTTAAAAGTTGATAGAGTTGTTTATAATTATAATTTAGTTTGTAATAGTTAAAAAAATGAATATAGTGGCTGGATTAGTAATATTTGAAGAAAAATTAAATAATTTAGAAAAGATAAATTTAAATTCAATTTGAAATCTAAAGTTTTTTATTAAAAAGAATATTTTGTATATTTTGTGACAAACAAATTTATCTAGTTCTACTGATGTTTTGGATTTTTTGAGGAAGTTTTGAAAATTAAAGATGTACGATATAAGTATTTCTACTGAAGATAAATTTAAAATTATAAATGTTGATTTGTTTTTAAAATGATATATATCTACAATATCTTTTGATGGATGGATATTTAAAGAAGTTGAAAATTTAATTTTAAATAAATTGAAACTTAAAAATGTTTTGTGTATTAGAGAAGCAGAAAAGTCTTTGTTAAAAGAAGGATGAAGGATAATAAAAGTTGATATAATGAAGTTTTAAGATAATTTTATTTGTTTAAATAATGAGAAATTTATTGGATTTATTAAAAAATAAGAGGAAGTTTTTTTTGACTAATCCTTTTAAGGTATTTGTTATGCAATATCCTTCACCACAAGAATGGAAAAAAGTTTTGAATATTTCTGATTTTTTGGATGAAGTTTTATCATTACAGATAAAAGATATAAATTTTTATATTCATATACCATTTTGTGATTATATTTGTAAATATTGTAGTTTTTCAAAGATTTTGTATAAAGAAAATTTTTTAAGTGAATATTTTAAAAGATTAGAAGAAGAGATAAGATTTTGGGATAAAATTTTAAATTTTAGAAAAATAAAAATAAAAACTATATTTATTTGATGAGGCACTCCTACAGTTTTATCTGAGGGATATATATATCGTTTGTGAGAGATATTTTATAAGTACTGAATTTTCACTGGTTGAGAGTTTACAATAGAAACTAATCCTGATAGGATAAAAAGAAATACTTTTAAAGCATGGAGAGATATTTGAGTAAATAGAATTTCTATTTGAGTGCAAACATTTGATAGAAGTATTTTAAGTAGGTATTGAAGGAATTATATAAAGTTACAGCATTTAATAGATAAAATCGAAATTTTAAAAGGCTTGTGATACTGAAATTTTAATTTAGATTTTATATATGGATTTGAAGGTCAAGATTTGAAAAGTATTGAAAGAGATTTGTTAAATATTCTTAAAATTTTACCTACACATTTGAGTTTTTATCCTTTGATTTTGTATAATAAAAGAATAAATGTATATCAATTGGCTGATTTCTTTGATAAGCTAGAGAAGAATTATAATTTCATTTTAGAATTTTTGAGAAATAAATATAAATTTTATACTTTAGAATATGCTACTTTAATTTGACAGGAGAACAAACAACACATCTATCAAGTTAATTATCTTTCTGGAGAAAATGTTTTATGAATATGACCATCTGCTTTTAGCTTTTTAGGTTATTTATGGTTTAAAAATAATTTTACTTTTTTTAAACGGTTAAATTCAAAAATTTTTGTTGATTTATATTTTAATGTGAGAGATGAGAAATTATTTTATGAACGTCTTTTTATAATGTGATTGAGACTCAATAAATTCCAAAAGGAAGTTGTAGATAAATTATTAAGTTTTTATGGTTTTGAAATTGAATATTTTGTTAAAAATTTTTGTACTTTTGAAAATAATTTTTATTATATAAGAAATAATTTTAAAAAATATCAAAATCTTCTGATTTATTACTTTTATAATTTATTCAGATGATAAATTGAGATGTTTATTTAGTTTTGTTTTGTTTAATAATTTTTTCTATTTTAATTTTATATTTAGATTTAAAATATAAAAAAGTTCCTAATAATATAGCTTTTGTATCTATTTTTATTGTAATTTTTTTAGGTTTTTACTTGGGTTTTATACAAAAATATTTGATAGAATTTATTGTTAGATTTTTAATATTATTAATAGTTTTTTATTTTCTTTATCTTCAGTGAAGAGTAGCAGGAGGAGATTTTAAAATATACATTATTTTTTCTACATTGGCTATGTATTTTGTTTATGTTGTATGAAATTATAAAATTAATTGGTTATATTTTGATTTATACTTGATAATTTATTCGTTGATTATTTGATTTATATATTTGTTTTTTAGATATATTGTTTTATTTTTATATAATTTAGTAAAAAGGGAAAGGCTTATTTTAGATGATATGATAAAAATTAAGTTTTGGTATGATTTTAAAGATGCTTATTTGCATTATCAAATATTGGTTAGAATATTATTTTACGTTTTGTTTGTTTTTTTAGCTAAGAAATTTTTTGAAAATAATACGATAATTTCTTTTTTGATAATTATTTTTGAGTTTTTATTTTTTTGATATTTTTTTTATTTTTTGAAAAATAAGATATATATTCCTTTAAGACGATTTTTTAGAAAAAAGCAATTTAAATGGTTAGTGTATTTTGCTATTTTATTGTTTTGTTATTATAGTTTTAAAAATTGATATTATTCTTTAGTTTTATTAGTTTTTTTATTTTCTTTTGCTGAATATATTGTTTCTTTTTTTCAGATTAATTTTGATGCTTATATTAAACCTGTAGAAGAAGTAAATTTTTGAGAGAAGTTAAGTTTTAGAAATTTTTGAATAGATTTTTATAAATGAAGTTTATTAGAAGAAATAGAAGTAAATAAAAAAGTAAAAGAAAGATTAATTAGAAATTGAAAGAAATATGTAGAATTGATAGACTCTCTTCCTTATTGAGTTTTTATTATTTTTTGAGTTTGGTATTTTGTTATAAAGTTTTTATTTTTTTAACCAATTATTAAAAATATTGAGCCATTGCTTGTTTTTTGTGATGATTTGTTCAAAAATAAAATCTTGAATGAATTGATTAAATTTATGCCGAGGAGTTTTCCTAATATCTACAAAAAGTTCTCAAAAATTTATGTAATTATGTACTGGACATATTCCACAATAAGGTTGATATATACACCGATCACAAATATTTGATTCTAATAGACTACAATTACACATTATAGCCGTGTTCTCATTTTGTACTATATCTTTTATAGAGTTTATATTTTGTCGATCTCATAGTTTAAATAAGTCATTTTCTATAGTTCTTCATTCATCACAAGTGTATATATTTCCGTCTCGATTATAGGCTACTTGTCAAATCGCAGCTCAACATGGATTTTGAAGGTCTACAAAATTTGGATTTGTTTTTCAGATAATTTTTTGAACAAATAAATTTGTATATCAGTCAACTAGTTTGAATCCTTCTAGATTAATTTCTTTTATTTTTTTTAGGTAGTTTTCATAAAATTTTATAAATTCTTCAATAGTATATTGGATTTGTTTGTTTTCTTGGCTTCTTCATAGTCAATCTATATATTTTGTTAAAATATGATTAATTTCTAAATTTTTATATATTTGGGGAATTTCATTATAATAGTCTAAAGAATATTCTGTAATAACTGCGATTCATCAAGTTATAAGTTTTTTTCAGAATTGTCTTTCAAATGATTTTATTTTTTTGATATTTTTTACTATTTTTTCAAAACTTGGTTGAGCTGGAAAAGCTGGTCTATTTTTATTGTGCAATTCCTCTGGTCAATCGATAGATATGTTAATTTTAAAGTTATTTTCTAGCATAAATTTTATTTGACTATCAGACAAATCATAACCATTAGTAGTCATTAAAAAAGAAATTTTTTTATTAGTTTTTGTGATGTATTCTTTAGTTTTTTTAACTATAAATTCTATAATTTCTCGAGCAAGTGTTGGTTCTCATCATTGGAATTCAATGGTTAAGTAAGGTGATGGGGAAGAAAAAATAATTTTTAAATATTTTTCGGCAATTTCTTTTTTTAAATGATATTTTTCAATATTTAATCCAGTGGCTTTAGAGTGACAATAGATACAATTTAAATTACATCATTTTGTAACTACAATTATATGAAGAGTAGGTCATCGAAATAGATATTTATGTTTGTTTCTATAAGCATTTATCAATTTTTTTATTGTTTCTTTATTTCTTCGAAAACCATATTTTATTAGTTTATTTTTAAGAGAAGTAGTAATTTTGTTTTCCAAAATATTGCTAAAGTCTTTTTCAGATAAAATTAACCGATCACCTACAATATTTGTAAGAACTACTATTCAATATTTGGGCCATCTTTTAAATCTAAAAAAAAGAAGATTATTGTTTATTTTCTTCATTTGTCAAGTCAGGAAATGATAAAGCGCTAGATATAATAATTTCTCTTATTTTTTTATTTTGCATTGCAATATCTTTTCTTAGTTGTTGTTCATTAATTTCTTTTATAATATTTTGTATAAATTCTTCGTTTATATTATCAGAGTTGATTTTTATTTCTCGCTGGTTATTATCGTTTAAGTTTATTTTAAAATTGATATCATATTTTGTCAAAACAAATATAATCACATCTTTATCATAAATTTGACTATCTAATGAGAAACTTTTCATCTTTGATTTGGATTTTTACTCGTAAATGTAATAATAATTGTTTTTATTGTAATGTTTTAAAGAAAGAAATCAATTCAAATTTGTTTTTACAGTTAATAGAGAAAGATGAAAGATATTTTTTATATCTTATAAATAGATTAATAGAATTTTTAAAAGAGAATGAAATAAATTGTATAAGATTTTTTTGATGAGAACCTTTGGTATATTTAGACAAACTTATTATTTTAATAGAAATTCTTAGAAAAAATTGATTTAACTGACAAATAATAGTAAATACTAATTTACATATAAATATAGTTGAGTATATAAATTTTTTTAAAAGATATGATATAAATTTTATCACTTCTTTAAATTGAAGATTTGACATTCACTCAAAAACTAGAGGAACGGATTATAAAATATATAAAAAAATACTTTCAAATATTAATTTAATATTAAACAATCAAATTGATTTACAAATAAATTTTGTTTTTTTTCCGAATGATTATATTAATTATGATTATTATGATAATTTGAATTTTATTTTTGATTTGTGAATAAAAAAAATAAATTTGTTGCCTCTTTTATATTCAAAATTATTAGAAAAAATTGATATAGATAATTATATACAAAATATAAAAAATGTTGTGATAAGGTTAGTTAGAAATGGTT
>Ga0256836_1000317_pt1 | contig 27522 bp, 33 predicted proteins | sample 4561380metaG_FD_185974 | JGI IMG/M metagenome (GOLD analysis project Ga0256836, IMG submission 185974) | Hydrothermal vent microbial communities from Guaymas Basin, Mexico - 4561-380 | ecosystem: Environmental > Aquatic > Marine > Hydrothermal vents | place: Mexico: Guaymas Basin | collected...
TCCGCAAGCCATAAAAACAGTTTTTCTATTACGCTTTCTAATTTGTTTATTCTGCGGATAAATCTTGTATATTCCAACATTTTTACTATTTTCATTTCTCTAACATATTGATATGCTTTATAATAATACCAATCCTCAAAATAAATCAAACATTTATTTTGGAGGGGAAAGAAAAGAGTACTGACTAAATAAAGTGAAATAATTGCAAATTTTAACGGAGAAAAAGCGTTAAAAAAAGTGCACTTAACCCGAAGGGCGCTTGCGTTTGCACTTTTTAGCTTTTTCGAAATGTTAAAAAATTTGCACTCTTGTTGAGCGTATTTAGTCAGTGCCAAGAAAAGATGAATGTAAGAGTTGTTTTATGTTTTGGTATAATTCCCGTTAAAATCTTCCATGGCTATATACCCTATCAATAATATCTCACTGTTTGATACTTTTGCCCTTTTATCGTCTTTTATTTCCATTGTTTTTAAATATTCGTCAATTAAATAAAAAATTGTTATAATTCTTTGCTCCATAAAAACCTCCCAAAGCTTTTTATGGAGCTCTAACAATTTTTATTCCTTATTTAACCAGCAATTTGGGTTATGTAATATCTACCTTTTATTTATGATTTAAAGGTTTAGTATCAGTCCACATAAAATATAAAAATAAACCAATTGCTAAAAAAGCTAAAATATAATTAATAATTTCTATCATTATTCTTCCTTTTCTAATTCTTTTAATAATTGATAATATTCTTTAGTAAGAAATTCTATTCTTTTAATAGAAACAAATAATATAATAACAGATGATATTAAAAGTAAAGTTATTAAAAGATTCATATTAAGTTTGTGTTGTGATGCACTAAAAATTATTCCAATAACAGCAGAAATAACAGCAAATATAACATATCTCCAAAATCTTATTTTTTCAAGTAATAAATCAAGTTCTTTTTGTAATCTCTCTTTTATTCCCATTTTAATATTCACACTTTTTAAACAATTATATCAAAATAATTAATATATTTTACTGTTCACAAAATTTATAACCCGGAGGTTGTGGGTTCAAATCCACCTTCGCAACCAAACGTTATAAGTATTTGATGTTAATAAATTTATTTTTCAACAAAGACTCCTCTTCAAAAAAGTTGTAATATTCTTTGGTAAAGACGGTAGTTCATAATACCAAAACACAAAACAACTCTTACATTCATCTTTTCTTGGCACTGACTAAATACGCTCAACAAGAGTGCAAATTTTTTAACACTTCGAAAAAGCTAAAAAGTGCAAACGCAAGCGCCCTTCGGGTTAAGTGCACTTTTTTTAACGCTTTTTCTCCGTTAAAATTTGCAATTATTTCACTTTATTTAGTCAGTACCCTTTTCCCTCAAAATAAATGTTTGATTTATTTTGAGGATTGGTATAAATATAAAACATTTGAAGAATATCATAAAGCGTAAAAAAAAAGCGGAACATACTTTTTTACCAAAAGTCATTGAAAGGTTTTGGGATTAATACCATATTCTTTCAAGATAAAGGCCGTTTGGGGGGGCTAAATGTTTGTTTATAACTTTTTCTTTTCTAAGCTGAGTTTTTAAATCTTCAATGTTTAGTTTTTGTTCGTTTATTTTTAATAAAAAATCTACAATTATTCTTATTTGTCCTCTTAAAAATCCGTTTCCGCTTATTTTAACAATCCATAAGTTTTTATAGGAAAAAATTTTTGCTTCGAATATTTCTCTGATGTAATTGTTTACTTCGCTTCCGGTCTTTGCGAAATATTCAAAATCATGTTTTCCTTTTAATATATTAAGAGCCTTGTTTAAAAGATGAAAATTTATTTTTTTATCGTAAAATGTGGTGTAATCTGCCGTATGGGGTGAAAAAGAAGGATTTAATATATATCTGTAACTTCTTTTTTTAGCATCAAATCTTGGGTTAAAGTTATCGTTTGTAGGCTTTATTTTTTTTATGTGAATATATGGATGCAATATTTTATTTAATGAAATAGTGAGCTTATAAATATCCCAAAAACTTGGAATGTAAAAAGAGATAACCTGATTTAAGGCATGAACTCCACTATCTGTTCTTCCTGCATGTTGAATTTTGGAGTTTATGTTTATTTTTTTTAATGCTTTTTGAATTTCTCCCTGCACTGTTTTTTTATAAGGTTGAATTTGCATGCCATAAAATTTGCTTCCATCATAAGAGATTATGGCTAAAACTTTCTTTTCCATATGTAGGTAATTCCTCCTAAAATAAAAAATATTATAGGTATTATAATTGATATTATAAGATTTTTATTGGCAAAAGCTAAGGATATGTAAATAGATATGAGCATTAGAGAGTATAAAATATGTCTGTCTTTATGAAGTCTTGGGTGAAAAAATCCAAATATCGGAATAAATAGAAAAAGACTTATCGGAATTAGGGCTATAGGAAAATATTTTGTGAATATTTTTTTATTTTGGGAAAAATAATCTTTTATATTAAATAAAGAGAGGGTTGTTTTTGGAATTTTTTTATTTATTTTCATATTTTCGAACGTTACTTTGTAATTTTTTTCAATATCGTATAGCTTACCATGGCGTATAGTAAATTTTATAAAACCGTTTTTGTTATTCAGGTTAGCAGAAGAGGCTAAAATAAAATTATTGTTTTTTTTGTTAAAGAGATATATATTACTGAAATTTTTTTGGGAATTTTGAGTAGCAAAAACATACCATTCCCCAAATTGCTGAGAAATCTGTTTTGACTGAAGGTTAAATTTAGCTTCTTGTTTTTTTTGATTTTTAAGATTTTGATATGCGCTTTTTGAGTATGGTATTGATATAAAAAGAATTATTAAATTAATAAAAGTAATCAATAAAGCGCTAAAAAAAAAGGGTTTTAGGATTTTTTTAGGAGAAATTCCAAGAGATAAAAGAGCTACTAATTCCTGGGTCTCGCTTATTTTTGCAAGAGTATTGCTTGAGGCGATTATAAAAGAAATGGAAAGTGCTATAAATACAACCTGAGGAAATTTTAAAAAATAGAGTTTTAAAAGGTCAGTGAAGTTAATTTGTATATCAGCAGTTACGTTTGATATGGAGATGATAAAAATTAAAGAGACAATGGCTGTGATTATTCCAAATAGAGTTGTGAAAGACTTAAAAAAAGATAAAAAGAGATATTTTGACGGTTTATCCATACAGACGGCTCCATAAATTCAGGAAGAAATCGTCAAAATACCATGTTATGAATGTTCCTAAGGCTAAAAAAGGAATAAAAGGAAGTTCTAAATCGCTGTTTTTTATTCTATTGTAAAGAGAAGGGAAGATTGCTATTAATGAAGCTATAAAAACGGCTATAACGGCAAGTTTAGTTCCAAGCATAGCACCCATCGTTCCGGCGACTATAATATCTCCTTCTCCCATAGCTTCCCTTTTAATAAGATAACTTATATAAAATCTAATCAAACTCATTCCACCCATAAGAATAAGAGCGTTTTTTAAATTTTCCAAAATATCAGGAGATGAAAAAAAGGCAAGTGTTAAAGCAAGCAGGTTGAGACTATCAGGTACCGCTTTGTAATCCAGGTCTATAACGCTTAAAGCCAGCAGTGTTGCGAAGATGGCAAAATTAATTATAAAAAAGAGGTCTATATGATGGAATTTTGTGTATACCAAAACAGCGAGCAGACCCGTTAAAAACTCTATTAAAGGATATCTTAAAGATATTTTTTCCTTGCAATAAGCACATTTCCCTTTTAGAAAAAACCAACTCAAAAGAGGAATATTGTGCCATGGTTTTAATCTGTTGTTGCATTTTGGACAGCTGCTTGGGGGAAAAGCGATATTTTTTTCCCGGGGGATTCTGTAAATTATTACGTTTAAAAAACTTCCTATACAAATTCCTATTATAAATACCAAAATAATTTCAATCATTAAATTCCTCCAAATCTTCTTTCTCTTTTATGAAAATCTTTTATAATATTTTCAAGTTCTTCTGAGGTAAAATCTGGCCATAAAGTCTCCGTAAAAAACATTTCCGCATACGCTATCTGCCATAAAAGAAAATTACTGACTCTTATTTCTCCGCTTGTTCGTATCAGTAAATCCACGTCTGTGCTTATATCAAGGTTTTTTTGGATGTTTTCAGGCGTGATTTCTTCTTTATTTTCAATTGTTTTTTTAACTGCTCTTGTTATTTCGTCTCTGCTTCCGTAGTTAAGGGCAAGTACCTGAGTCAGTTTTTTAAAATCTTTAGTAACTTCTTTTGTATATTCTATTCTTTTTCTCAGAGCCGGGGAAAATTTACTTATATCTCCTATAACGTCGAATTTTACTTCATTTTTTATATAGGTGGGCAGTTCTTTTTTCAGCCAGTTGTCAAGTAGCCTCATTAAAAAATCGACTTCCATTTTGGGTCTTTTCCAGTTTTCGGTTGAAAAAGCATAAAGAGTTAATATTTCTATTTCGGGGTTGTTTGCACAGTAAGTGGTTATCTCTTTTACAACTTCTGCACCTTTTTTGTGTCCTTCCGTTCTTTTAAGGCCTCTTTTTTTGGCCCATCTTCCGTTTCCGTCCATAATAATTGCCAAGTGCATATTTATACCTTTAAATCAAGTAAAGAGTTTTTAAACTCGTACAGGGGTTTTGGTTCTTTTAAAATTGTCTTTATTTCCAGCTCTATCTCTTTTTTATGATGTTTTATAAGTTCTATTACGTTTTTATAAGGAGAAATTATAACGGCTTTGTAAGAAAATATTTCTCCTTCTATTTCTCCTAGGTTTGAAAATACTGAATAAAATGATACCTTATTTTTCGTATATTTATACTGCATAAGAGACTTTTTATTATTTTCTTTTATACTCAGATGATATATTTCTTTTTCCAGTGCCAGCAAAAGATTTGCAAAAAACATAAATTCGTTTTTGTCTTTTGAAATTGAAAGATGTTTTAAAATTTCCTTTTTATTATAATGTTTAAAACCTTCGGGGATATTTGTTTTTTCAAGAATTTCCATAAGTTTGGGAAGTTCTTTTAAATTGGTTATCTGAATTCTGTTTTTAAACTCTTTTATCTGCGCGAGATATTTTTTGCCTACTTCTAAAGGAATATAGCTTTTTGTTTCTGTTTCCCTGTTTCCGAGTTTTATCAGGTACGTAATGGGGTTTATTTCTTTTTTTATTTCAACTTTTACCGGTAGTGTTGCGTTAAATTCCGTTGGTGTGTTTAATCTGTTAAGGGTTTTTAAAACTTTTCCTACTTTAGATATGTTTAACGGCATCCGCTATCCTAAAAGCTATATTTTCTTTACTGTCTTGAGGAAATTTTTCCGTTTTTTCTTTTGTGATAAAAATTATCTCGTTTTCATCGCTTCCGAAATCGTTTCTTGTAAGAAGGTTTAGACATACGGCGTCTAGATTTTTCTTTTTTAAGGACTCTTTTGCGTATTTGAGCGCATTTTTTTCATCTCTTTCGGCTTTAAACCCTATGCGTTTAAATTTTTTCTTTTTAAGAGATTCCAATATGTCTATATTTTTTTCCATCTTAAGTATCATTTTTTCGCCTATTTGTTCTTTTTTTATTTTTCCGGGCGTATATTTCGGTTTAAAATCGGCAATGGCGGCTGCCATTATTAGATAATCAGGATTTTCTTTTAATATCGCTTTTAAATAATCTTCGGCGCTTTGGACTTTTATCTGTTTTATTTCTTTGCTTAAATTATGTTCTTTACTTGATATAAGCGTTACATCCGCTCCTTTGATATAAAAAGCTTTTGCCAGGGCTTCTCCCATTTTTCCGCTGGAAAAGTTGCTTATAAATCTTACGTCGTCTATTTTTTCTATACTTCCCCCGGCAGTTACCGCTACTTTTTTTCCTTTCCAGAACTCTTCTTTATTTACTTCACGCAATGCCCTTAAAAATATTTCTTCAGGTTCGACCATTTTTCCAATACCTTCATCTCCGCAGGCTAAAAGTCCCGCATTTGCTTCTATAATGTTTAGTTTTTTAAAACTGCTCTGGGTTGTCGGGTGAATATACATATGGGTGTTTGCAGCCGGTGCGAAAAGGACCGGGGCTTTTGTAGCAAGATATGTTTGAAGCAAAAGATTATCCGCTATTCCGTTTGCAGCTTTGTTTATCGTATTTGCGGTGGCGGGGGCTATAATATAAATATCCGCCCATTTGGCGTAATCTATATGATTGAGCTCCCCTGCCCAGTTTTCGTTTTTTTCTATTAATACTTTATTTCTTGTAAGGGCTTCGAATGTAAGGGGAGTTATGAATTTTGAGGCCGCTTTGCTCATAACAACCCTTACTTCATCTCCTCTTTTTATAAAAAGCCTTATAAGCTCGCAGGTTTTATAAATAGCGATACTTCCCGTTACTCCTATTAATACTTTCAATCTCTTCTCCCGAAAAATTTGTAATAAAAATCTTTAATAATTTTTAGAGGAGCTCTGCTTATTGCGAGTTCTCCTTTTTTTACGTCTTTATTTACGGTGCTTCCGGCCGCTATTATTACATCGTCTTCAATAATAACGGGAGCGATAAGCTGAGTGTCGCTGCCGACAAATACGTTTTTTCCTATTTTTGTTTTATGTTTTGCTTTTCCGTCGTAATTACATGTAATTGTACCGGCTCCTATATTTGTTCCTTCTTCTATTTCACTATCTCCTAGATAACTCAGATGTCCGGCTTTTACGCCTTTTAGTTTAGAAGCTTTTACTTCTACGAAATTTCCTATGTGCGTATCTATAAGTTCGCTTTTTGGTCTTATTCTGGCCATAGGACCGACTCCTGAATTTTTAATAACGGCGCTTTCAATAACGCTTAAGGGTCTTATTTCGCTTTCTATTATAGTCGAATCCTTAATAACGCATCCGCTATGGACTTCGCATTCTCCTAAAAAGGTGGTGTTTGCATCTATGAAAATGGTATTTGGCAGATGCATAATAACGCCTTCTTGCATCCAAAACTCTTTTATTCTTTTACACATAATCTCTTCTGCATAAGCTAAATCTTTTTTTGAATTTATCCCTTTGAAATTTTCTTCATCCACTTCTATAGCCTCTATTTCCAAACCGTCTTTTACCGCCATTTCTATAATGTCTGTTAGATAATACTCTTTTTGAGCGTTTTGGTTTGAGAGTTTTGGCAGATATTTTTCAAGGACTTCTTTTTTAAACAGGTATACGCCGGCATTTACGTAAGGAATTTTCAGTTCTTCTTCGTTGGCGTCTTTTTGTTCTACTATTTTTTTAACTTTTCCGTTTTTTATAACCACTCTTCCGTATCCCTCAGGATTATCGAGTTTCATAACGCTCATAACGATATCGGCGTTTTTGCTTTCGAATTTTTTAAGCTCTTCGGCTTTAATAAGTGGCATATCCCCGTTTAAAACTAAGATTTTGTCTTCTTTAAAAGAAACTTCTTTTAACGCTCCGCCCGTTCCCGGAAAATTTTTCAGGTCCTGTTTAATGATATTTACAGGATATTTTGATACAATACTTTTAACAGTTTCGAATTGATGATTTAATATAACGTCGAGATGAGGAGTCAGTTTTAAAGATTCTTCAATTATATATTCTATCATCGGTTTGTTACATAAAGTATGAATGACTTTTGCCGATTTGCTTTTCATACGAGTGCCTTTACCGGCGGCTAATATAACTATTTGCATAGTTTATCCTTTTTTTACAAAATTATACCAAAAGGAAGTTAATGGATTTAGCGACAGTCATAGGAATAGTCGGGGCTCTTGGTCTGATTATTGCCGCAATGGCTATGGGGGTTGGAATCGGACCTTATATTGATGTTCAATCTGTTTTAATTGTTGTATTGGGGTCTATTATGAGCCTTTTTATTGGTCATAAGATGGAAATGATGACAAAATTTGCCAAGGTGTTTATGATAGCCGTAAAACCTACTTATCAGCCAAATTATGAAGAACTGATAAAAAAACTGGTGGATTACGCCACGCAAGCAAGACGGGATGGAATTTTGTCTCTTGAACAGGCGGCAACTAACGAAGAAGATGAGTTTTTAAAAAAAGGACTTTCAATGGCCGTTGACGGAAACGAACCCGATACTATAAGGGAACTTTTGGAAATTGATATCGAACAAACGGATGCAAGACATAAAAAAATGGCGGCTATTTTTGATAGCTGGGCAGGGCTTGCCGGGTCATTTGGGATGATCGGAACGCTTGTCGGACTTGTTGCTATGCTTCTTAACATGTCAGACCCTTCAGCTATCGGTCCGGCGATGGCGGTTGCGCTTTTGACGACTCTTTACGGGGCGATGATAGGTAATATTTTCGGAACACCAATTGCTAATAAGCTCGGTCTGAGAAACGATGATGAAATTTTGGCAAAAACTATGATAATAGAAGGTATTATGTCCATTCAGGCGGGAGATAATCCAAGAACGCTTGAAGCAAAACTGCTTAGTTTCTTACCTCCTAGTGAGAGAAAATCCCAATTTGAATAGGTGAAAAATGGCTAAAAAATGTAAATGCGAATGTCCTAAATGTATGCCCGGATGGTTGGCTACATTTGGGGATTTAATGAGTCTTCTTTTATGTTTTTTCGTTTTGCTGCTTTCTATGTCCACAATGGATGCCAAAAAAGTTAAAGAAGCCATAGGTTCTTTAGCAGGGGCTTTAAGTGTTCTTGAGGGGGGAACTCAGACTGAAGTAAGCCGTGAGAGAATACAAAAAGCCACCCCTATTCAAAAAACGGAAGAAACATCCGAAACCGTAAACAGACTCTCAAGCGCTATTGCTGAATTTAAACAGTTTACGGCGGGAGGAAAAGGGCCGGCAATTGTATTAGAAGAAGGGGAAGAAGGCTTTTTTATAAGACTTCCTGCGGATATTACGTTTCCTCCCGGAAGCGCTCAGATAACCAATGAAGACGCTTTACTGTTTTTAAAAAGAATAGCTCTTATTATAAAAGAATATCTTCCTAAAAACGTTGAAATACAGGTAAGAGGGTATACGGATAACACGCCTCCCCCTAAAAATTCGCCTTATGCCGACAACTGGGAACTTAGTGCCGCTAGGGCTTTAAGTGTGCTTAAAATTTTAATAAAAGACGGGGTAAATCCGAAACAGCTAAGTGCTGCCGCATACGGGGAGTATCATCCTGTGGCTTCCAATGCAACGCCTGAGGGAAGAGCAAAAAACAGAAGGGTTGAGATATGGTTTTTTGCAAAGAAAAATCAGGAAAAAATACAAAAATCCGTTTTGGATAAAACAGGAAAATGAAAAAAGTTTTAGTTCTTTTGCTGCCGTTTGTAGTTTTTGCGGCGGCCCCTCAAATACCTACCGTTAATCTCTCTTTAAGCGCGCCGGAAAATCCGAAACAGCTTGTAACGGCTTTAAATGTAGCTGTTTTAATGACTTTTTTGGTGTTGGCTCCGAGTATCGTTCTTGTTATGACCTCTTTTGTAAGGCTGTTGGTGGTTTTTGGTTTTTTAAGGCAGGCTATGGGAACTCCTCAGTCTCCTCCTACGACGCTTTTGGTTTCTTTGGCTTTGGTTCTTACCTTTTTTATTATGGAGCCTTATGCAAAGCAGGCGTATGATAACGGAATAAAGCCTTATATGGAAGAAAAAATAGGATATGAAGAGGCTTTTAATAGAGCCGTTAAACCTTTTAAAAAGTTTATGTTAAAAAATACCCGCGAAAAAGATTTGGCTCTTTTTTTTAGAATAAGAAAGCTGTCAAATCCAAAAACAATAGACGATGTGCCTCTTAGCATTTTGGTGCCTGCTTTTATGATAAGTGAGCTGAAAACGGCTTTTGAAATAGGTTTTTTGTTGTTTTTGCCTTTTTTGGTTATAGATATGGTGGTCAGTTCTATTCTTATGAGTTTAGGTATGATGATGCTGCCTCCCGTGATGATATCATTACCTTTTAAAATATTGGTGTTTGTATTGGTTGACGGGTGGAATCTGATTATTTTAGGACTTGTGCGGAGTTTTAAATAGTTTAAAGGAGAAATATGATTTGCAGTAGTTTTGGAAAATGCGGAAGCTGTGTTTTATGGGAAATACCTTATAAAAAACAGCTTGAGATAAAAAAAGAACGTTTAAAAGAGATGTTCGGCGGTTTTGATATTCCTGAAATCGAAGTTGTTTACGGCAGTGACGAACATTTTAGAGCTCGCGCGGAGTTTAGGATTTGGCATGAAGGCGATAAAAGCTTTTATGCTATGAGAAAAAGAAAAGAAGAAGGACGAGGGGTTATTCCTATTGAAGAGTGTAAAATAGTTGATAAAGCTATATATGAGATTATGAACCCTCTTTTAAAGGAGATAGAAAAAAACGAAAATTTAAGATTTAAGCTTTATGAAATTGATTTTTTAAGCAATTCAAAGGGCGAGCTTATCGTTACCCTTATTTATCATAAAAAAATAGATGAAGGTATTGCCGAAGATATTAAAAAATTAAAAGACAAGTTTCAAGATGTGGATTTTATTGTAAGGAAAAAGGGAAGAAAGTTAGTTTTTGATAAAAATTATCTTATAGAAGAATTAAATATAAACGGAAAAACTTATAAATATAAGATAATAGAAAATACTTTTTCACAGCCTAACAGAGAAATGAACCAAAAGATGATTGAATGGGCCCTTAAAAATTCAAAGCATTTAAGAGGGGATTTGGTTGAGCTGTATTGCGGGAACGGAAATTTTACAATACCTCTTAGTGAAAATTTCAATAAAGTAATAGCCACCGAAATAAATAAAGAATCTATTGAAGCGGCTACATATAACGCCGATATTAATGACAGAAACAATATTACTTTTTTGGCTATGAGTGCCGCTGAGTTTTCGCAGTTAAAAAAAGAAAATTCACCTCTTTTAGCTTCTTATGATTTAAAAAATGTTCTTATAGACCCTCCAAGGGCGGGACTTGATAGTAAATCAAGAGAATTTGTAAACGAATTTGACAATATTATTTATATTTCATGTAATCCCGAAACTTTAAAAAGAGATTTGGAAACCCTGGCAAAAAACAGAAAAATAAAAGCGTTTGCTTTTTTTGACCAGTTTCCTTATACAAATCATATGGAATGCGGGGTAGTCCTTGAGAGATGATAGAGTTTAAAGATATAGTGGGTGAAATTTTTTTAGTGTTATTGTTTTTAGGAATAACTATAGGGGTAATTATAGGAGATAAAATAAGGAAGAAAAAATGAAAATATTGATTGTCGGAGTAGGCGGGGTAGGCGGATATCTGGCTTATAAACTTATTAAATGCGGGTATAATATAGATGTATTTGCGACTTCTAAAACAAATGAAATGATACGAAAAAACGGTCTTAAAGTAATAGATGTTGATAAAGAGGATACTGTTTTTCCAAATGTTGGAATAAAGGGTGTTTATGATGTAATTTTTATTACAACTAAAGCGTATCATCTTGATAAAGTATTGGAAGAAATAAAAGGCCATTATAATATTCATACCAGGATAGTTCCCGTTTTAAACGGAATAGGCCATTTTGAAAAATTTAAAAATATTAACGCTAAATTTATTAAGGCTTGTATTTATATCCTTTCGAATAAAGCGGATATAAACGTTATACATAAAAAGACCTCTCTTTTTTATTTGTGTCTTGAAGATGATGAAGTTTTAAAAAACCTTTTTAAACCGTGTAAAGATTTGAAAGTTAAGTTTTCAAAAGAAATTGATAAAGACATCTGGAAAAAATATCTTTTTATATCCACGTTTGCCACGTTGCAAAGTTTTTATAAGAAGCCTACAGGTTGGATTATGGAGCATAAAAGGGAAGAGGTTGAAAAATTTTTAGATGAGGTTATCAAAATTGCAAAATTTTATGGAGCGGACTTAAAAGAAGAAAAAGAAAAGGTGATAAAACAGGCTTTAAATATTCCTTATGAAAGCAAAATGAGTATGCAGATAGATTTTGAAAAAGGGGAAAAAACAGAAGTCGATAATATTACAGGTTTCTTAGCTTCTAAAAGCGAATTTATAAAGAAATTTTATAAAAGGTTAAAACTAAGACAATCTTTTTAAATAACTTTCAAGTATTTTTTTAGCGGCTAATGAATCTATTCTGCCGTCTCTTTTATGTTTTATCTTTCCTTTGATTTCTTCTTCCACAATAGCGCTTGTAAAACTTTCGTCTTCAAATACTATTTTCCCTTCAAAATTTATTAAATTTACAAAATGTTTAATTCTTTTGCTCATTTCTTCATTTGTTTTGGGTATTCCTACAACTAATATATCTGCTTTATATTCTTTAAGAACTTGTGCGACTTCTTCAGCGGCCTGGTTTCTGTTTTTTCTTATAATGGCGTTTAAAGGTATTACAACGGATTTATTTGGCGTATAAGCCACTCCTATTCTTTTTAATCCTACGTCGATAGCAATAATTTTTTCCATATTTCCGCCTTTTGTTGTAATGTCTGTCTGGCATTTAGAGGGCTTGGGCTTGGTAAATATAATGGAGAATTGAGAATAGAAAATGGAGAGTTTTTAAAGTGCTTTTTGATAACTTTTTCGGCAATTCTGGAAGTAACGGCAATTTTTTTGATGTTAGGGTATTTTTTTAATAATTTTTCTATGTCGCAGGGTTTTATTATTTCTAGGTTATCGTCTCTGGAGTTTCCTTTTTTTCTTTTGCATTCGCAAACAGTATCCCATAAAGCTATTTTATGTTTTTTTAAGAATTCTATTTTTTCCTGATTGGATGAAGGTTTTTTATCGTTAAAAACAGTAGCTAAAATATCCCAAAACTGGTTTTTCGGATGGGAATAGTAAAAACTGTTTTCAAAAGATTTTATGGAAGGAAACGTTCCTAATATTAAAATATTACTTTTGTTGTCTATTATAGGTTTAAAAGGGTGTTTTAATGTATCAGTTAAAATAGACTTTTCCATTTTTTATCTCCACTTTTCCTTCAAGCTCCATTTCGTAAAGTATATTGCCGTATTTTTTTAAGGCTTCGTTTAAACTTAAATACTGTGTTTTTTTATTGATGTCTAGTGAATTTAAAAATTCTTCCATATCCCAAATAACCTGTGCTTTGTTGGTTTTTGCCAGATATCTTGTACCTCCGCTTTCACCGAGTCTTTGGGGAATTACATATACTTTTTTGCCAAATTTTTCCGCCCATTCAAAACTTCTCATACTTCCGCTTTTTATTTCGGCTTCGGGAATTATAACCATATCTGATAAAGAGACAATAATTCTGTTTCTTTGAATAAAGGTATATTTTTTTGGAGAAAAGTCTTTTTCGTATTCGCTTATTGCTAAAGCTTCTTTATATATGGATTTTATCAGCGTTTCGTTTGATTTTGGATATATTTTCTCAAGTGAGGAGGGGGATACCAGGATGGTATTTGGAAAAGAGCCTTTATGGGCTTCAGTGTCTATGCCCAGTGCTCCTCCGCTGATTATTACAAATTTTTTTGATAATCTTTTTGCCAGGATATAGGTGATTTCTTTTGAATATTTGGATGCTTTTCTGCTTCCTATAATTGCTATTTTAGGTTTTTGTAAAAGTTCTTTTTTCCCTTTATAATAAAGGCTAAAACCTTCTGTTTCAATTTTTAAGTTCATCTATATATACCACTTCTACCTGAGATAACAGGTCTTTTGAGTTTTTAAGCGTTGTAAGCGTTATTTTGTGAGGGTGTCCGATAGCTATTGCGTAACCGTATTTTTTTGCTATTTTAACGGCTTTTTTAAGCTGGTTTCTTATGTAAGAAGGTTCTTCTTTGTTATCCAAAAATATGTTTCTGGAAAACATGGGTATTTTTATTCTTTTTTCAACTTCCGCAGCTTTGGATTTAGGAGTTGTTCTTGAATCGACAAATCCAAGATTATGGGCTTTTAAAGCTTTAAAAAGAAAATACATAGATTGGTAATCTCCGGTAAATTTACTTCCTGTATGATTATTTATGAATTTTGCGTTTGGAAATATTTTTTTTATCTCTTTAATTCTGTTTTCTATTTTTGCGTATGAATCTCCAACATTCAGGGTGTTAGGTTCCGGTCTTGAATAATTAAGAGCTTCCATTGGGAGATGGACCATATAATGTGTAAAACGGTTTGCGTATATTGCTGTATTTGGGTGGCTTTTTGTCGGTGGGAAAAAAGAAGGCGTTATTTTAAAAGGAATTTCCTTTAAAAGTTTGACCTGATACCGGTAAGACATATCGTCTATTATTATCACTAGTTTTGGTTTTTCGTGTTTAGGGGTTATGGTAATTATTTTTTTTTCTGGTTTTGATAATACGGGAAGCACCAGTTTAGAAGCACTTTCATAATCTTGAATTTCTGAATATTCATGTTGATATTTTTCTTCTGTGTGTTCTTTTTTTAGGTTTTTTTCAAGTGATGAAACTTTTTGTCGGAGTATTTTTAGGGCCTGTTCTTTTTGAGTTAACTGCTGTTTTAGAATCTGTTCTTTATTCTGCTTTTCTATTATAAGATAAATAAGTACTCCGCTTAATGAAAATACTGCTATAATAAGAAAAAATACCAGATATTTAAGGGAGTTTGAGCTTTTTTTGTGTTTGATTTTTCTTTTTTTCATTTTTCTAAGATAATTTCCACTTCTAAAGTTTCTATATCCTGGTTGGATGAGCTTTTAATCTCTATATCTTTGACTTTTAAATATTTTTTTACTACTCCTATAAGTTCTTTTTTCATTTCTTCAAGATTGTCTATTTTTGTTGAAGCTCTTTCGTAGGCTAGCATCATCATAAGTCTGTCTTTTGCAACATCTTTGGATTTCTTTTTTTTGAAAATATCAAAAAAGCTCATGTGAAAAGTCCTTTAAGTTTTTTGAAAAATCCTTTTTTTGATTTTAAATCCAAAAATTCCACTTCTTCTCCGTTAATTCTTCTTGCTATTCTTCTAAAGGCCTCTCCAACAAGCGATTTTTCATTTAATACTATAGGCTCTCCTAAGTTTGTTGATTTTACTATTTCTTCATCATCAGGAACTATTCCTATTAAAGGGAGTGCTAAAATATGAAGTACGTCTTCAGTTGAGAGCATTTCGCCTTTTTCCACCAGCTCAGGCTTTATTCTGTTTATAATAATATGTTTTTGAACTTCTTCTCCAAGGGCCGCTTTTTTACTTTTTGCATCGATTATTCCTATAACCCTGTCTGCGTCTCTTACAGAGCTTATTTCGGGAGTTGTGACTATCAAGGCTCTATCCGCCAGATAAATCGCATGTTCAAATCCGCTTTCTATTCCGGCCGGAGAATCAATTAAAATATAATCAAATTCTTTTTTTAAATCATTAATAAGTTTTTCTACTTTTTCTTTATCAAGTACCGTTTTGTCTTTTGTCTGGCTTGCAGGTAAAAAATGAAGGTTAGCCGTTCTTTTATCCTTGATAACGGCCTGGGCTAAGTTACATCTGTTTTCCATAACGTCTACCACGTCATATACAATACGGTTTTCCAGCCCTAATATCATATCAAGGTTTCTAAGACCTATATCGAAATCTACAGCAACCGTTTTTTTCCCAAGCATTGCCAGGGCGGTTGCTATATTTGCGGTAGTGGTGGATTTTCCTACCCCCCCTTTTCCGCTGGTGACTGTAATAACTTCTGCCAAGATGTGTCCTTTTTTATGAAATTATATCATTTTATGCCGATTTTGTATTTTTTCATAATATTTAGATTGTATTTAGCATAGGGGATTTCCTGGGCTTTTTCAAAATATTCTCTTGCTTTTTTATCGCTCTCTTTTACCCCTAAACCTAAATAATAATATACTCCGAGATTATAATAATCTACACTCAGATTTGACTCTTTTAGATATTTTATGATTTTTTTAGAATCGTATATATCAGACCTGGTGGAATATAATACGCTTAAATTGTGTGCTGGGATTGTTTTTTCAGGGGCTAGAATATAGGCTTTTTTTAAATAGATTTCGGCTTTTTGTAAATCTCCTTTTTCATAAAAATATTTTCCTACGTCGTTAAAGGTTTTGTAATCTCCGTAAGCAAGTATGGTTTCGTTTTGGGGCAGGGTGTCTTTTTTTATGGAAAAATAGATGTAATTTTGAAAATATTGAGGATTTTTAAAACACTCTTTTTTTATCTTTTCCGGGTTAAAAGTGCATTTTTCAAGTTCTAATTTTAAAGAGGCGTAATTTATATCGTCTGTTAGTTCTTCTATATATTCGGTTATGTTTTCTATTTCATCCTGAGGTTTTATTAAGATAGTCTGGTTAAGCGTTTCTAATTTTTCTTTTGTTTTTTCAAGTTTTGATATTATGTCTTTTTTGAATTTCTCAATTCCTTTTAAATCAGCTTTTATAGGGGTGTATTGGTATCCGTATTCTTTCATAATATGAATTCTGTTAAGAACAAGTCTAAAAGGGGGTGTTTTCTTTTTTTTTGTCTGTTTTTTTTGAGTTTTTTTTAAAGATTTTTTCTTTTTTTGAGCCGAAAGGTTGATTTTCCCAATGTTTTTTAAAAATGTTTTAATATAATCTTTTGAGGAGGGATAATTTGTTTTTATATATTTATCCAAAGGTTTTTTATCCAAAACTATATAAAAAGAGTATAAAATATATTGAAGTTTGTTTTCTTTTAAGGGGATTTTTTTAAAATAGATAAATTTATTGAGTCTGGTATATACTTTACGCGGGATATTATAAGCTTCAATGGAAAGAGACGTTTGCATTTTATAAGGAATTGAATAGCCTTTTAAAAGATAGTCCAGCTCTTTTTGGTCTTTTTGAGAATAATCTGTTAGATAATATTTAAGTTCAGACGGTGAAATGTTTAAAACTTTTGAAAAAGACCGGTCCATGGAAATAAGTCCGTTTATATATCCTATTGAATTGTATCTTAGGATTTTTAGATTAAATTCTTTTGTAAAATAAGGCAGGAAAAATTTAAATCCCGAACTTTCTTTATAGTTGATATATTTTTGGTCTTTTAAAATCAGTTTATAACTGTTTTTTGTCCGGATTATTTCAAAATCGTTTTCGTTTAAATCGTAAAGTTTGTCAAATCCCCATAAAATAAGGGGAAAAAGAAAGAGAAGCTTACTTAGTAGGGATATAACTTGCATTGAATACGTAAGGTTTGTTGTTTTCTTTATCAAACGTAATATAAGTTGCTATAAAAGATGCGTTTTTACCGGCTCCAAGTTGAACATCCGTTACATTTGTAATATCTTCTATTTGAATTTGCCCCTCTTTAAACATAGAAGGGTTTGATGTTTTTGAAATAATATCAGCTACGGAAAGGACGGCTACTTCATTTTTCATAAAATTGTTTTTAGGTTTGATTTTTGGAGTAGGAGAGAAAATTACGACTTCTTGTTTTTTGGCGTCTTTGTTTTCACTCATATCCCTTACCGATACTTTATATTTTCTTATCTGGTTTTTTGCGTATCCGAAAGGATATGTAAATACCACATATTGATTTTTACCGTAATCTGTGTATGTAAACATAGCTTTGCTGTGTTGAAGAAGTTTTAAAATTTGGTATTTTTTCTTAGTCCCAAGAAGAATATCAGGTCCCGTGTCGTTTCCGTATGCAATAGCGCTTCCTCTTAAGACTTTGTCATGAGCTCCTTTAAACGCTATCATAGGTAAAATAACCGTTGCTCTTTTGGCTGTTTCATAAGCTATGTTTCCGCTAAGACTATATCCGTCAACTCCTGTTTTTACTATATTTGAAGGGCATTTTCCTTTAATAAGCATATCCCATCTTTTAACCAAAACACTTTTGTCAACTTTTTTTTCTTTACCTTCGTCAAATTCCGCTATAGGATAAACTTCTACATATCCCGTTGTAAAATCTACGTTTTTGTGTCCCGCTTTAATGCTTTGGGCTGTTATACTTTTTCCTTTTGCTAAAAGAGCCGAAATTTTAGGATGGTTTGAGTCGTCTTTTGAGGTTAAAACCACTTCATTTCCTCTTTTACATACTGTCCCGCTCCATACGTCTCCCGGACTTAAGAATATAGGAAAATCCACTTCATTTGAAGCTATCTGTTCTCTTAAAGCGACTTTTGCCAAAACAGAGTGGGTAGTATTAGTGTTAAATACGGTTATTTTTGTACAGATATTAGGTTGAGCCAGATATACCGGAGCTATTAAAAAATCGCCAAGTTTATCATTTGATATGGAAGGATTTGCAGCAAATCCCACACTTGCGGCTATTGAAAGACCGATCAAAAATTTTTTCATTATTTCTCCTTTTTATTTTCCAAATCGGAAAAGAAGGGAAAAACTTTAATTTTCTTCCGGATTAACAATTTTGTTTTTAGTAATCCAAGGCATCATTTTTCTAAGTTCTTTTCCTGTTTGTTCTAAAAGACTGTCTTCTGTAAGCTGTCTTTCGGCATTCATTCTTACATATCCCGCTTTTCTTTCTAAGATAAAGTCTTTTGCAAATTTTCCGTTTTGAATTTCTTTTAGAATTTCTTTCATTGCTTTTCTTGATTCTTCTCCGATTACTCTAGGACCGCTTACATAATCTCCGTACTCAGCTGTATTTGAGATTGAATATCTCATGTTAGCCATACCGCCTTCGTATAATAAATCTACAATTAACTTTAATTCGTGCAGACATTCAAAGTATGCCATTTCAGGAGCGTATCCGGCTTCTGTTAAAGTATCAAATCCCGCTTTAATTAAAGAAGTCACCCCTCCGCATAATACCGCTTGTTCTCCAAACAGGTCCGTTTCGGTTTCGTCTTTGAAAGTAGTTTCGATAATTCCGGTTCTTCCTCCGCCAATTGCACTTGCGTAAGATAGTGCCAGTTTTTTAGCTTCTTCTCCACCTTGATATACCGCGATTAAATCAGGAATCCCCCCGCCTTTTACAAATTCGCTTCTTACAGTATGTCCAGGTGCTTTTGGAGCTACCATAATTACGTTTAAATCTTTTCTAGGTTTGATTAACTTATAATGGATGTTAAATCCATGTCCAAACGCTATAGTGGCACCTTCTTTTAAATTAGGCTCTATTTCCTTATAATAAACTTCCGGTTGAATTTCATCAGGAAGCAAAATCATAACGACATCTGCGTCTTTAACCGCTTCTGCTACAGGAAGCACTTTAAAGCCTTGTTTTTCCGCTTTTGTCCATGATTTGCTGCCCGGTCTGAGTCCTACCACCACATCAACTCCGCTGTCTCTTAGATTTAGAGCGTGAGCGTGTCCTTGGCTTCCAAATCCTATCATAGCTACTTTTTTGTTTTTAATGATATTGATGTCACAGTCTTTATCGTAATAAATTGGTAATGTTGGCATTAATTCTCCTTTTTGTTGAAATTATATCAAAATAAATGATATAATCTTAAAAAAGGCTTTTTTTGATTCAAAATGAAATTGAAGTTTCGTCCGTTCTTGTCTCTCCTTCTATTCCGGTAAAAGTTTTTTCAAAAAGCAGGGCTGTACCGATAAAGAGGGAAAACAATAAGATTACACTGGCCACTACATACGAAAACAGTAATATTTACGTTTATTTCAGAGAATATTTTCCGGGATGTGAATTTGAACTGGTAAAAATCCTTCCGGACAAACTGGATGAAATTATAAAATATCTTTTTTTAGAAGAGGAATTAAAAGAGCTTATATCAAAAGTAAAGATTGAAAGTGAGAGTTATAAAACCGAAAAATCCAATTTTGTATTGAAACTTTTGGAGTTGATTTTAAAAAGAGCGGTAGAGAAAAAAGCAAGCGATATACATTTTGAAGCGTTTGAAACAAAAGCTAAAATAAAATTCAGACTGCTAGGGAGCCTTTATGAGTTTGTATCGTTTGATATGAGTGTGTTTGAATCTCTTGTTTCAAGGATAAAACTTTCCGCCTCTATGAATGTCAGTGAAAAAAGAAGACCGCAGGACGGTTCTTTTAGCATAAAAATAGAAAAAAGAGAATATGATTTAAGAGTCTCATCCCTTCCGACTATCTGGGGTGAGAGCGTGGTTATAAGAATTTTGAATAAAACAGACGTTTCAACAAAACTTTCAAAAATAGGTTTTAGCAAAGAGCTGCTTTATGGGGTAAAAAAGATTTTAAATAAAAGCTATGGTCTTTTTTTGTCAAGTGGGCCTACAGGAAGCGGAAAATCGACCACTTTATATGCGTGTTTAAAGGAGCTTTGCCAAATAGAAAATAAAATAATCACTGTGGAGGACCCTGTCGAATATAAACTGGAAAACGTTCAGCAGGTGCAGGTAAACGAAAAAATAGGACTCGGCTTTGCGGATATTTTAAAAAATATTTTAAGACAGGACCCCGATATTATTATGATAGGGGAAATAAGGGATTTAAAGACGCTGCAAATCGCTTTAAAGGCTGCTTTCAGCGGACATCTTGTGCTTTCTACCATTCACGCCAACGATGCTTTAGGGGCTATAGACCGGATGGTAAATCTTGGAATAGAACCCTTTATGCTCTCCGCCGTTTTGGCAGGGGTGCAGTCCCAGAGGCTGATAAGAATAAACTGTCCTTTTTGTAAGGAGAGATATTTGCCAAAAGAGAATTATCTTGAACTTATTTCCGATAAAATTACTTCTGATACCCGGTTTTATAAAAGCAGGGGTTGTATTAAATGCGATATGAGCGGGTTTTATAAAAGAGAGGTTATAGGGGAAATTTTTTTAAATGATGAGAATATGGAAAAACTTATTATAAAAGGCAACAGGGCCGATATTAAAACATATTTGAAAAAAATAAATTTTAAATCTATATTTGAGGACGGACTTGTTAAAGTTTTTGAGGGAAAAACAACTCTTGAAGAACTTATAAAAGTGGTTAATATATGAATGTTTACCGGCTTTTTTACTGGGATGGAGGTAAAAAGTCTGTAACTTTGGAAGCTGAAAATGAAAAAGAAGCTATAGAGAAATTTAGATACGATAATGACAAAATAATTTTAAAAATAGAAAAAGCTAAAAAAAAATTCTCTTTTAAGCTTAGTTTAAAACCTTTTTATAAACTGGATTATCCCGTTTTAATTTCTTCTTTTAGAAGGGTAGGTGTTTTGCTAAAAGCGGGGCTTTCATTAAAAGAGGCCTTTGAGGAAGTGGACGTTAAAAACAGACTTGTGAGGGATATGTTTAAAGAGTGTCTTTATTCTTTGGAGAGAGGTCGTAATATTAGCCTGGTTTTTGAAAAATACGCTTATGTTTTGGGATATATGGCGCCTGTTGTTATAAAGGTAGGCGAAAAAACCGGTGATTTGGCTTTTTCTTTTGAAACACTTGTCAGAATTTACGAAAATTTTTTTAAAAATAAAAAAGAGGTTTTAAATTCAATAAGATATCCTTTGATAGTGTTTATGTCTGTGATTGTTTCTTTTAACGTGCTTGTTGTTATGGTATTGCCGAAATTTGAAAAAGTATTTGAAAAATTACATGCAAATTTGCCTTTTTTTACTATACTTCTTTTAAATATAAAAAACATAGTCTTAAATTACGGAGCGTTGATTTTATTTGTTGTTGTGGCGCTTTCTTTTTTGTTTTTCTTTTTATATGCAAAGGATAAAGTTTTTAAGTTAAAAGTCGATAAATTTATATTAAAAATCCCTTTTATCGGTAAAATGGTTTTATTTTCCCAATATTATAAAATGGCTTTTGTTATAAGCGTTTTAATGAATTCGGGAATTTCTTTAATAGAATCTTTGACTCTTGCAAAAAATTCTTTAAATAACGAATTTTTAGTTTTAAAAGCGGAAAAAGTTATAGAGGATATAAAAAGAGGAAAAGGTTTTTACGGTTCTTTAAAAAGGGTTTCTTTTTTTGATTCCGCTTCTCTTAAAATAATAAGCGCCGGTGAAAATTCGGGAGAGCTTAATGAAATGATGTCACAGGTCTCTTTTTATTATAAGGATAAACTTGATTTTATGATTAAAAACTTAAACGCCTATATAGAGCCTTTTATGCTTTTGATGGTCGGTTTTATCGTTTTGATATTGGCGCTTGGGGTTTTTATGCCTATGTGGGATTTGGCAAAAGCGGCAAGGGGTATGTGATTATTTTTCAAACTCTTCTAAAATGTCGTCATCATCTTTTTTGTTTATTTTATAGTTTTTGTATTTTGGGTCTTTTGCCGTTTTGTCCAGTTCTTTTTTGAGTTTGTTATACTCAATTCTAATATTCATAACAGCGGCGGCAACACCCCAGAATACCCCAAGCCAAAGCAGCCATTCCTGATTGAATGTTTTTTTCATCCAATATCCTACGCCTACGCCCATAAGCACGGCTACGACGATGGAAATACCCAAAGAGAGTTTTTCGGCCCCCTCAATGGTTTTTCCTATTTTGCCTTTTTTTTCGCTCATCAAATCTCTTTTGCTATTTTTGAATAAGCATTAACTGTGTTTTGAATGTCATCATCTTTCATAGGGGTACAGATAAATCCGGTTTCATATGCGCTTGGTGCAAAATAAAATCCTTCTTTTAGCATTTTATTATGAAACGCCGCATATCTTTTTGTATTTGATTCATTTACTTCGTCAAAATTTTTAGGAAGTTTAGGATTAAAGAAAAATCCAAACATACTGCCTATTACATTATAATTAAAATCTATCCCGTTTTCTTTAGAAATTTTTTCAAAACCGCTCATAAGTTTTTTCGCTTTTTCTTCAAGCGTTTTATAGATTTCAGGATTGTTTTTAAGTTTTTTAATAGTGGCAAGTCCGGCACTCATAGCCACAGGGTTTCCGCTAAGAGTTCCCGCCTGATATACGGGACCTACAGGTGAGAGCTTTTCCATAATTTCTTTTTTCCCCGCAAAAGCGCCAACAGGCATTCCGCCTCCGATTACTTTACCAAATGTTACCATATCCGCTTTAATTCCGTAAACGTCGTAGCTTCCTCTAAGTGAAGCTCTAAATCCGCTCATAACTTCGTCAAAAATCAAAACGGCTCCGTAATGGTTGCAAAGTTCTCTAAGTTCTTCTAAAAACTCTTTATCTGCCGGAACCAGGCTCATATTTCCGGCAATCGGTTCGATAATTACACATCCTACATTTCCTTTTTCAAAACATTCTTTTACAGAGTTTATATCATTGTATTTTGCCAAAAGTGTGTGTTTTGTAAAATCGGCCGGCACCCCCGGGCTGCTTGGCATGCCAAACGTTGCCGCCCCGCTTCCGGCACTTACTAAAAGAGCGTCGCTGTGCCCGTGATAACATCCTTCGAATTTTATAATGTCATCTTTTCCGGTATAACCTCTAGCAAGTCTTATAGCACTCATTGTAGCTTCCGTTCCGGAATTCACAAATCTTATTAAATCAAGATGAGGGAAAAGTTCCAATACCTCTTTTGCCAAATCAACTTCAACTTTTGTCGGAGCCCCGAAACTTACTCCTTTTTTAACCGCTTCAATAATAGCTTCTTCTATATCGCTGTCGCAGTGACCGAAAATCAACGGTCCCCAGCTTTGAATATAGTCAAGATATCTGTTTCCTTCTATATCCCATATATACTGTCCTTTTCCTCTTTCGATAAAAGGAGGTTCTCCGCCTACGCTTTTAAAAGCCCTTACAGGTGAGTTTACACCGCCTACTATATATTGTTGAGCTTGTTGAAAAATTCCCATATTCATTCCTTTTTTGTTAAAATTATACAAAAAAAGGGTTGAAATGAAAATTGATGAAAAACTTATAAAAAGACTTGAGACATTAGCTATGATAGAAATTGAAGATAAAGAAAAAATGGCTAAAGATTTGGCTGAAATAGTTGAATTTGTGGAAATGCTAAACGAACTTGACACCGAAAATATAGACGCTACGTTTTCCACTTTAAACAATCCGACTCCTTTAAGAGAGGATGAACCGGTAAAAACAGATATTATTAAAGATGTTTTAGCTCATGCCCCAAAAGCCAAAGACGGGTATTTTATAGTTCCTAAAATTATAGAATAAGGGAAATTATGGCTTTAAACTATACTCTTGAACAGCTTTTAAAAAGTATAAAAGCTTATAAAGCAAGCGATTTGCATCTAGTTGTCAATGCGGAACCTATGTTAAGAATTGACGGGAGGCTTACCCCTTTAAATCTTCCAAAACTCTCAGGAGAAGACACTATAGAGCTTTGTTATTCGGTTTTAACTGAAAAACAAAAAGCCGAGCTTGAAGAAAATCTGGAACTTGATTTTTCTTTTGAGATACCGGGAGTGAGCAGGTTTAGGGCTAATTATTATTATGAAAGGGAGCATTTAGCCGCAGCTTTTAGGATTATTCCGGAAAGACCGCTCAGTCTTGACGAGCTTAACGCCCCGAAAGTGTTTAAAGAGCTTATTAAAAGGGAAAAAGGCCTTATTTTGGTAACGGGACCTACGGGAAGCGGTAAGTCTACCACTCTTGCCGCAATGCTTAACGAAGTTAACGAACATTATAATAAACATATTATTACCATAGAAGACCCGATAGAATTTGTGCATCCTCATAAAAAATCTCTATTTTCCCAAAGAGAAGTCGGAAGAGATACCAAATCTTTTTTAAATGCCCTAAGAGCGGCTTTAAGAGAGGACCCCGATATTGTTTTAATAGGGGAAATGAGGGATAGAGAAACCATAGCCGCTGCTATTACGGCGGCTGAAACGGGACATTTGGTGTTTGGTACCCTTCATACAAACAGTGCTGACCGGACCATAAACAGAATAGTAAATGTTTTCCCGGCAGAAGAACAAGACCAGATAAGAACCCAGCTTTCCATGGCGTTAGCGGCGGTTATCGCTCAGGTGCTATTACCTAAAATAGGAGGAGGAAGAGTTGCCGCTCAGGAAATTATGATAAATAATCCGGCAATAGCCAATCTTATAAGGGAAAATAAAATTCAGCAGATTTACTCCCAAATGCAGCTTAATCAGACAGCTACGGGTATGCAGACGATGAATCAGGTATTGGCTAAGCTGGTAAGAGAGAGAGTGGTGGACAAAGAGACGGCTATGGCGTATTCCACCAAACCCGAAGAATTAAGGAAAATGCTTGGAATCTAAAGATTTGCTGGTTGGAAGTTACGATTACAACCTTCCCGAACATCTTATAGCCAAATATCCAGTAACTCCAAGAGACAGTGCAAAACTTCTTGTATACGACAGGAAAGAAGATAAAATAATCCACAGCGTATTTAGGGATATTGTGGATTTTGTGGGGGATAAAAGATTTATTTTTAACGATACAAAAGTAATAAAAGCCAGAATTTTCGGCAAAAAAGAAACAGGAGGCAGGGTTGAGCTTCTTTTAAACAGACCTTTTGGGGATAAATTTTTAGTTTATATCAGAGGAAAAGTAAAGCCGGGAGTAAGACTGATATTTGATAAGGGGCTTGAAGCTGAGGTTATAGAGCTTTTAGAAGACGGAAGCAGGGTAGTGGAGTTTTTTCAAAACGGAAGAAAACTTGTATTTTTAGAACTGGTAAAAATTTTAGAAAATATTGGGCATATTCCTTTGCCTCCTTATATCAAAAGAAGTGACGAAAAGCTTGATGAAAGAGAATATCAAACGGTTTTTGCCAAAAAAGAGGGTGCTGTGGCGGCTCCTACGGCAAGTTTGCATTTTACACCCGAACTTTTAAATAAAATCAAAAAAAAAGCCTATCTTACTCTTCATGTAGGTGCCGGGACGTTTAAACCTGTAGAGGTGGAGGATATAAGAGAGCATAAAATGCACAGCGAATTTTTTGAAATTCCCAAACAGACCGCTGAGATTTTGGATTCTGATGAAGAAATTGTGGCTGTGGGGACTACTTCAACGAGAACTATAGAATATTATGCAAGAACTAAAAAACTTTCAGGGGAATGTGATTTGTTTTTAAATCCTTTAAATCCTCCAATAAGAGTAAATCATCTTTTAACAAATTTTCATCTTCCAAAATCAACTCTTATTATGCTTGTGGCTTCTTTTATAGGCAGGAGAAAAACGCTTAAAATATACGAAGAAGCGATAAAGAAAAATTACCGCTTTTACAGTTACGGCGATGCTATGCTGATATTATGAGTTGACGATTTTATCGACCCACATAGCAAACTGAAATTCCGGCAGTGCTCCCATAATTCTGTCGATTTCCTGCCCGTCTTTTAGAGCAACAATTGTAGGAATGCTTCTAATGCCGAACTGTGCCGCAACTTCAGGCACTTCTTCTGTGTTTACTTTTAAGAAGTTTGCTTTTAAAGGATATTGTTGCGCCACTTTTTCAAAAGTAGGTGCAAACATCTGACATGGACCGCACCATACTGCCCAAAAATCAATAATAACAGGAACCGTTACGTTTTTTATAATTTTGGCAAATTCAGCCGCATTTTCTGTTTTTATAGGTTTATTATCAAGCAGATTACCTTTACAAACACCGCATACCGCTTTTTTGTATTCGTCTTTTTTCGGTAATTTATTCAAACTTTTACAATGCGGACATGCCACTACAATAGTTTCCATATTTCCCCTCCATTATTTTTAGCGTCATTGTATCAAGTTTATTTATTTTTGTCAATTTATAGCTTTACTATTTTTGCTCCGTATCCTCCCATATGGGATGGAGCGTCTTTAAATTCTTTAACTAAAGGATGATTTTTTAAAAGCTCTGTAATTCCTTTTGCCAAAATCCCTTTACCCATTCCGTGATAAATCCACACTTCCTCAAGTCCCGCAAGTGCGGCTTTATTTAGATATTCTTCCGTTTTTTCAATAGCTTCTTCAAGTCTTAGTCCATGCAGGTCAAGTTTTACGTCTATTTTATCAGGTTTTGGTTTATAGATTTTTGTTGTTTTTTTAACAGGTGCTAGATACGGTTTAAGAGCTGATTTTGATATGAGTAGTTTTTTTCCGTCAAATTCCACTAAAGCGTTTTTGCCTTTGAGTTCTATTATTGTTCCAACGCTGTTTCCGTATTTTACAGCATCTCCTATATTAAATTCTTTTTTGATTTCTTCTTTATGTATTTTTATTTTACTTCTTATTTTATGAGCTTCGTTTAGCTTTCTATGGGCGTCTTTAATGTCTTTTGCTTTTATCGCTTCTTTTGCGGCTTTAATGGCCGCATTATATTCACGGAGCAGTTTTTCTTTTTCTTTTTCGATTTTTTCGTTAAATTCTTCTTTTTGTCGCAGCAGCGATTCTTTTAGAAGTTTTACGCTTTCAAGTTCGCTTTCAAGCTCTTTGATTTTTTGTTTTTGTTCGAATTCTAATTGTGCCGATTTTTCAATTAAAGAATCGAGTTTTTCCAAATCCTCACTGTATTCCTGTTTTGCTTTTTGAATGATATTCAGCGGAATTCCGTATCTTTTTGCCGTTTCAAACGCGTAACTTTTACCTATTGTCCCTTTTATAAATTCATATGTAGGTTTTTGGTTTTTTTCATCGTAAATTGCGGCTAAGAGTTCCACTTCTTCATTTTGGGCAAGAAGGGTGGCAAGGCGTTTGTGATGGGTGGTAATAACGATACGGTTTTTTTTCATAAGCTCTTCAATTATCACTTTAAATAAACTTGCAGCTTCATTCGCGTCGGTACCGAGTTCTATTTCATCCACACCTATTAACAGATTTTCTTTTCCGAATACTTCTTTAAATTCCTTTATTCTTCC
>Ga0256836_1000318_pt1 | contig 27499 bp, 23 predicted proteins | sample 4561380metaG_FD_185974 | JGI IMG/M metagenome (GOLD analysis project Ga0256836, IMG submission 185974) | Hydrothermal vent microbial communities from Guaymas Basin, Mexico - 4561-380 | ecosystem: Environmental > Aquatic > Marine > Hydrothermal vents | place: Mexico: Guaymas Basin | collected...
ATATTGATAAAAAATTTTTTATATTTTATAGGAAAAACCACAACGGATTTTATTAAGACTCTTGGAGACTTTACCATTTTTCAACTTTATGTAATAAAACTGTTTTTTAAACCGCCTTTTAGAATAAAAAATCTTTTTGAGCAAATAAAGTTTATGGGATATGGAAGTTTGGGAGTAATATTTTTGACTTCTTTTTTTACAGGTCTTGTGGAAGCTGTGCAGCTTTATCATGGTTTTCATAAATTTGGAATAGAAGATTTTATGGGATATACGATTTTCGTCTCTATAGTAAAAGAACTAGGTCCCGTATTTGCGGCTTTGATGGTTATCAGCCGTGGAATAAGCGCTTATGCCGCAGAACTTGGAAGTATGCGGGTAACCGAACAGATAGACGCTTTAGAGGTTATGGCTGTTGATTCAAAACATTATCTCATAGCGCCTAGAATTTTAGCCACTATTATATCCCTTCCTCTTTTAATTGTGTTTTTTGACGCTGTGGCCAATATAGGGGCTTATTTTATAAGCGTATATTCTTTGGATGTTAACGGTTATGCTTATCTTGATAATTTAAAACAGTTTGCGGAAATGAAAGAGATAAATCAGGGGCTTATTAAAGGAGCCGTCTTTGGTTATATTATAAGCGCTATAGGAACATATATAGGATACAATACCAGAGGAGGGGCAAAAGGAGTGGGACAAAGTACAACTAAAGCAGTCGTTTTTTCATCTGTGGCGGTATTTATGGCAGATTATGTATTGTCTGCCATTTTCCTTGTTTTTTATTAATCTTTTGCTTTTCTAAGCCATGTAGGAATATCAAGGGCGTCACTGTCTAAATCTATTCCGCCTGAAACTTTTCTTTTTACCAAAAGTTCTTCTACCGTGTTTTTAATCTCTTTATCCGGTTTGTTAGCGGCTTTTTCTCTCTCAAAACCTGTAGCTACTATTGTTACTTTAATTTCATCAGGCGCTAAGGAGTTGTCGGTTGTGGTACCGAAAATAATATCAGCGTCTTCATCCGCTTTTTCATACACAAGGTTCATACTCTCTTCCATTTCTACCAGAGGATAATCTTCATGCAGCGTAAAATGAACAAGCACACCCATCGCTCCGTCAATAGATATATTGTCAAGAAGAGGTGATTCAATTGCTTTTTTAATTGCATTGAAAGCAGCATTTTCACCTTTTTCTTCCCCAACTCCCATAAGAGCGAGACCTTTATGAGACATAACGGTTTTAAGGTCGTTAAAGTCAACGTTAATATCGTTTTCTCCGTAGCTGATAACCATATTTGAAATTCCGCTTACAGCTTTATATAATACATCGTCAACTAAAGAAAACGCTTCTCTTCTTCCGACTTTCCTATCTATAATGGTTAAAATCTTGTCGTTTGGAATTACTACTATGGAGTTTGCTTCGTTTTTAAGCTCATTTGTTCCTATTTCAGCAAGCTTTCTTCTTTTAGGGCCTTCAAACGTAAAAGGTTTTGTTACAACTCCTATTGTAAGAGCTCCGACTTCTTTTGCGGCTTTTGCAATAATAGGGGCTGCACCGGTTCCTGTTCCCCCTCCCATTCCGGCTGATATAAATACTAAATCGGCACCTTTTAGGGTTTCTTTTATTTCTTCAAAACTCTCTTCTGCAGCTTTTGCTCCAACTTCCGGTCTCATACCGGCTCCAAGACCTTTGGTAAGGTTACTTCCAAGCTGTATTTTTTTATGTGCTTTGCTTGTTTTTAGTGCCTGAATATCAGTGTTTGCAGCTATTAATTCAACATCTTTTATCCCTTTATCCGCCATATAATTTATCATATTGTTTCCGCCGCCTCCGACTCCTATTACTTTTATTTTCGGGCCGTCAACCATATCGTTTATTACGAAAAGTTCTTCCATCTTACATCCTTTCTTAAAATAAATTGCTAAGCCAAGTTTTAAATCTTTGAATTAACCCGGGCTCTTTTTTCTTGGTAACAATTTCTACCAGTTCTTCTTTTTCTTTTATTTTTTCTTCTTCTTTTTGAGAATGATGTTGAATTTCACTAAGAGTATATCTGCTTCTAAACTGTCTGTTTGAATCTATTTCATATGTTAATCCCTCTTTTTTGCCGTATAACAATAATCCAAGAGCCGTTGAAAATTGAGGGGCTTTTAAATTTTCAAAAAGACCGTCAATTTTTTTAGGAATTCCTACTCTTACCGGAAGATTGTCAAAAAAAGATGAGGCTATTTCTTTTATATTATAAAAATTGGTAAATCCTCCTGTTAAGACCACTCCGGCTCCGATTTTATTTTTTAATCCCGATTCTTCTATTTCTTTATTTAACAGTAAAAAGGTCTCTTCAATTCTTGCGCTTATTACTTGAGTTATGGTAGTAATTGAGGCTTTTTGTTTTTCTTCTTCACTTCCTATTACTGAAATTTCGATTAAATCCGTATCGTTTTTTACATATTCCTCAAAATTTATTTTGATAGCTTCCGCATCTGATAGAGGGGTATGAAGAGCCATAGAAAGGTCGTTTGTTATATGATGGCTTCCAACTCCTAAATAATCTGTGTGTCTTATACATTTATTTATGAAAATAGCCAAATCCGAAGTTGTCGCTCCTATATCTATTAACGCCACTCCTAATTCTTTTTCATCTTCGTTTAAAACTGCAAGCCCGCTTGCATAACCTGCGGCTACGATGTTTTCTATTTCTAATCCTGCCTGTTTTAATGTTTTTTTTAAGTTTTCTATACCGCTTTTTTGAGCTACTATTAAATGTAAAGAAACTTCAAGCCTGCTTCCGCTCATTCCGGCCGGGTCTTCTATTTCGCTTAAATCGTCTACTTTAAAATCATAAGGAATAGCCTGCAAAAGCTGATAATCAGCCGGGATGTTGGCATTATAAAGAGCAGTATTTATGGCTCTGTTTATTTCTTTTATAGTAATTTCGTTTTCAGGTATATTAACTATTCCATAGCTTGTAATGCTTTTGGTATAAGCTGAAGACATAGCGACTATGGCTTTTGAGACTTCAACTCCGGCTACTCTTTTAGCGTCGTTAAGGGCTTGTTTTATCGATTTTGAAGCCTGGTCTATATTTGTAATGGCTCCTTTTTTTACTCCTTTTGATTTGGCTATACCAACACCGCTTATCGAGAGATTGTCGGTATTTTCATCATAATTGGCTATAATTGCGGTTGTTTCATAGCTTCCTAAATCTATTGCCAAGATATTTTTCAATCTTTATCCTTTACATAAGACACTATTTCATATTTTTGAGAAAGCTCTTTTAATAAATCCGCTAAAAGCTGAGAATTTATCAGAGCCTCTGTTAAATTGTAAACATATTTTTTATTTTCTTCATATTTCTTTTCATCAAGCAATTTTTGTTCCTTAATTTTATAAAGAACTGCGTATTGTGGACTTTTTGAAGGAATAAGAACAAAATCTTTAGGCTTTTGGGAGACAAACACCCTAAATAAAAATTCCTGAGCCGCCTGGGCAGGAAGATTTTTTATTTTATTGGCGTCATATTTGGTAACAAATCCTAAATCTTTACCTTTAAAATTAGAAAGCATATTTTTTGCCGTTAATATAAGTTTTTCGTAACTTTTTTTGTTTATCAAATCTTGTAAAACCATTTCTCTGGCTTTTGAAAATTCAAGAGGTTTAGGTTTAATCTCTTCAATCAGCTTAGCCGTAATATATTTTTTTTGATATACAAAAGGTTTTAAATAACCGTTTTTTATTAATATTTGCATTTTTTCGCCAGGAATCAAATCATTTGAAAAAGGAACGGTATTTATTTTATAATCACCTTTTGAATTTTTTAAATTTTTATATGCCATAATGGCTTCTTTTTTCAGTTTATGAGACAAATAATCCTCTTTTACTTTATCTTTTACCTTTTTAAAGGGTTGAATTTCTCCTTTTTCATTTTTATAATTTAATTTGTTTTCATTATAAAACTTTTTTAAAGTATTATCATCTACCTGTTGATTTAAAGGAATTACCGTATAAGCTATTTTGTATTGAACAGGGGTTAAATATTTGTTTTTATTTTTGCTCCAAAACTCTTTTATCTCTTTTTCGTTGACTTCAACGTTTATATTTTCTCTTTTTAAAATTTTTATTTCCAGTCTATCTGCATTGTAAAGAGCGCTTCCTACACTTATGAGTTCCGTATTTGATGGTTTAATATGTAAAAAAGTTAAAAGTTTTTCTATTAACAGCTGTTTTTTTAATTTCTCTTCAAAGTCCACCGCTTTTTGTCCCGTATTTCTCAAATATGTTTTGTATGTTTTTTTATCTTTAAAGTATTCCAAAATTTTTTTAGCCACGTCTTCATCTGTTACATACAGGTCTAAATTTTTTGCGTATTCTCTTAAAATCGCCGTCTGAATTGCTCTTTGAAGCGCTATTTTTTGAAGACCTAGTTTTTTTGCCGTTGCTTCGTCAAGCGTTCCCCCAAGAGCTTTATTATATTCTTCAAAAATTTGAGAATAGCTCTCCTGCCAATCTTTTACACTAACTTCGGTATTTCCAACTTTTGCTACCGTAGAGGCGTTTTTGCCAAACTGAAACTGTCCCCATCCTACAAATCCGGCTCCTATAAAAGCGATAGTCGCTATCCATATGGTAATTACCAACCATTTCCTGTGAGTCTGCATCCACTCTATCATTAATTTCCTTATATTTTGAGATTTTGTGATATTATAATAAAAAAAAAGCTCACAATAAAGGGATTGTTATGAAAAACAGCGAAATTATTCAAAAAGATTTACAATATAACTGGCATCCTTGTACTCAGATGAAAGACCATGAATTTTTGCCTATGATTCCAATTAAAAAAGGGGAGGGCGTTTATCTTTACGATTTTGAAGGAAATAAATATATAGACGCAATAAGCAGTTGGTGGGTGAATCTCTTCGGTCATAAAAATCCTTATATAAATAAAAAAATAAAAGAACAGCTTGAGATATTAGAACATGTGATTTTTGCGGGATTTACACACGAAGGCGCTGTAAGATTAGGGGAGAGGATATGTTTGCTTACCGGTTTTGATAAAGTGTTTTATGCAGATAATGGCAGCAGTGCGGTAGAAGTGGCAATAAAAATGAGCTTTCACTACTGGAAAAATAAGGGTAAAATAAAACCTCTTTTTTTCAGTCTGGAAAATTCATATCACGGAGAGACTATAGGAGCTTTAAGTGTCGGCGACGTAGGGCTTTATAAAGACACTTATAAAGAAATACTTATCAAAAATGTAACAATTCCCATTCCGGAGGATAAAAGCGAGGAAAAAGCATTACAAGCCCTTAAAAAAGCAAGAAAAATTTTTGAAAAATATCACAAGGAAGTGAGTGCTTTAATTATAGAACCGTTAGTCCAATGTGCCGGGTATATGAAAATGCATCATCCCGTTTTTGTAAAAGGACTGAAAAAACTTTGTGAAGAGTTTGAAATACATATGATTGCAGATGAAATAGCGGTAGGTTTTGGTAGAACGGGAACTATGTTTGCATGTGAACAAGCTGGAATAAAGCCTGATTTTATGACTTTAAGCAAAGGGCTAACGGGAGGATATCTGCCTCTTAGTTTAGTATTGACTACAAATGAGATATATTCAGCATTTTATTGTGATTATGAGGAGATGAAAGCGTTTTTGCATTCGCATTCTTATACGGCAAATCCAATAGCTATAGCTGCTGCAAACGCTACTCTTGATATTTTTGAAAACGAACCCGTTATTGAAAATAATAAAGAAAAAGCCTCTTATATATGGAAAAATATCCAAAAATTCAAAGAACTTCCAAACGTAAAAGAAATAAGACAAACGGGAATGATTACAGCGATTGAAATGATTGATTATCCTTGGCAGGAAAGAAGAGGACTTAAGGTTTATGAATACGGGTTAAAACACGGCGTTCTTTTAAGACCTCTTGGAAACGTTATATATTTTATGCCTCCTTATGTAATTAATTATGATGAAATTGATAAAATGATACAGGTTGCTTTTGAAGGGATTATTAAAGCGGAAAAAATCTAATTATATTATACAGTAAGATTATTATGTTAAGTTTATAAGGACAAAAAATGACAATAAACACAATAAAACAATCAATAAAAAATTCACTACTAAATCCAATAAAACATTTCAAACCCCGCTATTTACCTCTTTTAATGATATATTTCGCCTACGGAGCCAGCGGAATAAGCAGTGTTGCCGAAACTTTCTGGGTAAAAGAGGAGTTAAAACTCTCTGCTGCAGCACTAGTTACCTTAGGGGTTTGGCTAAGCATCCCATGGACTATCAAAATGGTATTTGGTCAGCTTGTGGACAGTGTACCGATTTTAGGCTCCCAAAGAAGGGCATATGTTTATATAGGAGCTTTTTTAATAGCGGTAGGGACTATTCTTTTAATAGGGCTAGCAGGCAATTATCCATGGGCTAAATTCGCCTCAAAAGAAAACGTATATATTATTTCAGCGCTTTTAACCGTTATAGGATTTGTTATTCAAGATGTAGTAGCCGACGCTATGAGCACGGAAGTAGTTGACAGAAACCAGCCGGAGGAAAAAGTCCAAGAAGAGCTGGCCTACGTTCAGATTTTAGGACGTCTTGCTATTTCTCTTGCCGGAGTTATGGTTGCGGGACTTTCCGGCTGGCTTGCCCAGATTCTATCTTATGAAACTATTTTTAAAATATTTTTAATTATACCTCTTATATCAGTTATAGGAGTTACCATAATTAAACTCGAAAATGTTAAAAAAAGCCCTATAAACTGCCAAATATTATGCGGTGGACTTATTTTTGCCGTATTTGTCGTATTTATGGGATACGGACAATACCAGCAGTGGAACAATAAATTATTAGCTTTTATATTCAAATACTCCCAGGAAATAGTATTTATTGTCAGCCTTGGCGTTATAACTTATATGATAAGTCTGATTTTAAAAGACATAGCCCCTAAAACCCGCTCTTTTATTATAAAAACCGCTGTGGTAATATTCGTATACAGAGCTATGCCAAGCGTAGGTCCGGGGCTTCAATGGTGGGAAATAGACGTGCTTCATTTTAATAAAGCTTTTTTTGGAACGCTTTCACAGATAGGAGCGGTTTTATCAATTCTTGGAATGTGGCTGTTTAGCGATTTTATAGCCAAAAAACCCGCCCATTATACTCTTTTATGGCTTACAATAATAACAACTATTCTTTTTTTGCCGATTATAGGACTTTATTACGGAATTCCTCAAAGGTTAGGCATAGACCCCAAAACCGTAGCCGTTATAGACACGGCCCTTGAATCTCCTTTTGCACAACTTAGCATGATTCCGCTTTTAACCCTTATAGCTATATATGCTCCCGAAGGTAAAAGAGCTACATGGTTTGCGCTTATGGCAAGTCTTATGAATCTGGCATTAACAGCCGGAGGACTTTTAACGAAATATTTAAACGAAATTTTTGTAGTAAGCAGGGAAGTTGTAGAGAACGGAAAAGTAATCGTTCCTCAGGATTATTCACAGCTTGGTATTTTAATGATTATAGTTACGGTACTGAATGTAACCGTACCGGTAGTAACCATATACTATCTTATGATAAGAAAAAAATAAGGCACTGACTAAATAAAATTAAAATTAATTTGTTTTTAACAAAAAACTTGATATAATAAGACTAAAACTTAAAGGAGGATTTATGGCTATTTTAATGCTTATTTTAATGAATATCGCCGTTATGGCTTCTATATATCTTTCAATATTCGTAATAGAGGCCGTATTTGGAGTAAGGCTTGACCCGCAAAGCGTAACCGGGCTTGCTATTTTAGCTGTTATTGTAGGTTTTAGCGGTAGTATTATTTCTTTATTATTATCAAAATGGATGGCAAAAACTTCTATGGGGGTTAGGGTTATAGAAACCCCTACCACAGAAGCTGAAAGATGGCTTATCGAAACTGTAGCAGCTCTTTCCCAAAAAGCCGGAATACCGATGCCGGAAGTAGGGGTTTTTGACGGACCTCCAAACGCTTTTGCAACCGGTCCTAGCAAAAATAACGCCCTGGTAGCCGTTTCAACGTCTCTTTTCGATTTGATGGACGCAAAAGAGATAGAAGGTGTAATAGCCCATGAAATAAATCATATTAAAAACGGAGATATGATAACTATGACGCTTGTTCAGGGGGTTTTAAACTCTTTAGTATTTTTCGTATCAAGACTTATTGCAAATATTATTGCACCAAAAGACGAAGAGGGCAATCCTAATCCGTTTGCATATATGGCTATAAGTTTTGCTCTTGAAATGGTTTTAAGTATTTTTGCAACAATGCTTGCAATGTGGTTTAGCAGATACAGAGAATATAAAGCCGATGAAGGTGCTGTAAAAATAGACGGACCTCAAGGTATTTATTACGCTTTGGCAAAACTTGGACAAATTCCAAAAGAACAAGTCGCTCTTCCGCCGGAAATGAAAGCTTTTGGAATAGTCGGGTTTATAAGTGAACTATTCAGTTCTCATCCTCCTATAGAAAAAAGATTGGAAAATATAAAAAGAGTAGCAAGAGAACTTGGATATAATGTATAATTGCAAAAAAATTGGAGATTTTATGCATGAGTTCAAAAAATTTGAAGAGATAATTTTAGAAGCCGGAGACTTACTAAAAGAAGGGTTTTTCCAGTCTGAAAAGAAAATAGATTTAAAAGGCAAAAAAGATTTAGTTACTCAATTCGATGTTAAAGTAGAAGCCTTTTTAAAAGAGGCTTTTTCCTCTTTTGGATTTGATTTTATAGCTGAAGAGAGTGAATCTGGATTTAAAACTCCTTACAATACCATTATTATAGACCCTATTGATGGAACTACCAATTTTGCTCACAAAATTCCTCATTGTGCAATAAGCGTAGCAATTTATAAAAAAGGCATTTTAACCTACGGATTTGTTTATAATCCTATTTTAAATGAATTTTTTTATGCAGTAAAAGACGAAGGTGCGTTTTTAAATGCAAAAAAGATAGAAGTCTCCAAAAACAGTTATTTTCAAAGAGCCCTTATAGCTACAGGTTTTCCTTATTCAAGTGCCGATAATATAAAAGACCTTGAGTGGGTTATGGAAAAGCTAAAAAATATTCTTCCAAAATGCCAGGATATAAGAAGGCTTGGAAGTGCAGCTCTTGATTTGTGTTATGTAGCATGCGGAAGATATGAAGGATTTTACGAAATAAATCTAAAACCATGGGACGTAGCTGCAGGCAGTTTTATCTTACAAGAAGCCGGAGGCAGAGTTTCAAACGACAGGGGTGATGAATTTGATATGTTTAAGGACAAATGCATTGTTGCAAGTAATAAAGTTATTCATGAGGAGTTTATTAAAACGCTGAATAAAAAATAACCGGATTTTCAGCTGTTTTATTTAATTGATTTTTTGTTTTTATATTTTAGTTAACATAATGTATATTCTCTAAAAAATATTTATTCTTCCCTTTTGATTTTTTCAGCCATATCTTTAAGCCTTAAGGCGTCTTTTACGGCACTTACATCGGATGTATTATTAAAATAGCAAAAATCCGCTTTTAAAAACATTTCCAAAAATTCGTCTGGATAACTTCCTTTGTATTTTCCTTCAAATCCATGAGCTCTTAAATAAGCAAACTCAGCCGTCTTTTCCATTACAAACGGTTGATTAAAATCATGCCATACAAGAGAAATTTTATTTTTACTTAAAAGTTCAAATACTTTACCGTTATACCAGTTTTTATGTCTAAACTCAAAAGCCAATTTGTGATTTTTATTAAGCCCTTCTATAAAATTTTTTAAACTTTTGTAATCATAATTAAAACTTGAAGGAAACTGAAATAAAAAAGCCCCTATATACTCTTCTAATTCGTCAAACAGTATTAAAAATTCGTTTGCTTTTTTAGCACTTAAAGGTAATTTATGAGTTATTTCTTTGTTTACTTTGATGCTTATTTTAAGGTTGTATTTTTTGGTTTTGTATTTCCATGATTTGACTGTAGAAGGTTTTGGGATGCGGTAAAAAGTGGAATTAAGTTCTAGAGAATTAAAAAACTTAACATAATAATCTAACCATTTAGAAGAAGGAAGTTCTGATGGATAAAATTTTTCCTTCCATTCTTTATATACAAAATATACAAACCCACTGGTACCTATATACATTTAATTTACCAAAATATATACTAATTTTGGATAAAACATAACAATTAAAAGAACCAATATCTGAATTAAGATAAAAGGTATTATTCCCTTATAAAGGTCTGATGTCTTAATTAAATCTCCCGCCGCACCTTTTAAATAAAAAAGACTAAAACCAAAAGGAGGAGTTAAAAAAGAAGTTTGAAGATTTATAGCTATAAGTAATGCAAACCATAAAGGGTCTATTCCAAACTCTTCAACAATAGGCAATAAAATCGGAATAACAATAAAAGTAATTTCTATAAAATCTATAAAAAAACCCAAAATAAAAATTAATATCATAGTTATAGCTATAAAAACATATTGATTCTGAATAGAATCAGTAAAAAATTCCGTAACGATATCCCCTGCCCCGCTTTCGTTAAATACTAAAGAAAAAGCGGTAGCCCCTATTAAAATCATAAAAATCATAGCGGTTATTTTAACCGTTTCCACACTGGCGTATCTCAAAAGCTCAAAACTAAACGTTTTATAAAAAACAGTTAAAATAATGGCTCCAAGAGCGCCTATGGCCGCGGACTCGGTAGGAGTGGCAAATCCTGCAAATATGCTGCCAAGCACTATAACTATTAAAACAAAAGGGGCTATTAAACTTTTTGCGGCTTCTTTTAAGATTTTCGAATAAGGCTCTTTAGTTTCAATAGGAGGGGCAGTTTCAGGTTTTATAAAAGCCACAATCAAGATATAAAGTATATAAAGCCCGACAATTATAAACCCCGGAACAATAGCCGCCTTAAATAAGTCTCCAACGCTTATATTCATAACGGCCCCTAAAATAATTAAAACAATACTAGGAGGTATAAGCTGCCCTAGCGTACCGCTTGCGGCTATTACCCCGCTTGCAAGTCTTGGGGAATAACCGTATTTGAGCATTACCGGCAATGAAATTATTGTCATCATAACAACACTCGCACCGACTATTCCAGTTGAAGCCGCCAAAATAGCCCCTACTATTACAATTGCAATCGCAAGCCCTCCCCTGATAGGGCCAAAAAGTTTTCCAATAGATTCAAGCATATTTTCGGCTATTTTACTTTTTTCAAGAATAAATCCCATAAAAATAAAAAGAGGAACAGCCATAAGAGTAAAATTTTGCATAATTCCGTATATCCGATAAGGCAACAGACCAAAAACTTCAAGTCCCAAATCAGGGTCCATAAGCGCCGCAAAAATAGCGCTGCCGCCAAAAGCAAAAGCCACAGGAATTCCAAGCATCAATAAAATAAAAGCAGCAATAAATAAAATTATTCCAGTCATTAATCGCCTTTATGATGTTTTAATTGATAATATATTTTCTTAAGCTCTGCGACAGATTGTAAATAAACCATTAAAAAAGCCCATATAATAGTACTTTTTATAATCCATCTGCAACAAAGCCCTCCCGGGTCTCCGCTGCTTTCATTTTGCATGTAACTCATTTCAACAAAAGGAACCGCTTCTACTATTATCAGTACGCTAAGAGGTATAACAAAAAAAAGTATGGTAACGATATTGATTATTTTTTTTACTTTAAAAGAAAATTTCTCATAAAAAATATCAACCCTAACATGTTTATCTTTACTTAAAGTATATGCTATGGAAAATAAAAACACTATATCAAACAGATGCCATTCAAGCTCCTGCAAAGCTATACTTCCCTGTGAAAAAAGTTTTCTCATAATAACGTCGTAACTTACTATAAGAGTGAGTAAAATAAGTGAAAATACGGAAATCAGCATAAAAGCTTTTGTTAAAGATTCTATATAAAAATCAATTTTCGGAACAAACGAAATTATAACGGCTAGTATAATGGCGCTTATAATAGCAATATCCAAATGTTCATTTAAATAATTAATAAATTCCATTACACACTCCTATAAATATTCCGGCGTATCGTTGCTAAAGATAATAATATCTCCAGGCTTTGTTAAATCCGCAAGAATTTTTTCAAGTTTTGATTTATCAGAAACATATACTTTATCTATCGTTAAGGACGAACAGAATATCTTTTTATTAACCTTTCCTGTTATTATAGCTAAATCAAATGTTTTATTAATGGCTCTGGCTATTTTTTTATTCATCTCTTCCGTTGCCTCTACAAGGCCGGGAGTTACTATTACTTTTCTTCCGGGATGAAATTTTACCAGTTCAAAGCTCTCAAGCATTCCTTCTATATTTCCGTTAAAACTGTCGTCTATTATAATTTTTCCCCCTACCTCTATTTTCTGAAGTCGGTGAGGTATCGGTTCAAGAGCGGACACTTTTTGTTGAAGTTTTTCAATATCTTTAATAAATTCATATGCCTGATATACGGCCAAAGAAATGTTAACCGCATTAAAAGAACCCAAAATTTTGGTTTTAAAACGGTAATTTTTACCATCTATTTCCAAATCCCATTCCGTTTTGTTCAAGTCGGCTTTTATATTTTTTATCTTGTCTTTTAAAACAACAGCTTTAGGATGGGGTAATTCGTAAGAAAAGCCTTTTTTTAAGTTGGGAGAATCAAATATTTCAAGTTTTGTTTTTTGTATATTTTCCAATGTTTTAAAATACTCTATATGCTGGGGGCCAATTTTTCCTAAAACCGAATACTCATTTTCTAAAAACCTAACAATTTCCTTAATATCCCCTCTTTCTCTGGCTCCAGCTTCCGTTACGTAAATATCGGTATTTTCAGGCAACTTAGTATTTATATCTAATACAATACCTTTTAAGGTATTAACGCTTCTTGGAGTTTTATAAACCTTAAAATCTTCCTTTAAAAGCTGATAAATAAAATTTTTTATAGATGTTTTACCATAACTTGCGGTAACTGCTATAATAGTCGGATTTATTTTTTTCAGTTTTTCTTTTGCTATTTTTTTGTATTTTAAAAATAAAAGTTCTTCAACTATTTCAGAAATAATTATACTAAGGATAAGAACTATTAAAGATGCAATTCCGGGATTATAATGGACTTTATTCATAAAAACAAGATTTAAAGTTTCCAAAAAACCTAAAATCATAAAAAAACGTTTTACTCTTTTTGTAATCGTTAAGCCTTTTGTTTTTTTAAACCAGATAAAAAGGGCGGGAATAAGTCCGAAAAAAAGATAAATCCAAAAAAACCTGTAAGCGGCTATATATGTCACAACAGGAACGACAAAATAAAAAAGATGCCATTTATAATTATGAAAATGAAAAATAACCCTGTTTATTTTATAGTTGTACCACTGCAAAACAGTGATAAGATAAAGCCCTAAAACATAAACCGTAATAAAATGAACAATTAAATCAAACATTTTGCTATTCCTTTAATAATTCCGAAAAATTCTTTTTTGTGAGGTAAAAACAAAAAACTTAAAATAAGAGCGGAATAAAAAAACAGATTTATTTTTGAATTTTTAGAACATATTTTTAAAGCACTTCCAAAAGATTTTTTTATTCTGTTTCCAAGTAAATCCACACTAAATATTTCATCCAGCACAAGATGCGTTATATATCCCAAAAACACAAAAAATCCTACAAGATAACTTTTTTCAATATCAAAATTAAAATAGTAATAGCTTAAAATAGAAGTCAAAAACCATGCCAGTAACGCTGCCGGAACGGAATGAATCATTCCTCTGTGTTTTGTTATTTTTTTAAAAAAAACAAATAACACCGAAGTGGCCAAATAACTCAAAAGCCATATCAAAACCAGATTCAATACGGGAAATTTTCCTATATACTTAGAAATTACCAAAAACGCTGTAAGATTTGAAAAGAAAAATTCCATAATTCTTACAGGCGTAGATTTGTCATGGTCTATATCCGGTAAAATACCTCCAATGCTGCCCGCAAAAAAACACAAAAAAGCCTCCTCTTTTGAACAAAGACCGTTGTAATGAAAAAGCACGGCTACACTTCCGCTTACAAAAGCCGCTACGTTAAGATGTGTTGCAAAATTAGCCACTTAATACCTTATTTCAAAATTTTCAAAATTTTTAAAAGGGATTTCTTCAATTTCAATCTTTTCAACCTTGCTTAAAGGAGAACCTTTTTTTAAAATATCAATAAAACGACTTAGCCTCTCTTCATTTTCTATATTCGCAACCGCTTCTACCCTTCCGTCTGGAAGATTTTTTACATACCCGACAAATCCGTTTTCCTCTGCGGCCTGTGAAACATATTTTCTGTACCAAACCCCCTGTACTTTCCCGCTTACCAAAAATCTATACGTTTTCACCTATTTTCCCTTTGCCATCTGAATGTTGTTTATATACTCGTAATTTATCGGTATATATTTTTCTTCTTGAAGGTTTTTAGCAAGTTTTTCAACCGTTTTTTCAAAATCATCAAATAAATAACTAGCCATACTTCCTGGTACCGGATTTATTTCATTTAAATAAATTATACCATCTTTATAAAAAAAGTCGCATCTTATAAGGGCGTTTGTAAATGTTTTGCCGTAAACTTTTTTGAAAACTTCTTCAAACTCTTTTTTAAGTTTTTTATCTTCCTGAAGATTAATCTCTTTTCTCGTAAAATCCATATATTTTTTATCAAAATCTAAAAACTCCTTTTTTTCAACTTTTTCAAGTTTTGAAAAAATCCATTCACCTGCAAAACATCCGGCAAGATTATACTCTTCTATTCCCTCAATAAAAGGTTCGACTATAATCAAATCGTCAAATTCCCTTGCAACGTCAAAAGCGTATTCAAACTCTTCTTGATTCTTAACTACACTAACCCCTATACTGCTTCCAAGCCTTGCGGGTTTAACAATTACAGGAAAATCGAATTTAGTACAAGGAGATGTTATTATTTCATAATCTATTACGTTTACGCCTATTTCCTTGGCATAAGCTTTTGTTAAAACTTTATTATAGCTTACTGCGCAGGCTTCAATATTTGGGGTAATGGCCTTTATATTAAAAAATTCCAGTATTCCCGGTATTTTTCCGTCTTCCCCGTCTCTGCCGTGTATCAGGTTTATTACTACATTAAAGTTAACATAATAATTTTTCTTCAAAAGACCTTTTTGATATTTAAACCCTCCTTTTGTTATTTCAAGTTTTTGAGAGTTTTTATAATCTCCGCTTGCGAAATATCTGCTTTTCATATTTTCTTTATCGATAAGATAAAATTCCCTGTTTTTGTCCACAAAAATAAAAGCGCTTACATCAAGTTTCTCTTTAATCGTAATAGCGCTTACTATACTGATTTCGTGTTCAAAACTGCTGCCTCCAAAAATTAAAGCGTATTTCATTTTGCTCCTTTTGATAATCTTTTAAGTGTTTCTTTTATAACTTCTTCTAAAGACCCCTCAACACCGTTTATGGCTTTTATTATTTCGCTTTTTTTAAATCCGAGATTTTCAAGGGCCATAATCGCCTGAGAATGTACAGGATTAGAAACCGAAATTTCAAACTCTCCCATCTCCATCAAAATCCTCTTTGCCGATTTAGGCCCTATTCCGGGAACTTTTTTTAAAGCATCGGCATCGGCGTTTGAAATTATCTCTATAAATTCCTGCGGAGTAAAAGTAGAACATATTGCAAGAGCCACTTTAGGCCCTACCCCGTTTAATTTGATAAGCGTGTCAAAAAGCTTTTTTTCGTTTTTATCCAAAAACCCGTAAAGGGTATATTCATTTTCTTTTATAATTTCCGTTATATGATATATTCCGTCTTTAGCATTTGAAAAAGTCATAAGAGAGACGTTAAGCTCATAAATAACGTCTTTTACATCAAGTAAAATTTTTCCGTTTTCTTTTTCAAAAATCCTTCCTTTAAGAGCCGCTATCATTTTCCACCTTTACTTTTACTATTTTAAACGTATCTCCAAAATCACGTAGTTTAAATCCGCACACCCCCTCGTTCCCTTTTGTATCATAGGTAAGTTTTACGGGAGGATAAACTATATCAAATTCTATCCTGTTAAACGGTTTCCATGGACTCAAAGAAACAATAGTGGCATTATAAATGGCGTTTTGAAGATTTTCAATGGTTTCTATAAGATAATTCTTATCTCTTTCAAGTTTTTTAATTTTTTCTTCAAGCTCTTTAAATTTTTTTACAAACATCTGATACTCTTTTAATTTGGCTATAACCACGTTGGAAGTTTTTTTATTTTGAGCCCTATTTGCCAGATAAATATTTTTTAACTCTTCATAAGCGCTTTTATTTTTATCCAAAAGTCCTTTTATTTTAGCCGCTTCTTTTTTTAAAAAGTTAATATGCCTTTTTATCTCTTCAATCTCTTTTTCCATTTTTTCGATATTGGTATCTTCCAAGACAACCTGAGGAGCGATTGCGAGTTTATTTTCCTCTCCTTTTAGGTTATGTATTTTTATCGTATTAAGAGCATATATTTTTGCATGAGAGAGGAGATTTTCTATTTCTACGTTTTCTCCTATAATAACACCTCCAAGAGCGGATTTTATTTTTACGTTTTTGGCTTTAACATATCCTCCTTCCAAAAAATTTATATTCGCTTCTTTAGCTTTCAATTTTCCTTTATGGGTATTTATATGTGCATTAACGGCCGCTATTAAAGAATTTTTATGCGTTTGTCCTTCAATAGTCAGTTTTTCAGCTTTTACCTTAGCTTTGTTTCCGACATTTCCTCTTACAATAAGTTCTTTTGTTTCAACAACCATATCATCGGCAATGGCTTCTTTTAATACGTCTTTTTCCTTAACGTCAAGTTTAACTTCGCTTTCATCTCCGTCTTGAATATTTCCCGTTTTGATATTAATCTGCCTTACTTCAAGCTCTTCTTTTATATAATATTTTCCATCCTCAACAACTATATATCCTCCTTTTTTAGCTATATATAAAATATTGTCTTCATTTTCTTCTTTTTTTATACTTTCAGGGTCAAATTCTATATTCGGAATTTCAAAACTTTTGATAGGTTTTATTTTAATAAGTTTTCCCCTGCAGTCCCTTCCGTTTTTACCCTCTTTTGGCTTTATAACCTCTATAACAACCTCATCTTTTTTAACAGGATATATAAACTCTTTTTTTAAAGAGGTTTTGTTTTTCTTAAAATGATAAACAACTTTTCCGTCAACTTTTTCTACAGGGTCAATTCCTCTGCATAACCTTATTTCGAAATTTTCTTCTATAAGTCCCGAAACCAGTAAAATACTCCCGAGTTTTTTTATGTCTTCTTTCATCTCTTTATCAAAAATCTGTATTAAAAAAGAGCTTTTAAGTTTCTTTTTATTAAGTTCTTCATACATCTTAGTTTCCGTAAATTCTCTTAAATCCGATTCGGGAAAAAGAATAAATTTAGCAAAGGTTAATAATTTATTGGCTTTTAACTCCCCTACTATTTCAAATCCGTCTTCGGGAACATATTTTCGTATTTTAATTTCATACACCTGTTTTATTTCATTATGTTCGTCCATTAAAAAATCTTTATCCTGCATTAACGCCAATGTCTCTTCATCGGCAAGAATAAAATCATCTTCCGTTTTTATATAGGTTTTTACGTTTAAAATATCAAAATCAAGGCTTGATAAAGGGATATTATAATACTGGGCTGTTTTTAAAAGCTCCTCGTTTACATTTTCCGTCACTACTATTTTTTCTTCAAATTCCCGTGATTCTTCACTTTTTTTACCTTTTAAAAAGTCAAACAGCCCCATGAGTTTCCTTTATGATAAAATTACGCTTATGATAAAAGCAATTATAATAAATTTTTTGGGTATTTTTAATTCAAGAATACTCGGATTTATAAGAGATTTGTTAAGTGCAAGCATTTTAGGGGCAAATATATATTCGGACATATTCTTCGTAGCTTTTAAATTTCCAAATCTTTTTAGAAGAATTTTTGCCGAAGGGGCGTTTACCCAAAGCTTTTTGCCAAGTTTTGCAAAAGAAAAATATAAAGCAAAATTTGCCTGGAAAGTTTTTATAACCTTGTTTTCAATAATCCTAATTCTTACGGTTATAGTAAATATTTTTTCTTATGAGATAACTTCAGTTTTAGCATACGGGTTCAGCGAAGAAGCAAAAAAACTCGCCGCCCCTCTTGTGGCTTTAAATTTTTGGTATCTTGATTTAATATTCGCAGTTACGTTTTTAGCTTCTCTTCTTCAATACAAAAACCATTTTGCAACAACCGCTTTTTCAACCGCACTTTTAAACATCTCTTTAATAGCGGCTCTTTTAATATCCAAAAACCTGCCAAAAGACCAGATTATATTTTATTTAAGCGTAGGAGTTGTTGTAGGGGGGATAGCTCAGCTTTTAGCCCATATTGTGGCGGCTTACAGATATAAAATCCTTAAACTTCTCTACATAGGAGCAAAAAGCAGAAAAAAAGTAGATTTAGGCAATTTTAAAAAGAATTTTTTACCCTCTATTCTTGGCAACTCGACAGCCCATATTTCCGCTTTTTTAGATACCTGGCTTGCAAGTTTCCTTACAGCAGGAAGCATCAGTTATCTTTACTATGCAAACAGACTTTTTCAGCTTCCTTTTGCCCTTTTCGCAATAGCCACTTCAACGGTACTTTTCCCGAAAATAACGAAATATCTAAATTCTAATCAAAAAGAAAAAGCCTTAGAAATTATGAAGAAAATATTCTGGATACTTTTTTACGCTCTTATACTGGCATTTACGGTAGCTCTCATATCCAGCAAAGAAATAGTGGCTCTTTTATTTCAAAGAGGGGCTTTTTTGGAAAAAGATACTGAAATAACCTCCGTCGTTCTTATTATGTATATGATTGGACTTATACCCTTTGGTTTGAATAAACTCTTTTCCAGTTACCTTTACGCAACCCACAGACATATAAAAGCCGCTAAATTCGCTTCTATTTCTTTATTTGTAAACATTTTGTTTTCACTTATTCTTATATTTCCATTAAAAGTCTACGGATTAGCCCTTGCCAGCAGCATAGGAGGATGGATTCTTTTTTTTCTTACGTTAAAAGAGTTTGGATATAAAGAGTTTACAAAATTTTTTGATAAGAAATATATTTTGGGTATGATTTTAATTATATTTAGTAGTATAATTCTAGCAATAGCTTTTAAAGAAACAATCCATTTTATAAAAGGAACGGTATGGTAATTTACGATTCCCACAAAAGAGAAAAAGTCAAGTTTGAACCGATAAAAAAAGATGAAGTAAGAATTTACGTATGCGGTCCTACGGTATATGACGACGCTCATTTAGGACATGCTAGAAGTTCAATCAGTTTTGATTTATTAAGAAGAACACTTGAAACATTAGGATATAAAGTAACTTTTGTTAAAAATTTTACAGATATAGATGATAAAATAATAAAAAAAATGCAACAAACCGGTAAAAGTTTAAAAGAAATTACAGAATATTATATTGATTCGTACCTTAGGGATATGGAAGCCTTAAATGTAAAAAGGGCAGATATCGAACCAAAAGCCACAGAGTCTCTTGAAGCAATGTTTGATTTGATAAACAGACTTTTAGAAAAAGGTTACGCCTATAAACTTCCAAACGGAGATATCTATTTTGATACCGCTAAAGACGATGAATACTGTAAACTTTCAAACAAATGCCAGGAAGATGAGGTAGTACACCGAGTAGATACGGAAGGTAAAAAAAATCCCGCCGATTTTGCTTTATGGAAAGCATGCAAGGGAAAAGAGGACGTATGTTTTGATTCTCCTTTTGGACCGGGAAGACCGGGATGGCATATAGAATGCAGCGCTATGATTAAAAAACATATCGCATATGACGGAGAATACGAAATAGACATCCACGGAGGCGGGGCCGACCTTTTTTTTCCTCATCATGAAAACGAAGAAGCCCAAAGTCACTGCGCATACGGAGGACATCTGGCAAAATACTGGATGCATAACGGTTTTGTCCAGATTAACGGTGAAAAAATGAGCAAATCGCTTGGAAACAGTTTTTTTATAAAAGACGCCCTAAAACATTATTCTGGCGAAGTATTGAGATTTTATCTTATGAGCACCCACTACAGAGCGCCTCTTAATTTCAGTGAGGAAGACTTAATCGCAAGTAAAAAAAGACTTGATAAACTATACCGTCTTAAAAAAAGAATTTATACTCAAACAAAAAAACAACAAGATACCGACTTTGAAAATAAACTTTTAGAAGCTATGAAAGACGACCTGAATATCTCAAAAGCTCTTGCAATTGTTGATGAATTTGTAAAAGAGGCTAACGAAGCGCTTGATAAAAACCCAAAAGACAAAGTATTAAAACAAAAAATCTTAAGCAATATAGAGTTTATAAACAAACTTTTAGGAGTTGGCGGAAGCGACGCTTATGAATATTTTCAATCGGGCATAGATGAAAAAATGAAAGCAAAAATTAATAACCTTATAGAAAAAAGAACTCAGGCTAAAAAAGAGAAAAATTTTGCCCTTGCCGATAAAATAAGAGAGGAATTAAAAGAGATGGGAATTCAAATTCAGGATACTCCAAACGGCACCGTTTGGGAAAAGGTGTGAGTATGGGAATTTTTGAAACTGTTAAACCTTTAATTTATAAAACCGACCCGGAATTTGCCCACAATGCAGTGGAGTTTATATTCAAAACAGCTAGAAGATGCCCTCTTTTTTTTAACTGGATGATAGAAAAAAACTTTATAGACGACCCTGTTTTAAACCAAAAAATATGGGGACTGGAGTTTAAAAATCCTGTAGGTGTAGCCGCCGGTTTTGACAAAAACGCTACAATGATAGCCGCATGGCCTGCTCTTGGTTTTGGATGGGGGGAAATAGGAGCCGTAACACCAAAACCCCAGCCCGGAAACCCTAAACCAAGAGCCTGGAGGCATATTAAATATGAAGCCGTTCAAAACGCTTACGGATTTAATAACGAAGGAGTCGAAGTCATAAAAAAAAGACTTCAAAAAATTTATCCTTTTATACTTCCGATAGGAGCAAATATAGGAAAAAACAAAACAACTCCTGAAGAAAATGCTATTGAGGATTACAAAATACTCGTAAAAGAGCTAAAAGACGTTGTGGATTTTTTTGTAGTAAACATTTCTTCTCCCAATACGCCCGGTCTTAGGGATTTATTAAATGCTTCTTTTATTTCGTCACTGTTTGGAGAACTTAAAAAAATAACTCAAAAACCTATTTTAATTAAATTTTCTCCGGATATGGAAAATGAAGATATTATAAACCTTGCCAATTTAAGTGTACTTTATGGATGCGACGGAATAATACTCACAAACACTACCGTAAATTACGAACTTATAAATTCGCCCGTAAAAAAAGGGGGTATTTCCGGAAAACCGCTTGCAAAAAGAAGTTATGAAGTACTTAGAATAGTAGCTTCTGAAATTTTTGGAAAAGTGCCTATTATAAGTGTAGGAGGAATAGATTCAGCAGAGGAGGCGTACAAAAGAATAAAAGCCGGAGCAAGCCTTCTTCAAATTTATACGGCTATTATTTATAAAGGTCCGGGAATTATTAGAGAAATTAATAAAGGGCTTATCGAACTTCTAAAAAAAGACGGGTTTAACCATATAAGCGAAGCGGTAGGAGTGGATATTCCAAAAAAACTGGAAAATAAAAATTAATAAAGGAAATGAATGCTTCATAAATTTTATAAAGCTAAATTAAAAAACGACTTAGAAGTAATAGCTGTTCCTATGAACAGAGGAAGCAACGTAATTACAAGCAATATTTTTTATAAAGTAGGAAGTAGAAATGAAATATTAGGCAAAACGGGTATAGCCCATATGCTTGAACATATGAATTTTAAATCAACAAAAAATTTAAAAGAGGGAGAATTTGATAAAATAGTAAAAAGTTTAGGAGGAATTGACAACGCTTCTACAGGATTTGACTACACACACTATTTTATTAAAACATCCTCCGAATATCTCTCAAAAACATTTGAACTTTTCAGTGAAGTTATGGAAAATCTTAATTTAAGCGACGAAGAGTTTCAAAGAGAAAGAAAAGTAGTTTATGAAGAAAGACTTTGGAGGGTAGATAACAATCCTATAGGATATCTCTATTTCAGACTGTTTAACAACGCTTATGTTTACCATCCTTACCATTGGACTCCGATAGGATTTAAAGAAGATATTTTAAACTGGAATATTGAAGATATCAGAGAGTTTCATTCGGTTTATTATCAACCAAAAAATGCTTTTTTACTTGTTGCAGGAGATATAGAACCTGATACGGTATTTGAAAAAGCCGAAAAATATTTTTCTCATATAAAAAACAGAAAAAATATCCCTACCCTCCATCAAAAAGAACCTCCCCTTGATGGAAATAAAGAAATAGAAATAAAAAGAGAATCGCAAGTTGATATAATGGCAATAGCATTTCATATTCCTGATTTTACCCATAAAGACCAGATAACGCTCAACGCTTATTCTGAAATATTAAGCGGAGGCAAAAGCGGCATACTTAGAGAAAAACTGATAAACCAAAAAGCTCTGGTAAGTGAAATTTACGCTTATAACATGGAACTTAAAGACCCGGGGGTATTTTTGACACTTGCTATGATAAACCCGGGCGTAAATCCGGAAAAAGTGGTAAAAGAAGTAAAAAAAATACTTTTAAATACAAAAGTTACGAAAAAAGCCCTTCAAAAAGTAAAAAACCAGACAAAATTTGATTTCTTAACTCAACTTGAAAGCAGCGGAGGAGTTAGTAACATATATGGGGATTATTTTGCAAAAGGAGATATTGCTCCTCTTTTAAATTATGAAAAAAATATAAATGCTTTAAAACCTGAAGATTTTGAAGATATTAAAAAATATTTTGAACATTCGGTAACAGTAAAACTTTTAAAGTTATAAAACCCAGGAGGGCGTTCACGCAGTGACTTTGGGCTCCCGCGAGCCACAAAGTGGGGATAGGAGGCCCGGTTTAGGGGCGAAACCATATCGCCGCACACCCCGGGCACTACCGTCTCCCCAATAAAATTTCTTGTAGGGCCCCAAAATGTGCGGGTAGCGCTCCTCCCAGGCAATAAAATTATATCAAAAGTTTGAGTAAAAATCAATCAAGTTTTTTGAAAGAACTCAAATCAACCGGTAGATTTCTCTAACATTATTTTATCTAAATTTTATACTTTTTGCAATCTTTATACACTCTTTTAACGAAGGTTTACCCGGCATTAAAATCTGATTGTCTTTATAAAACTCAAGCAGACTCTTTTTTGTCTTTTTGCCTATGGCTATTGGAAGTATGTTTTCAAAATCTTCTAGCTTACTAAAACACTCTACCGTTGAAGGTGAAGAAAATATAACTATCGCAGGCTTTTTTATATGCATTTTAGGATTGTTGCATTTTGTTTCGTAAATAATAACTTCTTTTAAAAAATTGTTTTTAAACTGCTCTTTTATATTTGAAACAAGTTTTTTAGCCCTAAAAAAAAGAAATGTTTTATTTTTATACTGAGAGTTTATTTCTTTGGCAAATTCATCTCCATACGAGCTTTTTGCTATATATTCAACGTTACCGTCAAGTTTTTTTATCTCATCTGCGGTAGATTTTCCTATAGCAAAAGCCGGATATTCTTTCCATTTTTCGGTAAGAGTATTTACTGCCCTTACACCGTTTTTTGAAGTAAAAAGAAGATAGTCGACTCCTTCAAAAGAAAAAGAAGGAGAAAGAAACTCTATTTTAATTACGGGATAGTTCAAAACACCTTCATATTTTTCCTGAGTTAAAACATAAATAGGTAGTTTTAAATCTCTCATTACTCCCACTCTATCGTTGCAGGCGGTTTGCTTGAAATATCGTAAACCACCCTGTTGATTCCATCAACTTCATTAATAATTCTGGTACTAACTCTCTCAAGAAACTCATGTGGCAAATGACTAAACGTTGCAGTCATACCGTCAGTTGAGCTTACGCATCTGATTGCAACCGTATTGTCATAGGTTCTGTTATCACCCATAACACCTACGCTTCTTACGTTTAAAAGCACTGCAAACGCCTGCCATACTTTATCATAAAGTCCCCAAGCTTTTAGTTCCTGAATAAGTATTGCATCCGCTTCTCTTAAAATCTCTAAATCTCTCTCATTTACTTCACCCATAATTCTAATAGCAAGTCCGGGTCCCGGGAAAGGATGACGATAAACCAAATCTTTTGGAAGTCCAAGCTCAAGTCCCAGTTTTCTAACCTCATCTTTAAAAAGTTCCCTTAAAGGTTCAATCAATTCAAACTTCATCCAATCAGGAAGTCCACCGACATTGTGATGGGATTTAATAGTTTTAGAAGGACCTTTAACACTTACGCTTTCAATTACATCGGGATATAATGTACCTTGAGCTAAAAATTTAGCGTCTTTGTGTTTTTTTGCTTCTTCGTCAAACACTTCAATAAACGTATGACCGATAATTTTTCTTTTTTCCTCAGGGTCGGTTACGCCTTTTAATCTGCTTAAAAATTTTTCTCTTGCATCAACGGTAATTAAAGGTACGTGTAAAACGTTTTTAAATGCATGTTCTACTTCTTCTCTTTCATTCTTTCTAAGAAGACCCGTATCAACAAAAATAGGAATAAGTTTATCGCCGATTGCCTCATGCAAAAGAGCTGCCGTTACGGAAGAATCAACCCCTCCGCTTAGAGCGCATATTACTTTATTGTCACCGACTTGTTCTCTTATTTTTTTGATTTGCTCTTTTGCAAAATGCGCCATATCCCATTTGCTTGTAACTCCACAGACCTCTCTTGCAAAGTTTCTAAGAATTTTTTGTCCTTCTACGCTGTGGGTAACCTCAGGATGAAACTGAATAGCGTATATCTCTTTTTCTTCATTTACTATAGCCGCATAAGGGGCGTTTTGAGTATGGGCTATTCTTTTAAATCCCTGCGGCAGTTTTTCCACTCTGTCGGAATGGCTCATCCAGACAATTGTAGGATTGCTTACATCTTTAAAAAGTTTGTGAGGGTCGTCTATAAAAAGTTCCGCCTTTCCGTATTCGTGATGGTCCGCTCTTACAACTTCTCCTCCAAAATCAACAGTAATAAGCTGCATTCCGTAACAAATTCCAAGAATAGGAAGACCTAATTCATATATTTCCTTATCAACCCTGTATGCGTCTTTATCATATACGCTTGCAGGTCCTCCGCTAAAAATAATGCCTTTTGGTTTTTTCTCTTTTGCGGTTTTAAGCCCGTCAAAATAAGGGACTATTTCACTATAAACACCTTCTTCTCTTAGGCGTCTTGCTATTAACTGGGTATATTGACTTCCAAAATCAAGTATTAAAATTTCTACCTGCATTTATGTCCTTTTTGTTGAAATTGTATCAAAATTTAATAAAGTCCCATAATTTCAAACTGAACATACCATATGGCTATACTCAGAATATATCCGGCCAATACCGCCCATGCATATTTCATATGTGAACCAAACGTATATATACCTTTCATTCTTCCCATAACGCCTACCCCCGCGGCACTACCGAAACTGATTAAACTTCCGCCGATACCTGCAGTCAAGGTTACAAGCAGCCACTGGTCTATTCCCATTGGAGGATTTGCTTTTAAAATAGCCGCCATTACAGGTACGTTATCTATAATCGCACTTATAAACCCTACTCCGATGTTTGCCCAGGTAGAGCCTATCACTTCGTAAAGTTTCGTAATGTAAAAAAGCCATCCTAGAAAATATAAAGCACCAACGGCACTTAAAATACCGAAAAAGAATAAAAGAGTATCGTTTTCAACTTTTTCCATATTTACAAAAACATTAAAGTGTTCTTGATGTTTTCTTTTATGATACAGGGAATAAAGAAGAAGCAAAGAAAGCCCAAACATCATACCCCACATAGCCGGAAAATGAAATAAAATATGACCTATTACGGCAATTGCAATTGTTAAAATACCAAGGGCTATAACTACTTTACCTCCTTTTTTTATCTCAACTTTAGGAGTCGTAAGTGCATCAAAATGAGGCTCGCCTTTTGGAACAAAAAGACTCAAAAGCCAGGCGGTAAGCAGCCATCCTACAAAAGCGGGCGGAAACAGGAATAAAAAGTCAATAAATTCACCTTTTCCTGCAGTCCATGCCATAAGAGTCGTAATATCCCCAAAAGGCGACCATGCACCACCCGCATTTGCGGCAACAACAATATTTATAGCTCCGGGAACTAAAAACTCCCGGTTGTGTCTGTCTATCGTAAGCAAGACAGTTGATAAAATAAGAGCCGTAGTAAGGTTATCGGCTACCGGGGAGATCCAAAAAGCAAGCGTTCCTGTAATCCAGAAAAGCTTTTTATAACTATATCCCCTCGATACCAGTCTGTAGCGTAGAGCTTCAAAAACGCCTCTTTCTATCAGAGTTTCTATATAAGTCATAGCTACCAACAAAAAGAAGAAAATTTCGGCTATTTCTTCTATCAGTTTTTGCATTTCATGATGCAAAGGAGTCGGGTCAAGCCCGTTAATGGCAAAATAAATTCCTATTAACATAAAAGAAAAGGTACCTATAAATAAAGCAGGCTTGGCTTTATTCATTCTTAACTTTTCTTCAGCAGCTATTGTGATATATCCTACAACAAACACTAATAATACCGTTATTCCTACCCAAGTATGGGTAAAATCATGAATTACTTCATGCATTTTCACTCCTTATATAATGTGCTCCAAGGGATTTTTCCCTTTTTAAAGCGGCTTTTACAATCTCTCTTGCCGTTAAAAATCTAAGTTTTGTCAAATACCCTACTTTATCCATACTTTTTTCTATAAACTCTAACGCATCATACAGCCCCCTTTTTGTTCTTATTATTCCAACTTTTTCCCACATAACCTCTCTTAAACGGTTTTTATATTTTTTATCTTCTTTTTTAAAAAACTCTTTTTTTTCAATATCAAATTCAATATTATCCGTTTTAAAATCTTTTTTTATAATATCCTTAGCAGCTCTTTTGGCAAAAACGAAACATTCAAGCAAAGAATTGCTAGCAAGCCTGTTGGCTCCATGAACTCCCGTATTCGCCACTTCTCCCACAGCGTAAAGATTATTAAAGTTCGGCACTTTTGAATTTTTATCAACTTTTATACCGCCCATCATATAATGAAAAGCGGGAGATATAGGAATAGGCTCATAAGGAACGTTAATATCGTAGTCTTTCAGTTTTTGATATATGGTGGGAAATCTCTTTTTAAAATATTCCTCATCAAACATACTAACATCAAGAAATACTCTATGCCCCTTTTGCTGATGCATAAAAATAGCGCGGCTTACTATATCCCGGCTGGCAAGTTCTCCTCTTGGGTCGTACTCAAACAAAAATCTTTTACCATTTTCATCTATAATATAAGCACCCTCACCTCTTAAGGCTTCCGTTAAAAGAAGTTTTTGGGAAAATTTCATTTTGATAAATACAGTCGGATGAAACTGTGTCATTTCCATATCG
>Ga0256836_1000320_pt1 | contig 27434 bp, 28 predicted proteins | sample 4561380metaG_FD_185974 | JGI IMG/M metagenome (GOLD analysis project Ga0256836, IMG submission 185974) | Hydrothermal vent microbial communities from Guaymas Basin, Mexico - 4561-380 | ecosystem: Environmental > Aquatic > Marine > Hydrothermal vents | place: Mexico: Guaymas Basin | collected...
CCCTAAGTACGTTGGTAGCCCCTATATTTCCGCTACCGTGATCTTTTATATTAATTCCCGCAAAATATTTAGCTATCAAATATCCAAACGGAATACCGCCTATTAAATAAGCTATTAAATACCATATTAACGGTGACATATTTTTCCTTTTTTGTGAAATTATAATATAATTTTAGTATGTAGTGAGTAGTAAGTAGTTTGTAGTATGCAAGCAAGGGCAATACTGAAAATCAAAATCACGAAAAAACGGTATTTATTAAAAAACTACCTACTACCCACTACCTACTACCCACTTTAAAGGAGCTAAATGATAAACGAAATCAAAAACCTTATAAAAAAACACAACATCACACTTGCAGCGCATTATTACGAAAAAGACGAAATATTTGATTTAGCCGATTTAACGGGGGATAGTTTAGAGCTTGCCAAAAAAACAAGCACGCTTAAAAACCCTCTGATTTTTTGCGGCGTCAAATTTATGGGGGAGAGCGCTAAAATATTAAATCCCGACATTCCCGTTTATATGCCGCGTCTTTCAGATTGCTCTATGGCCAGAATGGCTCAGGAAGAAAAAGTTGAAAAAGATATTAAAACTTTAAAAGAAAACGGTATTGAGTTTATTCCGATTACATATATAAACTCAACAGCCAAAACAAAAGCCATAGTTGCCCAAAACGGCGGACTTACGTGTACAAGCTCAAATGCTCAGAAAATTATTGAGTGGGCTCTGAGTCAAAACAAAAAAATATTTTTCCTACCCGATAAGAACCTTGGACGTAACATTGCCGCAAAACTTGGAATAAGCGCAAAAATAATAGGCGAAGAAAACTGGCAGGATGCTACAATGATATGCTTTGACGGACACTGCAGCGTCCATCAGCTTTTTATGCCAGAACACGTGGAATTTTACAAAGAAAGATTTCCGGATATTAAAATAGTAGTCCATCCAGAATGCTCACCCGAAGTGGTAAAACTTGCAGATTTTGCCGGAAGCACATCTCAGATTTTAAAATACGTAAAAGCTCATCCTACCGAAAAAATGGCAATAGGGACTGAATTTAATTTCGTAAACAGAATGAAAAACGAAATAAACCCCAATATCTATATATTAAGCTCAACAAAACCGGAATGCCCGTCAATGAACGAAACAACTTTAGAAGAGCTTTATAAACTTTTAAAAGCCATAGACGAAGGAAAAGATTACAATAAAATTGAAGTTGAGCCTGAAATTGCAAAAAACGCAAAAACAGCGCTTGAGAGAATGATGAAACTGTCTTGAAATAAGGGTGAAGAAGATTGAAGGGAAATATTCAATGGAAAATGGACAATATAAAATGGAAAATTATAAAGCCTATATACAATTTCACTTTTTTTCACCCTCTTTCACCGTTTTTCACCCTTTTTCACTATTCTACAAAGGATAATTTATGCTTATGAAACACCAGATTATTGAATTTTTAAAAAACGCCTTAAACGAAGACATCGGAAGGGGTGACCTTGCAAGAAATCTCATAAACAAAAACGCCAAGGCTTTCATCAGGGCTAAAAGCGAAGGCATAGTTGCTGGAATTGAATATATAAAACACTTCAGCGATATAGCGGATGTTAAGTTTGATTTTTATTTTGAAGACGGGGATTTTTACAAAAAAGGCGATATAATTTTTGAAGTTTACGGAAGTGCAAAAGATTTATTATCTATTGAAAGAACGATGCTAAACATCCTCCAGCACGCAAGCGGAATAGCCAGCAACGCATATGAATTTGTAAAACTCACTGACGGCAAATTAAAAATACTCGATACCAGAAAAACAAGACCGCTTCTTAGAATGTTTGAAAAATATGCGGCAAAATGCGGGGGAGTTACAAACCACAGGTTAGGGCTTGACGACTGCCTGATGCTAAAAGACACTCACCTTGTACTTTTTAATTCCATAAATGAAGCAATAAAAATTGCAAGAAAAAACATTCCGTTCACAACCAAAATAGAAGTCGAAGCCGAAAACGTTGAAATGGCTATTGAAGCCATGAAAGCGGGTGCAGATATAGTAATGTGTGACAATATGGATTTTGAAGAGATTAAAAAAGTGGTAGAATATAGAAATAGAAACCATAAAGGTGTTTTTCTTGAAGCCAGCGGAAACGTAACGCTTGAAAATATTAAAAATTACATTCAAACGGAAATTGATGCCATTAGCAGCGGGGCAATCATCCATCAGGCGACTTTCAAAGATTTTTCTATGAAAATGAAGGGGTGAATATGAAAATCAATATTCAAATATGTGATGAATTTAAAGAATATCTTAAAAATATCGATATAAATTCATACATTAATGATTTAATAGCACAAGATATTTATATGCACTCCGTTCAGTTTAAAAAAGATAAAACCAAATTCCAAAACAGATTAAAATCCGCCATAAAAGGAAACACTTTAAGCCATACTCAAATGTGGAATAAAATAGATGAATTATAAAATTATTTACGAAAAACGTTTTTTTGACGACATTAAAGAAATTATAGAATTTATAAAAAAAGACAAACCTCAAAGCGCTGCTAAATTTAAAAAAGACTTAAAAAACAAAATAGAAAATTTAAGCTATTTCCCTTTTAAATACAGAAAATCAATATATTTCGACGATGAAAGTATCAGAGATTTAATATTTAAAGGTTATATAATCCCTTATAAAATTACAGACACTCAAATTATAATTTTAGGTATAACAAAATACAAACCGTTTTAAGGAGCCAACATTTTAATAGAAGACAGAAATTTCGAATACGGACACTTTTTAGGAGTAAAACCGGCAAAAGATGTTATCGAATATATTAAACAAAAACACAACTACGACCTAAAATATTGGGATTTTATTATTACATACGACGAAATAGGCGAAAGATATCTTGCCTACTGCTACAATCCTTACAAAGGCATTGAAAGAATAGATAATATCCCTGAAACTTCCAAAATCAGAATCAAAAACGCAAAAATTTTCGAGCCTTTGGACATTTACCAAAAATGCGCAATTTACGCTATGGTTGAAGCTCCTGCAAGCCTTATTACCGGGCGTTTCGGAAGCGGAAAAACGCTTCTTGCAACGGCTACGGCCTTGAGTCTGACTAAGAAAAAAATATTTATAACCCGTCCTCCGATTGGAATCAGCAGCGATTATGACATAGGCTTTTTACCCGGAAGCAAAGACGAAAAAATGCTCGAATGGGCGGGAGGATTTTTGAGTGCATTAAATTATCTGTACCGCGATTTAAAAGGACAGACTTATGACAGTATTAAATCCCAGCTCTTTTTTGAAAAATTTGAAATAATTCCTCTGAATATGATTCAGGGTGTTTCAATACTTGAAGGTGAAATTTTAATAGTAGATGAAGTACAGCTTGTAACACGGGAATATATGAGTATGATTTTAAGCAGAATGAGCGAGGGAAGCAAACTCTTTTTACTTGGAGATTTGCATCAGACATATTCCACTATCGAAAAACAGGACAGCGGTCTATACAGACTTCAACAGGTTCTCCCCCACGAAGCCCTTGCGTGGGTTGATTTGCAAAATATATACAGAAACAAACTGACTGAAATTGCCATAAAACTGCTTGAGTAATACTATATAGAAGATTTATTTTCCCCTTTTTATACTAATCACTCATCATTTTTCTTATCAAAGGATTGTAAGCTTTGCTTGAAACAATAACTTTATCGCCAATTTTCAGTTCTTTGGCTTCTTTTTTGGATATAACCACTTCGACAATCTGATTGGCTATCGAAATAACTGCGATATTAATTACATCAACTTCCACAATGTCTATAATTTTTCCTTCAAACGCAAACTTTGCCGACCCACTCGTTTTTAACAAAAGCTCTTTAGGTGATGCGAATTTTTCTATTTTTCCGTTATTTAACACTATCATTTTATTTGAAAGTCTGTAAATTTCGCTCGGGGAATGCGACACCATTATGGTGGTTAAATCAAATTTCCTATGAAATTCAATTATATCGTTTTGAAGCTTCTCCCGCATAGACATATCAAGCGCCGAAAAAGGCTCATCCATCAGCAAAATTTTCGGTTTTCTCATTAACGCCCTGCAAAGGGCCACCCTTTGTTTTTGACCTCCGCTTAACGTATTGGGATATCTTTTAGCCAATTCCGTAAGCCCGGTCATTTCCAAAAGTTCATTTGCAAATTTTTTGTCTTTTTTTACATATAAAAGATTTTCAAGCACGTTCATATTCGGAAAAAGAGCGAAATCCTGAAAAACAAACCCCACTTCCCTTTTTTGCGGAGGAAGTTTCATTCTTTCGTTCTGCCATATTTCACTTTCGATAATTATTTCGCCCTCACACTCTTCAAGCCCTGCAATTATTCGAAGTAATGTCGTTTTTCCGCTTCCGCTAGGACCTGAAATTGCCAAAAAATTGTTTTTTTCTATTGTAAAATCACACTTAAGCTCCATCTCTCCGCCGCTGCCGTGAAGTTTTTTTCGGATGTTTACTTTAATCATAAAAACCTCTTTTTCTGTTTTTCGTTAAACATATACACAAAAAGTAAAACGGCAAAACTTATTGCGAGCATTATAAGACTGTAAATGTGGGCGCTTTTATAATCAAGCGTTTCGACATAATCATAAATCGCCACACTTGCAACCTCAGTTTTACCGGGAATTGAACCCCCGACCATCAAAACAACGCCGAATTCCCCGACCGTATGGGCAAATGTTATAATTACGGCCGTTAAAAGAAACGTTTTCATATTAGGCAAAATCACTTTAAAAAGCGTTTCAATTTTTCCTTTGCCGCTAAGATATGAAGCCTCAATAATATTTTTAGGCACATTTTCAAAACCGTTTTGCAAAGGCTGAATCATAAACGGAAAAGAATAGATGCTGCTAGCAACCACCAGCCCTTCAAAAGTAAAAACAAGCTTAATATTAAACACTTCTTCAAAAAATTTCCCCACCGGCGAACTTTGAGAAAGAAAAACAAGCAGATAAAACCCCAAAACCGAAGGCGGCAGGACAATCGGAAGGGCGCTTATCGCTTCTAATACGGGCTTAAATCTTGATTTAGTCGAACTTAAAAACCACGCAAAAGGAATTCCTATTACAAGCAAAATAACGGTTGTAAAAAAAGCCAGCTTGAAAGAAAGCAAAAAGGGAGTAAAATCCAAATTCATTCCAAAACCTTTCCTATTGCAACGTCGTTTGCTTTAAAAAACAGATATACCTCATCTTTAAAACCGGCATATTCTTTTAGCATTATACATTCCATTTCAAACCCTTCCACCTCAGCGGTAATGTTTGAAAGTATTTTGCCGTTTTGAATGTCAACAACCCTGCCTTTTAAAACGTTTTCAAACACACAGTTTTTATCCGAAACGCTGATTGCCGTGGGTTTTATTAAAAGCTCAACTTTACTGCCGGGTTTTAGACTGATATTCATCTCAAGTATCAAAACTTTTACAGTCTGCTTACCCACTTTACATTCGATTAAATTCAGCCTCTCAAGCGAGCGTATATTTTTAATTTCGCCGATTAATCTGTTCACTTCTTTCCTTTAAAGAATTTTACTTTATATTTTTCACTTCTCAATATACCCGTATTTTTTAAATATTTCTTTTGCATCTTCCGAAAAAATAAAATTATAAAATTTTACTGTTTCGTTTTTATTGTTAAAAATTACAATTCCCTGATTTATGGGTTTATATAAATTTTCCGGCACATCGGCAAAATTTTTATATTTATTCATCTTAGGAGAAAAAAGGGAGCTTTTAGCAACTATCCCGACATCCGCTGAATTGAGAGTATAAGGAATCACCGCACTTACGGTTTCGGCAAAAACAAATTTTTCCCTAACATTAGGATAAATTCCGGCGTTTTTTACAGCCTCCACGGCAGCCCTTCCGTAAGGAGCGGTTTTAGGATTGGCAATTGCAACGGATTTTGCTTTTAATAAAGCGTTTTTAAAATCTTTCAAATTAATGTTTTTAACACTGAAAAGCGCTATAGCACCTTTTGCATAAACCTTAGGCTTTGTTTTTGCAATGCCTTGTTTATATAAAAATTCTGGATATTTCATATTTGCCGCCATAAAAACGTCATATTCCGCCCCGTGAATAATTTGTGCAGTAAGTTTTCCGCTGCTTGCCAAAATTACGTTTACTTTTACATCAGGATATTTTTGATTGAATTTCTTAATAATTTCAGGCATCGCATATGCGGTATTGGCAGATGCAGCTATAAATATTTCGGAAGCGTAAGACATTAAAACAAACATTATCATCAGTAATAATTTATTCATAACAAGCCTTTTCGTTATATATTTTAAAATATAACGCTATTATAATAGTTTTTTTTATTTACGTCAAGGACATTATAGTAATATACATAACAACACCTTTTTTATGATAATTATAAAGGAAAGTTCAATTAAACGATAGTAAAAAATTGCGAAGAAAGGCTTAAAGGCCTTTTTCTTTCTTATAAGCGATTACTGCGGCATAAACTTCGTCTTTAATATGTAGTTTTTCTTTTTTAAGTTTTTCAAGCTCAAGCTCTTCCATATGTTCTCTTCCGGCTTCTACCTCATCTATAAGTTTGTTAAGTTCCGCATGTCTTTCGATAAGTTTTGCAATATGCGGATTTTCCTCTGCCACTTTTTCCATTACAGGGATTAATTCCGGACAACATTCTTTAAACATTTTCTCTCCTTTTTTTAAAATTATACCTAAAATATATCACATCTGCTGTTATCCACCTCATCATCCTCATCAAATTCTTCATAAAAATCGTCATAATCTTCATCAAGCGTTTCCTGATTCTCTTTTGGCTTACATTTCTCACATTCGATAACTTCATACCCTTCAACCGTATCCAAATACTCTTCTATTTCCGAAAAAAAATTAAACGGGATAAATTCCAATTTAGTATTTACGCTTAAATCCTCTTTTTTATCAAAAACCACATCGCACAAATCCGAATGAATCTCTATATTTTTATTTTCATTGTCAATTATAAGCATATATCCCATTATTTGCCTTTTTTATTGTAATTATATCATTTAAAAATTTCAAAATTAATATAACATAATAGCTTATCCAATTTTGATTATAATTTTTATTTATATCAGATATAAACAGTCCTTATTTATGCTAAACTTCGCTTCAAAAAAGGTAAACTTATGAAACAAATAGTTTTACAGGAAAAATATCCGGTATTTGTATTAGACGTTGAAAAAACCGAAACACATTATAAAACCGCTGCGGAAATTATAGAATTCTTTAAAGAAAAAATTAACGCACATCCGGTATGTACATACATAGGAGAGTTTGACCATTATGCACATACAAAATCTCTTCCTGAAGGTGAAATCAATCCCGATATTAAAGACTGCAAATTAGTGCTTTTCTGTTTTGGAAACAAACTGCCAAACGGAAAAATCCCTGCTGCAAGACCAAGAAGCATAAGTGTAACGGAATATAACGACAAATTTGAAATAGCGTTTTTAGAAGCACCGGCGTTAATCGCAAACGAAGTAATGGAAGGTTGGGTTAAAGAACTTAAAAAGACTCTATAACAACCTTCACATCAGCCCCCTTAGCAAAATACGGAGCGGTTGTCACTATACTGTCAGTGCCGGTTTTTGCATATTCTTCAACGTTTTCAACATTTATCCCGCCGGCACTTATAACTTTTATACCCTTATTATGGGCAAGTTTTACAATTTTTTCAGTGGTTTTGACATCCACTTTGTCAAGCTGCAGCACATCTACACCTATTTCAATCAGTTTTTTTGCCTGATTTAAATCTTTCGTTTCAACAACCCATTTTTTTTCAACGGATTTTTCTTTCATTTTTTCAAAATTTTTATAAAACTTATCCCAACCTCCATATAAATTTATATAATTATCAAATACTAGTATCGTTTCGGTTGTGGTAACCCTGTGCGGAAGCCCTCCTCCGTCCATTACGGCCTGAAGTGCAATTTTTTTGGTAAAAGGAATTACTTTTCTTGTAGTCAATATTTCTATATTAGGATGATATTTTCTGGCTTTTTTCGTCATTTCATATACATATGTAGATACACTTAAAGCATATTCGTATATATTTTGTGCAACCTTCCATAAAATTAAAACGTTTTCTCCTTCCGCTTCAAACAGCTTACTGCCGGCATTTACAAAATTTCCGTCTTTTTCTTTAAAAACGGTTTTTAATTCAAGCTTTTTTGCAAGTTTTTCAACTAACTTATTCGCACTGACGACACACTCTTTTCGTGTATAAAATGATATTTTTCCTTTGTCTTTAATTTCTAAAAGCTCTGCAGTCAAATCAAACATCGGCATATCTTCATTGATTAATCTGTCAATTTCCTCATAAGTAAAATACATATCAAACCTTTTCCGTTATATATAAAAAGATATAACGCTATTATACCACTTTTTTGCTAAAACAAAACCTTTTAAAAAACTGACAAAATCTTTTTTTCGCCTCTCACTTATCTTTTTGGTGTCTTTTTTCAAAAAAATGTATTATTTATTTTTAGATTTGAATAAAAGCAAATATATACTTTCTATTTATTATACTAAAATACAAAACTCACCTTTTCTTTTCCTCCTCTCTCCTCATCTTTTCCTTTCTTTCCCCCAAAATAAATGTCCGATTTATTTTGGGGGTTTGGTATTAAAATCACTACCACCGCCAATATCATCCGTATCCATAAACTATTAACCATTAACCATCAACTAATAACCATATCATCAATATAGTGCCAGACACTAAACATATAAAATAAAAGAAAAAACAAGGAAATTATCCCTGTCTTTCTTTAATAATTTCTTCTGCAATATTGTGAGGCACTTCTTCATAATGGTCAAACACCATTGAATATGTACCCCTACCTTGAGTCATACTTCTAAGGTCTGTTGAATATCCGAACATTTCACTAAGTGGTACGAATGCTGTAACTTTCTTAATTCCGTGTTGATCTTCCATTGAGTTAACCTGACCTCTTCTTCTGTTGATATCACCGATAACATCACCCATATATTCTTCAGGAACTTCGATTTCAACTTTCATAATAGGCTCTAAAATAACTGGGTTAGCTTTTTTAACACCTTCTTTAAACGCCATAGATCCAGCCAATTTAAACGCCATTTCACTTGAGTCGACCTCATGGTAGCTTCCGTCAAATAGTTCAACTTTAAAATCAACTACAGGGAATCCTGCAAGTACACCGCCCTGAGCAGCTTCTTGAATACCTTTATCAACTGCAGGGATATATTCTCTTGGAATTACCCCACCTTTAATTAAATCAACAAATTCATAACCTTTTCCTGGTTCTTGCGGTATAAGTCTGATGAATACGTGACCGTACTGACCTCTACCACCTGATTGTTTTGCGTATTTATATTCTTGTTCAACTTGGTTTTTGAATGTTTCTCTGTACGCAACCTGAGGTTTACCTGTGTTACATTCAACTTTAAATTCTCTTTTTAATCTATCTACAATAATTTCAAGGTGTAATTCACCCATACCAGAAATAATTGTCTGACCTGATTCTTCGTCAGTTGTAACTCTGAAGCTTGGGTCTTCCTCAGCAAGTTTTTGAAGTGCAAGTGCCATTTTCTCCTGGTCTGCTTTGGTTTTTGGCTCAACCGCTACGCTGATAACAGGGTCAGGGAATTCCATTCTTTCAAGAATAATCGGTCTTTTTTCATCACAAAGAGTATCCCCTGTAAGTGTGTTTTTAAGACCAACAATTGCTCCGATTTCACCGCTGTAGAATTCGCTAACTTCTTCTCTTTTGTTTGAATGCATTCTAAGAAGTCTTCCGACTCTTTCTTTTTTATTTTTAGTTGCGTTTAATACGTAACTTCCTGATGTGATAACCCCTGAATAAAATCTTGTAAATGTAAGTTTACCAACAAACGGGTCAGTCATAATTTTAAAAGCTAGTCCCGCAAATGGCTCATCGTCACCCGGATTTACGCTGATTTCTTCACCTGTTTTAGGATCAATTCCTTTAATCCAGTCAACTTCATCAGGAGCCGGTAGATAATCAATTACTGCATCAAGTAACGGTTGTACACCTTTGTTTTTAAATGCAGTACCGCAAAGCATTGGAACAATTTCAATATTTACAGTAGCTTTTTTAATAGCTTTTTTTATTTCTTCTTCTGTTATTTCTTCACCTGCAAAATATTTTTCCATCAACTCTTCATCCGTCTCAACTACGGCTTCAAGCATTTTTTCTCTGTATTCTTCAGCTTTTTCAACTAGCTCTGCAGGAATATCTTCTATTTCATATTTACTTCCAAGTGCCGCTTCGTCTTCCCATACAAGTGCTTTCATTTTTACTAAATCAACAACACCTTTGAAGTTGTCTTCAGCACCGATTGGAATTTGAATTGGAACAGGATTTGCTTTTAATCTTTCTCTGATTTGTTTTTCAACTTCATAGAAGTTAGCACCGATTCTGTCCATTTTGTTAACGAATGCAATTCTTGGAACTCTGTACTTGTTAGCCTGTCTCCAAACAGTTTCTGACTGAGGCTGAACGCCACCAACTGCACAGAATACCGCAACGGCACCGTCAAGAACCCTCATACTTCTTTCAACTTCGATTGTAAAGTCAACGTGCCCCGGAGTATCGATAATGTTGATTTGGTGATTTTTCCAAAAACATGTAGTAGCAGCAGAAGTAATTGTAATACCTCTTTCTTTTTCCTGGTCCATCCAGTCCATTGTAGCTGCACCCTCATGCACCTCACCGATTTTATGAGAAACACCCGTATAATATAGGATTCTCTCAGTAGTTGTAGTTTTACCCGCATCGATATGCGCGGCGATACCAATGTTTCTTACCATATGTAAAGGGGTTTTTCTTGGCATATTATCTCCTTATTTGTGATTATGTATGAATTTTGAAAGGGGAAAAGAAGAAAAGAAAAATCATTTTTAACTTTTCACTTTTCATTTTTAATTTATTTTTACCATCTGTAGTGAGCGAACGCTTTGTTAGCTTCAGCCATTCTATGAGTATCTTCTCTTTTCTTGAACGCTGCTCCTCTTTCATTTGCAGCATCCCAAAGCTCATTAGCAAGTCTTTCTACCATAGTTCTTTCGTTTCTATTTCTTGCAGCGTCAACTATCCATCTAATTGATAAAGTCTGCTGTCTTTCAGGTCTAACTTCCATAGGTACCTGATATGTAGCACCACCGACTCTTCTACTTCTAACTTCAAGAAGTGGTTTTACGTTTTCAATTGCTTTAAAGAATATATCAATTCCTTTAGTACCTTCTTCTTTAGTGTTAAGTTTTTCGATAGCACCGTATACGATTTTTTCAGCCAATGTTTTTTTACCGTCCCACATAACTTTGTTAATAAATTTTGTAACTACTTCACTGTTATATACCGGATCTGGCATTACAGGTCTTTTTGGGGCTCTTCTTCTTCTCATAATATCTCCTTCTCTTCAGTTTTTTACCCTGCATTGCACAGGACTTACTCTACCTTTTGGCAGTGAGGAGCAAATTCAATGGAAATTCAACAATTGAAAATGGAAATTTTCCATTTTATATTGTCCATTTAATATCGCTCCTACTATAACCAAAACCAACTAAAACTTATATATCTTATCTACTTCACAACTTATCTACTTATCAACTTACTTTTTACCAGCGTCAGCTTTTTTAGTACCGTATTTACTTCTTGAATGTACTCTTCCTTTAACACCAGCAGTATCAAGAGCACCTCTTACGATGTGATATTTAACACCCGGTAAGTCTTTTACCCTACCACCTCTTACTAGCACGATGCTGTGTTCTTGTAGGTTGTGACCTTCTCCGGGAATGTAACTAATTACTTCATAACCTGAAGTAAGTCTAACTTTTGCAACTTTTCTCAAAGCTGAGTTAGGTTTTTTAGGAGTAGTAGTATATACTCTTGTACAAACCCCTCTTCTTTGAGGACAGCTAACAAGTGCAGGTGATTTTGATTTTTTAATTACCTTTTTTCTACCTTTTCTAACTAATTGGTTTATAGTAGGCATAGCTTTCCTTTTCTGTGATTTTACTAACTTTTTTAGTGTGAAATAATATCAAAATTTAATCATTTTTCAAAGAAATTTTTCAGATTATTGACTTTTAGGAAGGAAAAGAGGGAAAATTATTGATGATCGAGTTTGAGGTCTCTGTCGTGGTGATAAAACATTCCCGTACCAACAGGTACAACCCTACCAAGTACAATGTTTTCTTTAAAGTCTTCAAGATAATCGAATTTACCTTGAATACTTGCTTCTGTAAGCACTCTTGTTGTTTCCTGGAACGAAGCGGCAGAAATAAAGCTATCACTCTGAATTGCAGCCCTTGTGATACCTACAAGCATAGGCTCGGCAATTGCTGGCTCGCCTCCGAATTTTTTGATTCTTTCATTCTCTTCATTAAACATTTTTTTACTTACGATATCGCCTTCAATAAACTTAGTATCACCGCTGTCTAAAATTTTAACTTGTCTTAGCATCTGATTTACTATAAGTTCGATATGTTTATCGTTAATGTTAACACCTTGAAGTCTGTACACTTTTTGAACTTCCGCAACAATATACTGCTGCAATGCTTTTTCTCCAAGAATATTTAAAATGTCATAACTTGAAATAACACCGTCTGTCAGTCTCTCACCGGCATGGACAAAATCGCCTTCGTGTACTAAGATTTGTCTCTCTTGCGGTACAAGATATTCTTTTACGCTTGTTTCACCCTCAACTATCAATCTTTGTTTTCCTCTAACGGTTTTACCGAATTTTACAAACCCGTCTATTTCACTAATAATCGCAGGTGATTTAGGTCTTCTTGCTTCAAACAGTTCGTTAACCCTTGGAAGACCACCGGTAATATCTGTTGATTTAGCAACCGCTTTAGGTGTTTTGGCAAGGATATCCCCCTGTTTTACTTCACTTCCTTCTTGGACATGAATAACTGTTTTAGGCTCAAGCACATATTCGAATACTTTTTCTTTATTTGCAAGCAAAATTCTTGGCTGATGCCCTTTTGGCAAATATTCTTTTACGATAATTCTTGATTCACCAGTTAACTCATCCATTTGAGTAGTTACCGTAAATCCATCTATTACGTCTTCAAATTTAACAACACCGTCCGCTTCAGCTAAGATTGGATTAGCAAACGGATCCCATTCGGCAATTACTTTACTTTCACCTTTAATTGGTTCGGCAATTAAATCCCCCGATTTAATTTTAGCGTTATCATCTACAAGAATTTTACTTCCCCTAACTATATAATATCTGTCAGCTTCTCTGTCATTTTCATCAACAATTACAGCAAACAGACCTTTATATTCGTTATCAAATCCGATTTCAGCTCCGGCTTTAATGTCATAAATTCTCTCAAGGTGGTCACCTGTCAGTTTATAATATTTCACCGTACCATTGGCTTTTGCCTCAACTTTAAGAGGTACCGGTTCGTTATCGGCAACTTTAAGTTCAGCACCGTATGGAATCCTTTGCGGAATGTACCACGCTTCTTTAATAACCTCTACTATTGCGTCATCTTTGCTTACTCTTGCATTTTTATAAGGAATATAAAGTTTACCTTCGGTTTTACCCGCAATTCCTGCAAGCTCGGTTCCTTTAACAATATCATTTTTTCTTAATGAATATCTTTTTACATTTCCGTCGTCACATTCTATTTCAACAAGGACTTCTTCATGCTGGGTTTCGATTCTCACAATTCCGTCGCACGGAGCTTTTAATTTTGGTTCAACCAATAATACAGCCGCGTTTCTTCTGTTGGCAACGATTTTTTTACCGTCTCTTTCATATGTTTCAATATTATAGTATCTAATGTAACCGTATTTTTCAGCAACGATTTGTCTCTCTTCCTGCGTTGAACCTGCAATACCACCTGTATGGAACGTCCTAAGTGTCAGCTGCGTACCAGGCTCACCGATTGACTGGGCGGCCAAGATACCAACAGCCTCACCTACTTTTACAAGACGTCTTTCCGCTAGACTCATTCCGTAACATTTAGCACAGATACCTTTTGGCGCTTTACATGTAAGTGCACTTCTTATTTTTACGGATTTAACACCTTTTCTAACTATTTCTTTTGCTTCTTCTTCAGTGATTAATGTTCCTTCTGTATAAAGCACTTCGTTTGTAATCGGGTCGTATACGTCATCTGCTAAAACTCTTCCATAAATTCTCTCTTCTAAGCTTTCTACAAGAGTAGATCCGTCCGCAATATCGGTAACTTCTATACCTTCATGCGTTCCACAGTCCTGCATTATGACTCTAAAGTTTTGAGATACGTCAACAAGTTTTCTAGTCAAGTATCCCGCACTTGCAGTTTTAAGGGCAGTATCGGCAAGACCTTTTCTCGCACCGTGGGTTGAAATAAAGAACTCAAGTACATTTAGACCCTCTTTAAAGTTTGAGATAATCGGTGTTTCAATAATTTCACCGTTAGGTTTAGCCATAAGCCCCCTCATACCGGCAAGCTGTTTAATCTGAGACGCACTACCCCTTGCACCTGAGTCGGCCATCATATAAATTGAATTGAATCCGTCTTTGTCTTTTTTCATAAGCTCCATTAACTTATCGGCGATATCGTTGTTCGCTTTTGTCCAGATATCGATAATTTTGTTGTATCTTTCCTGATCTGTAAGTAAACCTTTTTTGTATTGATCTTGAACTTCTTTAACTTTTTTAAGCGCTTCTTCGATAATCTGCTGTTTCTCTTCAGGAACTACAATATCGGCAGCCGAAATAGATACCCCTACTTTTGCCGCATATCTGAAACCTAAGTTTTTAAGATTATCCAAAAATTCAGCCGTAACTTTAAGTCCTCCGTATTTATATACATAATCCACAAGATTTGAAATATCTTTTTTCTTCATAATTTTATTGTACATCTCAACAGGTACAAAATCAGGTGCGATTGAGTGTAAAATCATTCTACCAGGAGTTGTATCAACAACTTCACCTTTAACTTTCACTTTTACTTTTGCATGTAAATCCACCGCTCCTTCATCAAATGCCGCAAGTACTTCTTCTGGAGAACCAAACAGTTTATGCTCACCTTTTACTCCGTCTTTCATAAGTGAAATATAATAAATTCCAAGCACCATATCCTGAGAAGGAACCGCAATTGCTTTACCTGATGCAGGAAGAAGAATATTCATACTACTTAGCATTAAAATTTTAGCTTCGGCAATAGCTTCCTGACTTAACGGAACGTGAACAGCCATCTGGTCACCGTCGAAGTCCGCGTTGAACGCCGCACAAACGAGTGGATGTAATTGAATCGCATTACCGTCAATTAATACCGGATGGAATGCCTGAATTGAAAGTTTATGAAGTGTTGGCGCCCTGTTTAAAAGTACAGGATACTGATCAACAACTTCTTGCAGACATTCCCAAACTTCCGGTGTTTTCTCTTCAATATGTCTTTTTGCCTGTTTAATTGTTGTCGCATAACCTTTTTCTTCAAGTTTTCCTATTAAATGCGGTTTAAAAAGTTCTAACGCCATTTTTTTAGGAAGACCGCATTGGTCCATTCTTAAGTTTGGTCCCACTACGATAACGCTTCTTCCCGAATAGTCAACCCTTTTACCAAGAAGGTTTTGTCTAAATCGTCCCGTTTTACCTTTAATTACATCACTAAGTGATTTCAGAGGTCTTTTGTTTGCACCTTTTATTGTATTACCTCTTCTTCCGTTGTCAAATAACGCATCAACAGCTTCTTGAAGCATTCTTTTTTCGTTTCTGATAATAATTTCAGGTGCATCAAGTTCGATAAGTCTTTTAAGTCTTTGGTTTCTGTGGATAACTCTTCTGTATAAGTCGTTAACATCAGCTACTGCAAATTTACCCCCGTCAAGTGCGACTAAAGGTCTTAAATCAGGCGGAAGAACCGGAATTACAGACATAATCATCCACTCAGGTCTGTTGTCGGAATTTAAAAATCCTTCAACTATTTTAAGTTTTTTAACGATATCTTTTTTTCTGGCTTCGCTTCTGGTATTTCTAAGTTCTTCTTTTAATGTATGATACATTTCAGCCAAATCAAGCTCTTCAAGCATTCTTTTAATAATTTCAGCTCCCATTTCGGCATGAAATCCGGTATCACCGTAAAGCTCTACTAATTTTCTGTATTCATCTTCAACTAATACGTCACCTTTTTTTACCGGAGCATCACCCGGTTCGTACACAACATAAGCTTCATAATAAAGCACTCTTTCAAGGTCTTTCATTTTAATATCAAGCAATGTCCCGATTCTGCTTGGAAGGTTTGAAACATACCAGATATGCGCTACCGGTGTTACTAATTCAATATGCCCGAATCTCTCACGTCTTACTTTAGACGTAGTAACTTTTACACCGCATTTTTCACATACGATACCTTTGTAGCGCATTTTTTTATATTTACCACAAAGACACTCATAATCATTAATAGGTCCGAAAATTTTTGCGCAGAAAAGCCCGTCTCTTTCTGGTTTTAGAGTTCTATAGTTTATAGTTTCAGGCTTTTTAACTTCACCAAAAGACCAGGAAAGAATTTCCTCAGGGCTTGCGATTTTAACCTGAACGGCATCAATATCTTTTGGTCTATTCTCTTCATCCCAGTCAAGTTTTACGTATTTAAATCTCTTCATTGTCTTCTTCCTTTTTATAAAACTCTAAATCAAGTCCAAGCGCACGTAATTCTTTGGATAATACAAAGAATGTTTCACTAAGACCTTCAATCGGAACGTTTTCACCTCTTGTCAGTGCTCTATACGCTTTATTTCTTCCTTCAACATCATCAGATTTGGTTGTAAGCATTTCTTTTAGGTTGTATGCCGCACCGAATGCTTCAAGCGCCCAAACTTCCATTTCCCCAAATCTTTGACCACCGAATAATGCTTTACCACCTACAGGCTGCTGGGTAATTAAGCTGTATGGTCCGATACTTCTTGCGTGAACTTTATCATCAACAAGGTGATGCAGTTTTAGCATATACATATAACCTACATTTACCCTCTCTTTAATCGGTTCACCCGTTCTACCGTCATATAGCTGTGTTTTTCCATCTTCCGGTATTCCAGCCATTTCAAACAGTTTTTTAAATTCTTCCTCATTAACACCTTCAAATACCGGTGTTGCGAATTTAACACCTTTTGCCCAGTCCTGAGCGTATTTTAAAAGCTCTTCGTTTGTAAGCGAATCCAGAAAATCTTTATAATGCTCACCAAAATGTGCAACTTCAACGATTTCTTTCATTTTATTTCTCAGTTTATCCATCATATCGTTTTGTTTTTCTTTTAAAATCTCTTCGATTTGTCTTCCGAGATTTTTACCAACAAGCCCTAAATGAACTTCAAGAATCTGTCCGATATTCATCCTTGACGGAACCCCCAGAGGATTTAAAACCACATCCACCGTTCTTCCGTCTTCCATATACGGCATATCTTCTTCAGGTACGATAATACTAACGATACCTTTGTTACCGTGCCTTCCCGCCATTTTATCACCGACTTTTATTTTTCTTTTATTGGCGATGTAAACTTTAACCATCTTCGCAACGCCGTTTGGCAAAATGTCGTCTCTTTCAAGCACTTCAAGTTTTTCGTCGTATTCACGTCTAATATTGTCTTTTTCATTCAGGTATTTTGCTTTAATTGTTTCAAATTCACTTACAGTTTCTTCGTCAAAATATTCCACTAAACTTAAAAGAAGGAATTTATTAATATTTACAAGTTCTTCTTTTGGAAGTTTTTCTCCTGCTTTATATGTTTTTCCGTTAAGTTCTACGTCTTTAATTAACGGTTTGCTTGAAAGAAGATTTGCAAGGGCTAATACTTCTTCTTTATCTATAATACTTAACTGATTTTTATAAACTTCTTCTATTTTTGCTTTTTCTTCATCATAAGCGGCTTTTGCTCTTTCATCAAGCTCGTAACCTTTTTTAGTGTAAACTTTAACATCAATTACCACACCTTCCATACTTGCAGGTGCATAAAGCGAGCTGTTTACAACATGTCCCGATTTATCACCGAAAATTGATTTAAGCAGTCTCTCTTCAGGTGTAGGTTTAACATCACCTTTAGGAGAAATTTTACCGACTAAAATCATTCCTGGTTTTACATACGTTCCGATTTTAATAATCCCACTCTCATCTAAATGAGTTAAATATTCAGGTTTAACTCCCGGAATATCAGCCGTAATTTCTTCAAGTCCGTGTTTAAGTTCTCTAACTTCGCACACTTCCTCGTAAATATGAACAGACGTATAAACATCGTCTTTAATAATTCTCTCACTAAGAACTATAGCATCCTCAAAGTTGTATCCATTCCATGGCATAAACGCAACCATAACGTTTTTACCAACCCCTAGCTCACCGTTATCCATATTTGGACCGTCTGCTATTATGTCTCCGGCTTTAACAACATCACCTTCTTTTACAATCGGTCTTTGGTCAAAACATGTGTTTTGGTTGGTTCTTAAATATTTTTCAAGTCCGTAATGGTCAATATAAGCTCCGTTTTCATCTTCGCCTAAAATATAAATATTTTTAGCGTCAACCTTAATTACTTTTCCACCTCTTTTAGCTTTAACAATCTGCCATGCATCACGTGCAACGTATTTTTCCATACCTGTCCCAACAATAGGTGCTTCGCTTCTAAGTAGAGGTACACCCTGACGCTGCATGTTTGATCCCATTAACGCCCTGTTGGCGTCGTCATGTTCAAGGAATGGAATAAGCGACGCACCTACCCCTACAATCATTTTAGGGTTAAGGTCGTATAAATCAACTTCTTTTTTATCAACTAAGATTATTTCTCCGTCTTTTCTTGCTTCAATCAAGTCATCAATTATTTCACCCGTTTCTTCATCAATTTTTACAGACGCAGGAGCTATTGTTTTTTCTTCTTCTTGAGTGGCTGTAAGATATACCACTTCATCAGTTACACGACCATCTTTTACTACTCTATACGGAGCTTCGATAAATCCAAACTCATTTACTTTTGCATAAGTTGAAAGTGTATTAACTAGACCGATGTTTTGACCCTCAGGCGTTTCAATAGGACAGATTCTTCCATAGTGGCTTGGATGAACGTCCCTGATTTCAAATCCCGCTCTTTCTCTTGTAACCCCGCCTTCACCAAGAGCAGAAAGTCTTCTTTTATGAGCAACTTCGCTAAGCGGGTTGGTTTGATCCATAAATTGAGAAAGCTGACCAGTTGCAAAGAAATCAAGTATTGTAGTTGTCACTAATTTAGTATTTACCAAATCCATAGGCAATAAATCGTTAATATTAGTAACGGTTGTCATTTTATCTCTGATTGTTTTTTGCATTTTTGCAAGACCCTCTTGGAGTCTGTTTGCAAGAAGTTCACCGATACTTCTGATTCTTCTATTTCCTAAATGGTCTCTATCGTCAATCTGTCCGATTCCGTTTCTAACTCCGATTAAATATTGAATAGTTTTTATAATATCCTGATATGTTAAAATCGTAACATCATCAGGAACGTTAAGTCCTAATTTATGATTCATTTTCATACGACCGACTTTTGTTAAGTCGTACCTTTCAGGGTCGAAGAAAAGCTTATCAAAAAGCTCTTTTGCCGTCTGAGGAGTTGCAGGCTCACCAGGTCTCATAACCTTATAGATTCTGATTCTTGCTAAGTCGTTTTCGTTTTCAATACCTTCAACCTGTCTTAAAATTTTTAGCGTTTCAATATCTTGATGGAAAGCTCTTAGAATTGAATCATCAACACCTTCAGCCAAATCATTTACGATTTTAAATTCTTGAATTTGCGATTCAATAATTTTTTTAAGTTTTACTTCATTAAGAATAGTTAAAGTATCAAATAAAACCTCACCTGTTAAAGGGTCATAAATAGGCTCAGCTAAATGTCTATCAAGTAAAACTTCAACCGGATATTCTACATATTCGAATTCTTCTTGAATTTTTTTGAGTTTTCTAGCACTTAATCTTTTTCCGGCTGCTAATAATAAATTACCTTCTTCATCTTTTAAATCATAATCAAGTTTACCGCTTTCAAGTGCGCTAGTCGGCATTAAAAATTTATTATCTTTTATTTTAATGTCAATTATAGGATAAAACATTCTAAGAATATCTTCTTTTGAATAATCCATAGCCCTAAGAAGTATTGTTACAGGTACTTTTCTTCTTTTATTTACCCTAACATATAATACATCTTTAACATCATATTCAAAATAAACCCAGCTTCCCCTATCAGGTATAATCTGAGCTGAATATAATAATTTGTTAGAGTTTTGAGCTTCTTCCTGTTTAAAAATAACACCCGGGCTTCTGTGTAATTGATTTACAATAACCCTTTCTACTCCATTTATAATAAAACTTGTTCTTTCCGTCATTAAAGGAATATCTCTGATATAAAGAGTTTGTTCTTTAATGTCTTTAATACCTATTTTTTCACCTGTTTTTTCATCTCTTTCATGAACAATTAGTCTAATTTTAATTCTAATAGGAATAGAATAAGTTAGACCTTTTTCCATACACTCTCTAACAGTATATTTAGGTTTTTTAAATTCAATACCAGCATATTCAAGTGTAATACGATTTTGTGCATCTGTAATAGGAAACATTGATTTAAAAACTTTGTGAATACCACTTTTTTCAGGCTCTTTTAGATTGATAAAATCTTGGAAAGAGTTTTGTTGTAAATGTAGTAAATTCGGAATATCCAATATTTGTGGAATTTTTGAAAAATCTAATCTTAATCTATTGGCTGATTTTAATTGGTTTAACATAGGCTCTCCTGCGCAGAATAATTTGTAGAGGTGTGAATATATCAAAATTTATAAAAAAAAGCAAGGGGAGAAATTATTTAACTTCTACAGTTGCTCCCGCTTCTTCAAGTGCTTTTTTAATTTCTTCAGCTTCATCTTTGCTTACAGCTTCTTTAATTGTTGAAGGCGCACCGTCAACGATTTCTTTAGCTTCTTTTAATCCAGCACCAGTAATTTGTCTTACAACTTTAATTACATTGATTTTTTTAGCACCAGCATCTTTAAGAATTACATCAAATTCTGTTTTTTCTTCAGCAGCTTCACCACCAGCAGCACCAGCACCAGCAACTACAGTTGGTTGTGCGCTAACATCAAATTTTTCTTCGAATAGTTTTACTAATTCATTAAGTTCTTTAACTGTTAAGTTTTCAATAGTTTCTAAAATTTGTTCAAATGTACAAGCCATAGTAACTCCTCCTATATTTATTTTATTTATTCAGATTCTTTTTTTTCAATTAATTTGTTTAAAGCCCATGCGAATTTCGCAACAGGTGCTTTCATCATAAATGCAACCATTCCAAGTAATTCGTCTTTAGTCGGAAGTTTGCTTACTTCTTCAACATAAGCAGCATCTTTTAACTCACCTTCGATTACTGCACCTTTGATTTTAAAAGTATCTTTGTAATCTTTAGCGTGTTTTGTAACTATTTTAGCAAGTGTGATTTGGTCTTCACCCCAAATAAAAATGTTGTTTTCTTCAAAACTAACTTCAATATCATTGTTTTTAAATGCAATACTTGCTAATGTATTTTTTACAATTCTCGCTTTACCTTCAGCTTCTCTTACAGCTTTTCTTAAAGCCTCTAACTCTTTAACCGTCTGACCTTTAAAATCAGCATAAAAAACACTTACGTCAGAGTTAAATTCTTTAGAGAGCTCTTCAACGATTTGTTTTTTCAATTCTTTTTTCATAAAGCTCCTTTCACTTAGACTCGGCAGGAAATTAAGGGTAATCCCACCTGCTTTCTAAGTCATTTAGACTTAGGCAACAGCCTATTTATATTCAGCTAATTCGTTAACATCTAATTTCAAACTTGGGCTCATAGTTAAACTTAAAGCTGCATTTTGAATATATCTACCTTTTGCGCTTGCAGGTTTCATTTTATTAATTTTTTCAATAAATGCAACAGCGTTTTCGTATATTTTATCAGCATCAAAACTTACTTTTCCGATACCTACGTGCATATTTCCTTTTTTGTCTACTCTAAAGTTAACCTGTCCTGCTTTTGCATTTTTAACAGCCTGAGCAACATCCATAGTAACAGTACCAGTTTTAGGATTTGGCATAAGTCCTTTAGGTCCAAGAATTTTACCAAATCTTCCTAGTTTACCCATCATATCAGGTGTTGCTATTAATATATCAAAGTCAAGATTTCCGTTTTGTATCATTTCAAGCACTTCATCTTCACCAACTATATCAGCTCCAGCTTCTTTAGCTTCTTCAGCTTTAGCACCTTTTGCTAATACTGCAACCTTAACGTTTTTACCTGTTCCATGAGGAAGTACTACACTACCTCTAATCATTTGATCAGCATGTCTTGGATCAACACCAAGTTTAAGTGCCAATTCAACTGTTTCGTCGAATTTAGCTGATTTAAGTTCTTTTACTTTTTCAGCAGCTTCTTTTAAAGAATATACATCTTTATCAATTTTTTTCAGAAGCTCTTGATATCTTTTACTATGTTTTTTTGCCATTTCCAATCCTTACGCAAATTTTTTGCTTCCACTTTCAGTGGTATTATTCTACTATTTCAATCCCCATACTTCTTGCACTTCCTGCAAGAATTTTCATTGCTTGATTTATATCATCAGTATTTAAATCTGGTAATTTTTTCTCAGCAATTTCTTTTAACTGTGCTTTTGTAATTTTACCTACTTTGTCTTTAAGAGGATTTGAACTACCTTTTTGAATTCCAGCAGCCTTTTTAAGTAAATCAGTTGCTGGTGGTTGTTTAGTGATGAATGTAAAGCTTCTATCACTAAATACTGTTATTTCAACAGGAATTGTAAAGCCCATCATATCTTTTGTTTTTTCATTAAATGCTTTACAAAATTCCATAATGTTAATACCTCTTTGTCCTAAAGCCGGACCTACTGGAGGTGATGGATTTGCTTTACCTGCTGGGATTTGAAGTTTTAATACTTCTACTACTTTTTTTGCCATCCCTTATCCTTTTATACTATTTTTTCAACTTTTGTGTAATGAATTTCAACAGGAGTGCTTCTACCAAAAATAGTTACATTTAGTTTAAGCATTCCTTTTTCGTAATCAAAATCTTCAACTTCTCCTGTGAAGTTTGCGAACGGACCTTCGTTTATTCTAACTATTTCACCTTCTTCAAAAGAAACTTTTGGTTTAGGTGCTGTTTTTGTTTTTGCTTTTTCGAGAATAAGCTCGATATCTTCTTTTTTAAGAGGAGTTGGTTTTTTAGATTCACCAATGAATCTACCAACTTTTGGAAGAGATTGGATTTTCTGCCAAAGTTCTGTATCTAAATTAGCTTCTAAGAAAACATATCCAGGATAAATACTTCTTTCAATTATTTTCTTTTTACCATTTTTTACTTCAATTACTTCTTCGGTAGGTACAATTACTTCACCAATTTTGTCGTCAAGATGTAATTCTTTTTTTAAGTTTTCAATTGCTTTTTTTACGCTTAATTCACTGCCTGAATAAACTTGTAATGCATACCAATTCATATGTTTCCTTATAATACAGCTTTTAAAATTCCGCTCATTATCAAATCAACTAGACTTAAAAACAATGTAACTACAGTTACTACTACAACTACCGAAATAAATGATTGTTTGATTTCAGTTGATGTTGGGAATATAACTTTGTCTAATTCATTCTTTGCTGCTTTAACATAATCAAAAAATATTTTAATATTACCCATGTTACCTCTTCCAAAAATTGGTTGATGGCAGGGCAGGAGGGACTCGAACCCCCAACAAGCGGTTTTGGAGACCGCCGCTCTACCATTGGAGCTACTGCCCTACGTGGAGCGGGCGACGGGACTCGAACCCGCGACCCTCAGCTTGGAAGGCTGACGCTCTAGCCAACTGAGCTACGCCCGCTCATTTAGACCTATAAAATAGATCTAAATGAAAGGGCAAAAAGCCCAAAATTAAAGTTTAGATTCTTTGTGCACAGTGTGTTTGTTACACCATTTACAATATTTTCTAACTTCAAATTTTTCAGGATGTTTTCTTTTTTCTTTTGTAGTATGATAGTTAAATCTACCACACTCTTGGCATTTTAGATGAATAATTTCTCTCATCATTATCCTTTAAAAATAAGGGGGAAACCCTTATTCAATAATTTTAGTTACAACTCCAGCACCTACAGTTCTACCACCTTCTCTGATAGCGAATCTAGTACCTTCTTCAAGTGCAATTGGAGCGATTAATTCTACTGTTAATTTAACATTATCACCAGGCATAACCATTTCTACACCTTCTGGAAGAATAACACTTCCAGTAACGTCAGTTGTTCTGATGTAGAATTGTGGTCTGTACCCGTTAAAGAATGGTTTATGTCTACCACCTTCTTCTTTTGTTAACGCATAAACTTCAGCTTCGAATTTTGTATGAGGTGTAATACTTCCAGGTTTTGCTAAAACTTGTCCTCTTTCAACTTCGTCTTTTTTAATACCTCTTAGAAGTACACCTACGTTATCACCAGCCTGAGCTTCGTCCATTTCTTTTCTAAACATTTCAATACCAGTAACTTTAGTTGTTACAGTAGGTCTGAATCCAACGATATCTACATCGTCATTTAAATGTAATGTACCTCTTTCAATTCTTCCTGTAACAACTGTACCCCTACCAGAAATTGAGAATACGTCTTCAATCGGCATTAGGAAATCTTTTTCAGTATCTCTTTCTGGAGTTGGGATGTATTCATCTACAGCATCCATAAGTTCAAGAATTTTCTCACTCCACTCGCCAAGCTGACCAGCTTTTACTTCTTCAAGAGCTTTAAGAGCAGACCCAGCTACAACAGGAGCGTTGTCTCCGTCGAATTCATATTCACTAAGAAGTTCTCTTACTTCCATTTCAACAAGTTCAAGTAGTTCTTCATCGTCTACCATATCCATTTTGTTTAGGAATACAACGATTGCCGGAACACCAACCTGTCTTGAAAGAAGAATGTGCTCTCTTGTTTGTGGCATAGGACCATCAGTTGCAGCAACAACTAAAATAGCACCATCCATCTGAGCTGCACCAGTAATCATGTTTTTAACGTAGTCTGCGTGCCCTGGACAGTCAACGTGTGCATAGTGTCTTTTATCTGTTTCATATTCAACATGAGATGTATTAATAGTAATACCTCTTTCTTTTTCTTCAGGTGCGTTATCAATGTTATCATAATCTTTCATTTCTGAAAGACCTTTTTGTGCTAAAACACCAGTAATAGCTGCTGTTAAAGTAGTTTTACCGTGGTCAACGTGTCCAATTGTACCAATATTAACGTGTGGTTTGGTTCTTTGGAATTTTTCTTTTGCCATTTTATTCCTCCATTTATAATTTTTAAAATTAGCTCTATATTCATGAACTCCAACAAGGCCTTGCTGGAGCCCATAGCCGGGATTGAACCGGCGACCTCTTCCTTACCAAGGAAGTGCTCTGCCACTGAGCTATATGGGCAAAAACACTGCTAGCAATGTTTTAAAAACATTAGTAATTTTGGGAGTATACGAGCAGACAACAATTTAAGCAGTTTGCTCAGCTCCCAGTTTGTCATGACTGGAGCGGGCGACGGGACTCGAACCCGCGACCCTCAGCTTGGAAGGCTGACGCTCTAGCCAACTGAGCTACGCCCGCAAAACGAGTACCCGAAAAAGTGCTTACACTTTTTCGGGACCCCGTCATCGTGGTGGTGGGGGCAGGATTCGAACCTGCGAAGGCGAAAGCCAACGGGTTTACAGCCCGTCCCCTTTGGCCACTCGGGAACCCCACCAGCATAACTGGTCAAACGCTGATATAGATGGAGCCGGCGAAGGGACTCGAACCCCCGACCTGCTGATTACAAATCAGCTGCTCTAGCCAGCTGAGCTACGCCGGCAACCCCAACTTGTCTTTGTGGACTGAAATTATATGTAAATTGTAACAATATGTCAAGAGTTTTTTAAGAATGTTCGAAAAAAAAAGTAAAAAAATAAAAAAAGATATATTTTAGGAATAAAAATTGTATGTTTTTTTTAAAAAAAAAGTTTTATTATAAAAAAGAGATATCATATAAACCTATTACCATACAAAGAAGTATTAAAACTGTGCAAAAAGTATTTTAGAAAAAAACAAAACAAAAGAGGAAAACCTAAAATTTATGAGGATTATTTTATAAAATTTATGCAACTATCATACATATGTATAATTATTCTTTCAAAGAAGCCATAGTAATACTTGAAAGAGAATTAAAAATAAAACTGCCCGCCCTATCAATGCTTCATTACAGACTTTCTAAATTAGATGATAAACTTTTGGAAAAATATTAAAAATATCTTAAGAAACGGTAAAAAAATTAAACAATATAAAATCTTCAAATTCAAAATTAACTGCTCTGCTTATAATCGACATTCCGCACCCCGTTTTTAGTATTAAATTTTTGTTTGATTTTTTAATAAATTTAATAACATTTTAATAATAAAGTGGGGTTTTATATCATATTATTAGAAAAAATCCCTTTTTCAAAATTCATATAATTGAACTCTCTGAAAAAATGATATTTTTTCAGAAAATACAATTATGTTTATTGTTTGAGTAAATTTTCAAGAAACTCCATAATTTTAGCGTTTAAAAATAAAAAAAGGTGCGGAATGTCAATTAATTTATTATAAATAATATAAAATTTCTTTCAAAATAATAAAAAAAGTAGCTTATTTTATACTAAACTCCAAAGATAAAAAAAGACTGCATAGTTTTTTTTACTTATACAACATAAAATTTAGCTAAAAAAACGAATAGGAGAGTTATTAAAACAACAAGTAATTGTCAATTTTTAAATTCATACTGCAATAAAATAATATAGCTTCTACTTCATACAACTGTAAAGAGCGCAAACAGATAGAACACTGACTAAATATCAATTCGGTGTTAAGAGGTGAAGTTGTTTAAAAAATTCCAAAATCTCAACCTCTCTTCTCTAAATTGCTTAACACTTATTTATCAATGGATATGTAGACACACTTAATTAAGATAAAATTTTCTTTACAATCCATTACCTTGTTTTTTTCGTATTTTGTAATTGAACCCTCTGAAAAAATATTATTTTGAGAAAACATCAGCAGCGTAATGGTCGAAATTTCGAAGAAATTTCGTGTACCTAAGCGTTGCCGTTTAAAAAAATAATATTTTTTCAGAACACACAATTATAATACTAAAAATATACCAATGAATATCTCAGAGTGCCAGACCCATAGTAGAGATTTAATGTTTGATATTAAACTGAAGTTTATTGCAGTACTCACAGTATACACTATAAATCCTAGCGGGGACCTACTTTCCCACACCTGAAAGGTGCAGTATCATCAGCGCTGTAGGGCTTAACTGCCAGGTTCGGAATGGAACTGGGTGTTTCCCCTACGCTTTTCC
>Ga0256836_1000323_pt1 | contig 27289 bp, 24 predicted proteins | sample 4561380metaG_FD_185974 | JGI IMG/M metagenome (GOLD analysis project Ga0256836, IMG submission 185974) | Hydrothermal vent microbial communities from Guaymas Basin, Mexico - 4561-380 | ecosystem: Environmental > Aquatic > Marine > Hydrothermal vents | place: Mexico: Guaymas Basin | collected...
AGAACCAATACCATTGGAAGAAGAAAAAGAATATGAATTTAAAGATGAAATTGTAGGTTGAGTAATTCCTAAAGAATTTATTCCTGCTATTGATAAAGGTGCAAGGGAAACTATGCAACAAGGTATTCTAGCGTGATATCCAATCACTCACGTAAGAGTAGCTGTTTATGATGGTTCATATCATGAAGTAGACTCTTCTGAAGTTGCATTTAAAGTAGCTACTTATAGAGCATTTAAAGATGCTTTTGAAAAAGCTAATCCAGTATTGCTTGAGCCTATAATGGATGTAGAAGTAACTACTCCTGAGGAATATATGGGTGATGTAATGGGTGATTTAAGTTCAAGAAGAGGTAGAATAGAAGGTCAAGAGCAAAGAGGTAATGCTATAGTGATAAAGGCTAAGGTTCCTTTAGCGGAGATGTTCGGTTATGCTACTACTTTAAGATCTCTTACACAAGGTAGAGCAAATTATATAATGAAATTCCATGGTTATGAAGTAGTTCCTGATAACATAGCTCAAAAGATTATTGAAGAAAGAAAAGGAAAAGTTAAAGGATTAGATGAAGAGTAAAAATATGGAAAACTAATTTATTTTAATGATAATTTTTAAAAGTATTTTTAAAAGGCCGCCAAATTTGGCGGCCTTTATTTTTACTTAAAAATAAATTTTACTTTTTTTCGATTTTTACTCCTATAGATTTTAACTTTTCTACAATATTTTCATATCATCTTAGGATAATTTTTTCGTTCATTATGTAAGTTTTACCTTCTGCAATAGTTCCTGCTAGAAGAAGAGCTCCTCATCATCTTAAATCTTTTGTTGTTACATAACTACCTTTCAATTTTGTTGGTCATATTATAAGAGCCTGATGAGGGTTCAGTATCTCTATTTTGGCCCCCATATTTTCTAATTCTGTTAAATATCAAAATCTACCTTCAAAAAGTGTTTCATATATTTTACTTACTCCATTTGCTTGTGTTAGAATTGTCCCAAAAATAGATTGTAAGTCTGTTGGGAAGCCCGGAAATATCATAGTTTGTAATTTGATAGCTTTATAATTTTTTTTATTTTTTGAATTTACTTCGAATGTTTCGTTGTCTAAAATTTTAATATTAATACCTATTTTGTCTGCTACTTTAAATACACTGATAAGGTCTTCTATATTACATCATTTTATAACTATTTTACTATTATCAGCTATTGCACCTAGTCCTAAAAATGTTCAAGCTTCTATATAATCTCATATTATGTTAAATTTTTCTATTTGAGGATTTATTTTTGTAGGTTGAATGGTAACGCTGTGATTATGATGTAATTTAATTTGTGCTCATAATTCTTTTAAGAATTTTATTAAATTTATTACATGAGGTTCGATTGCAATATTGTATACTTTTATTTCGTAGTCAACATTTTCTAAAAAAGCTAAGTAAGTGAGTAAAGCTTCTGTAGTGGTAACACTAAATTCTTGTAGTATAATTCTTCTGTTCGGCTTATTTATTTTTTTATATATTTTATATCAGTTATTCTCTACCCAAACTCCAGCTTGTATAAATGCGTCATCAAAAGCATCTAGAGGTCTTTTTCATATATTGCATCATCCAGGTTTACAAAAATGTACTTCTCAATATTTTAAAAGTCCTACAGGTATCAAAAGTATAGAAGCTCTTATTTTAGTGGTTTCAGGACTAGTCAGATCAAAATAATTTTTTGAGTTTTCTGATGCTCGTTTTCGAGTTTCTTTGAGAGATTGGACATCTAATATGTTAGGTAGATTATTTAATTGTATTTTTTGATTGGTTAAATAATTGGCAGCTAGTATAGGAAGAGCAGCATTTTTACTTCATGATACTTTAATTTCTCATTTTAAGTTTGAAGATTGGTTTATAATGAACATAACAGATAATAATAAAAATTAAATTTGACAAAATAGTATTGATTAGTATAATTTTATTACTTTAGCAATCAATAAAATGTTTATTATGAGCGGAGTATTTGTACCCAAGAATATTAAAGGATGATTTTTGAATATGGATGTTCAACTTTGACCAATAAGTGTAAATTTGATTCAATTGTTGATATTGGCTGCTGGAGCTGCTCTTAGTTTAGTTATTTGGCAAAACTTAGTGAAATCATGATTAGATAAAATAACAGCTATTATTTTGGTTTCTCCTATTATGCTTATAACTATTTTGATAGCTTTTTTTAATATATCAGAGTTAAGTCTAATTCCTTTTGTAGCTAAACTTTTAAGAACTTATTTTTTTGATGTTCCTAAAAAAATATATATACCAACAAAACAAGTAGATCCCAAAGATGTTTTATCTTATTATATTAAAACTTCTACAAGCCAGAAAGTAGAAGAGAAAAAATTGGAGGTAGATAAAGAAAAATTGAAAAAGTTATATTCATTTGATGATTAATATACCATCGTCTTTATCTAATTTTTTTATTTCATATTTGATTTGATTTTTTTCTAAAAATTTATATAAATCTTTTAACTTTGATTTGTATTTGATTACGTCATCAAATATAAAAGTGGTCTTGCCTTTAAGGCTGTGATTGATACTCTTAAGAAAATATTTTAGATAACTTCTTTTCATTCAGTCTATAAAAACAAAATCTACAAAAGTATTAATTATTTTGTTTAGATTTATTTTTAAAAAATCTGCATTATAAAAGTATATATTCCAGATTTTGAAAGTTCTTCTATTCTGTATAGCTTTTAGATAACTTGAGCTACTTATTTCAAAAGAATAAACTTTTCCATTTCGTTTTTTAGTAGTGTTTGCCATTATTAGTCCGCTGTATCATACAGCACTTCATATTTCAAGGATATTAGTAGGTTTTTTTTCTTCCAATAGGTTTATTATAAACCTTTCAGTATTTTTACTTATTATTGGTATTTTTTCTTTTTCACATTCTTGACGAAATAATTCAAAGTTCATCTTAATTTGTTTTTGTTGTTAAATTTATTTTGTTAACTTATTTATAAAATGATGATTAAAAATCAAGGAAATAATGAAGAATTAAAATGATTTGTTAATTTAAAATTTGAAAAGAAGCCTAATATGGAAATAATACAAAAAATACAAAAAAATTCTAATAAAAAAAGAGAGATGCCTTTAAGAATAGTTCCATTGTGATGATTAGAACAAGTTTGAGAAAATATGATGTTTTTAGAATATAGAGGTGATATTATTATAATAGATGCTTGAATGCTTATGCCAGGAGGTGAGATGTATGGAGTGGATTATATAATTCCTGATGTAAGCTATTTAAAAAGAAAAAAAGATAAAATTAGATGAATTTTTATAACTCATGGACATTTGGATCATATTTGAGCTATGAAACATATTTTGCCTATCTTGGACTATCCTATAACTTATTGAACACAGCTTAGTATAGCTCTTATAAAAAAACAGTTAGAATGAACGCCTCATTTGCAAAAATTTAGATATCAAATAATAGATCCAGATAAAGATATAGTGAAAGCTTGATGTTATACAGTGGAATTTTTTAGAGTAAATCATAGTATTCCAGAAGCTATAGGTTTGGCTATACATACTCCAAAAGGGTTAATAGTCCATACTTGAGATTTTAAGATAGATTATACTCCTGCTTTAGATAAAGTAGCTGATTTAGCTAAAATTGCTAGAATAGGTCAAGAGGGTGTAAAAATTATGTTTTCTGACTCTACTAATGCTACTAAACCTTGAAGGACGCCTTCAGAAAAACAGATTTGAGAAACATTGGAACAAATTATAAAGGAATCAAAATCTAGGTTGATTATAGCTACGTTTAGTTCTCTTATTGGAAGAATAGCTCAGATTATTTCTTATGCTGAGAAATATTGAAAAATAGTGTTTTTGTCAGGTAGGTCTATGATTAATAATGTAGAAATTGCTAAACAATTGGGATATATTAAACCTGCTCCTGGTATAGTAAGAAGGATAGGCCCAGATGTAGAGAGTTTACCTGATCACAAAGTAATTATTTTGACTACTGGATCACAGGGAGAAGAATTTTCAGCATTGGTAAGAATTGCTAAAGGAGAACATCCACATATTAAAATAAGACCAGGTGATAGAGTATTATTATCTGCTGCACCTATTCCTGGAAATGAATTGGCAGTTGTAAATATGATAAATGAACTTATTAGAAAAGGAGCAGATGTGGTAACAAATCAAGAATTAGATTTACACGTTTCGGGACATGGGCGGCAAGATGACTTAAAATTGATGCTTTCTTTGGTTAAACCTGAATATTTTGTGCCTGTTCATGGAGAACTTTATATGAGATATGCCCATAAAAAACTTGCTATGGAGTTAGGTATGCCAGATGAAAATGTTTTTCTGATAGACAATGGTTCTATTTTGGAAGTTTATTCAAATAAGGTAAAAGTTAGTGACAAAAAGTTAAAACTTGATACTATTATGATAGATGGTCTTGGTATAGGTCATCTTTCAGGTGAGTATGTAATTAAAGCTAGACAAATAATGGCAGAAGATTGAATGATAGCTCTTATTTTCAAAGTAGATAGTAAAACTAAAGAGCTTGTTGGAAATATACAAATAGAAAGTAGATGATTTGTTTATTCATCTGAAGTAAGAAAAGTACATACTAATATAGTTGAATTTGCAAAAAAGAAATATTATGAATATTTAAAAAAAGATCCAAAAGCTGAAGTAAAAGATATTTTAAAGAAGATAAAGGAAGAAATGTCAAAATTTATATTAAGAACTATATGAAGAGAACCAATGATTGTTTTAATGCATGTTTATATTAAAAGAGATTCTAAATGAAATATAGTAGATGAAATGAATAAGGATGAAGCTTTAGTTTGAATGACTTTAGAAGAGCAAGGATGAACTGATAAAGAAAAAGTTGAAAATTTAAAATAATTTGTTATTATCTTGATGTAGCACCTTTTATTAGTTGATGATATTGGTTTGATGTTTAAATTTAAGAGAGTAGATAAAAAAAAAGTTCATAAGTTTTTGATTTGAGCTGTTATAGGTTCTACAATAGTAGGTTTTGGTGTATTTTCTAAGACAAAAAAATGAAAGAGTTGGTTGAAGAAAGTTTTTTATTTTAAAGATTTTTTTAAACTAGGAATAAAAGAACTTATAAAGTTTTTAACTAAAAGGGGATGAAGAAAATAAGTTTAGTTAAAAAATATTTGAAACATTTTATTTGAGCTAGTTTTGTTTGTAAAGCTAAGAAAAAAAATGTTCTTAGTGGTTGAGATTTTGTTTGATATGTATATGATTTTTTAATGCGTAAAAATTGATTAAAAGAAGTGTTTTATAAATATTTTTCTAGCAAAGATATAGAGTTTTTAGGAATGTTTTATAAACAGAGTAGTTTTTTGGATAATAAAAGAATAGATTTAGATGTTGTAATACCAGATGATATAATTTTTGTATTAAATAAGTTGGAGAAAAAATATAAAATTTTAAATATTTTTCATTTTTTGTATTTGTGACTTTTGACGCTTGATATAAGTGAAATGATGTTAGTTGAAAGAACAGGAGTTGATTTAAGATGACTAATAAATAAAATTGAAGTGTTTTTACAAGAAAAAAATTTATTTCATAATAAATATAAAAGAATGAATAAAGATAAAAAATTAGAGATATTATTGTCGTTTGATGATATAGATCTTTTAGAACCAGACGACGAGTCTAAAAATAATAAAAATAATATAGAAAGTGAAGTTGATTCTTCTAAAAATACTAAAACTGATCAAAAAAAATTAACTATAGAATATTTTTGAACCGATTTAACAAAAGAAGCTAAAGAAGGTTTATTAGATCCGGTTATATGAAGGGATAAAGAGATTGATCAAGTTATTTATACATTGTTTAGAAAAACAAAAAACAATCCTCTTTTGATTTGAGAAGCTTGAGTATGAAAAACTGCAATTGTTGAAGGTTTAGCTCAAAGAATAGTAGAGTGAAAAGTGCCAGATAGGTTAAAAAATAAAAGGATTTTTATGTTAGATATGGGTAGCTTGGTTGCTTGAACTAAGTATAGATGAGAATTTGAGGCAAGACTCAAATCTATTTTAGAAGAAGCTGCTGATCCAACAAATAATATAATTTTGTTTATTGATGAATTGCATACTATACTTTGAGCTTGAAGTGCGGAATGAACTTTAGATGCTGCTAATATGCTTAAACCTTTGCTTGCTAGGTGAAAGATTCAGTTAATTTGAGCAACTACTTTTGATGAGTATCAAAAATATATTGAGAAGGATCCAGCTTTAAAAAGAAGATTTCAGGAAATAATTGTAGAAGAGCCATCTAGAGAAGATGCTATCAAGATATTGCAAGGATTGAAACATAAATTTGAAGAATTCCATGGAGTAAATATTACAGATGATGCCATAAAGGCAGCGGTAGATTTGAGTATAAGATATATAATGAATAAACATCTACCTGATAAAGCTATAGATCTTTTAGATGAAGCATGTGCAAGAAAATCTACTATTTCAAGAAAATTAGAAAAGAATGATAATTATAAGGAATATGAAGAAAAGATTAAAGAATTAGAAAGAGAAATTGATGAGGCTATTGTGAATCAAGATTATTTTAGAGCTGCTCAGTTAAAAGATGAGATAAATTTTATAAAGCAAAAAATGAGAAAATTAAGATATGATATAAATTTACCTAAACATTTAAGACCTACCATTACTGCTGAAGATATATGAAAAGTATTGGCAGATAAATTATGAATTCCAGCTCATAAAGTAACAGAAAGTGAAGTAGAAAAGATAATAAATTTAGAAAAGGTATTGAAGAGTAAAGTTTTATGACAAGATGAAGTAATAGAAAAAGTTATAGATGCTATAAAAAGATGAAGGTTGTCTTTAGTTAAGAGAAATAAGCCGATAGCTTCTTTCTTATTTTTAGGACCTTCTGGTGTATGAAAAACATACATAGCTAAACTTTTAGCTAAGGAGTTTTTTGGAGACGAAAAAGCTTTAATTAGAGTGGATATGTCTGAGCTTATGGAAAGACATAGTGTATCTAAACTTATATGAACAGCGCCTGGATACGTGTGATATGAACAGTGAGGAATGCTTACAGAGGCTGTGAGACGTAGACCATATTCTGTAGTTTTATTTGATGAGATTGAAAAGGCTTCTCCAGATGTGTTAAACATATTGCTTCAAATATTAGATGAGTGATATGTTAAAGATTCAAAATGAAGAATAGTAGATTTTAAAAATACTATTATAATAATGACATCTAATATATGATCTGAAGAATTTGCTCAACAAATACCTACTATTTGATTTACTACTTCAGAAGAATCCGAAGAGGAAAATAAAAAATTTGAAGAGATAAAAGAAAGAGTTTTAGAAAAATTGAGAGAATTTTTAACTCCTGAGCTTTTGAATAGAATAGACTATATAGTTGTATTTAAGCCTTTATCTAAAGAAACATTAGCAAAGATATTTAAGTTAAAATTAGATGAATTTTATAAACTTTGGAAGGAGAAGAAGGATATTAAATTGCCTAAGTATACGAATAAAAAAATATCTCAAATAATAGATGAGATTTATTCTCCAGAATATGGAGCAAGACCTATAGAAAGATATATTCATGAAGAAATAGAGCCTAAACTTATTCAACAATTAATTAGAAAGCAATTAGCAAAAACAAAAGCTAAGAAAAAAGATTCAGTTGAAAAATAACAAAATATTTTTATAAATTATTTTAATTTTTATATTTTTAAAAGGTAGGTTTAATGACTTTGAGTCAAAGAATAAAAGTAAATTATAAGTTTGATAATATTACAGAAGCTTTACAAGAAGATATTAAAAAATTAGTGGAAAAAAATATAAATCAAAAATTAGACAGATATTTGAAAAAAATTCTTACTAAAGAAGATGCTGAAATTATAATAGATATTGCTATAAAGAAAAATAAACAATGAAAATATGAGTGATCTTTTAGATTTGACTTGGATTGAAAGATGTTTATATATAAAAATGATGTACCTTTTAAGAATATCAATGATTTGGTAAATCATGCTTTTGATCATTTAAAACAAAGTTTGTCAAAAAAGTAAGATAAAAAATTTAAAATTTTATTTTATAAATTTAACGTTATAGTATGACTGACAATATTCAATACCTTACAAAAGAAGGTTATGAGAAGTTAGTTGAAGAATTAAGAAAGTTAAAGGAAGAGGAATTACCTAAAGTTTTAGAAACTTTAAAAGAAGCAATAGCTCAGTGAGATATTAGTGAAAATGCAGAATATGATTCTGCAATGGAAAGAAAAAATCAAATAGAAATTAGAATAGCTCAACTTGAAGAAATAATTTCTAATGCAAAGATAATTGATGAATGAGAAAAAAGAGCTACTGTTGGATATTGATCAAAAGTAACTTTTGAAGACGATAAGGGAAGGGTGTGGGATGTTACTATTGTTTGATCTTCTGAAGTAGATGCTGATCAAAACGCATTTTCTTTGGAATCTCCTTTATGAAAAGCATTGGCGTGAAAGAAAACAGGAGATACGGTTGTTGTTAAAGCACCGAAAGGTAAATATAAAATAAAGATTTTGAAAGTTGCTTAATTTTTTATTTAATTATTTTTTAATATGGATATTGCTTTAAGAGTTTTTATTAAACTCTTTTTGTGGCTTATTTTTTTTATTTTTATTTTAGTGTATGTAGTATTAGGATATAGATATTATGATAATGTAGGTCTAATAAGAGCAAATTCTACTTTTACATTGTATTTTCCGGTTGAAAGTGGAGAAGTTTTAATTAATGAAAGACCTTACAAATTTTTAGAAAATAAACTCAATTTTTATAGTGTTTATAAATGAATTTATTGGGTAAAATATAAGAATAGTACTATAAATTTTTTTATTTCTGATAGTGATTATAGAGAATTTTTTATTTTCTCTGATTTTAAAGTTAAAACAATTGACAAGGATAATATGGATTTTGATGAATGTAAGAAATCAAAAAAGAACAATGTTTTATATATAATTTGTTGAAATAAATATAAAGTATATTTTGAAAAAATAAAAGATAAATTGTTTGTATGTGATAATAAATTTGTAAATTGTGACTTTGTGTTAAGTTTTTCAGGTATTTTACTTGGACATAGATGATTTGATGTTTATTTTCTTTCGTGAGGAAAAATTTATAGATTAAGTTTTAAATAAATATAATGGCAAAAAAAATTCCTGAAATAGTTGCTCCTGGGGGGAGCTGGTCTAAAGCAGTGATAGCTGCTTTAAATGGGGCAGAAGCTGTATATGTCGGAGTTCCTTTTACATCATTAAGAATGAGACAAAATAAAATTAAGACATTTGAACTTTTGAGAAAAACTATTGATGATATTCATAAAATAGGTGCAAAAGCTTATCTTACAATGAATATTTTTCCTAGAAATATAGATATTAAAGTTTTTGAAAGTATAGTAGAAAGAATATCTGATCTTTGAGCAGATGCTATAATATTTTCTGATCCTGGGACTTATAAAATAATTAGAAAATATTTGCCAGATATACCTTTACATCTTAGTACACAAACAAATACTTTAAATCGAGCAGCTGTTAAATTTTGGTATGATCTATGAGTTAAGAGAATAGTATTGGCTAGAGAACTTCATATAAAAGAGATAGAGGAAATAAAAAATAAAGTTCCTGATATGGAATTGGAAGTTTTTGTTCATGGTGCTATGTGTATGTCATATTCAGGAAGATGTCTGTTAGGTGAGTATTTTTCAGGTAGAGATGGTAATAAATGAGAATGTTCACACGTATGTAGATATAAGTTTAAAGTATATTTAGAAGAAGAAAAAAGGCCTTGAAGATTGTTTCAATTAGTGGAAGATGAGCAATGAAGTTATTTATTGTCGTCTAAAGATTTATGTACGATTGAGAGACTATGAGAGCTTTTGAATATAGTAGATTGATTAAAGATAGAATGAAGAAGTAAATCAGAGTTTTATGTAGCTTCTACTGTTAAAGCTTATAGACATGTAAGAGATGCAATTCTTTCGTGAAAAAAAATTGATGAAGAAATAAAAAATTTGGTTTATAAAATACCTCATAGATATTATTGGGAGTGATTTTTGTTTAACAATATTAGATTTACTCCTGAAATGGAAATTACAGATTGAAAAGGAAATTTAAAAGAAGAGTTTCAAAAATTATCAGAAAATGATATTAGAAGAAAAATATACAATATTAATGATGATATTTTGGAGAAAAAAAATATAAGAGAATTATTGGAAATTATAAAAGATGATGATATAAATTGCTGCGGAGATTTTCTACCAGGTTATACTTTATCAAGTATTACTTATGATAGAGCTTGACCGCTTAAAATAGGGCAATATTTGTGATATACATTCTCTACGCTAGATGATTATTTAGAAGGTAAAGAGTATAATATTTTAAATTTTGTTCCTAAAGATACGATATTTCCAGGTCAGCAATTGAACTTTATTGCTCCATATGGACTTTGAAAAGTGAAGATAGAAGGTATTTATGATTTAAACGAGAAGCCTTTGGATAAAGCTACTTGCAACTATCCAGTTGTTAAAATTAAATTTTCGAAGCCTTTAAGAGGTTTTGAGGTGTTTTATAAATAAATTTACTTTAGAATAATGTATCCATATTTGGAGTTAGAAAAAGAAATTAAATCTGTTTTTAAAGATTTAAGGTTACCAGATTTTGTATTAAAAAGTCCAAATGTTTCTGAAGTAGATTGGACAATTGATATAAAATCTATATTTGATCTAAATAAAGATAAATTTACAAATATTAAAGAAACATCTGATTTTATTTATAAGAAATTAAAAGAAAAGAATATTAGTTTTATAAAAGAAGTATCGCAACATTGAATTTTTATAAATTTAATAGTGACAGACGATTATATAAGACAAATTTTAAATAATATTCCTGATAAAAAGATATTACCTGGTTATTTAAAGATAAATGCTATTGTTGATTATTCTTCCCCTAATATAGCTAAGCAAATGTCTATGTGACATTTTAGGGCTACTATTTTATGAGATGTTTTTGCTAATATTTTACAGCAACTTGATGCCAAAGTGATAAGATGGAATTATATTGGTGATTGGGGAACTCCTTTTTGAAAGTTAATATATTCTTATTTGTATTTTATGAATTTTTTGAAAAAACCAGAAAAAGTTGAAGAACTTCCTGATGATATTAAACAAAAAGTTAAGGAAATATGAATAGGGCAAGATTTTATTAATAATTTAGAAAAAAATCCAATAGATACTTTATGAAAATTGTATGCTTTTTTTAAAGATATTCCTGACTCTGACAAAGAAGAGAAAGCTAGATATTATTTTAAGAAACTTTCAAATAAAGATCCTGAGTATGTGGCTTTATGGGAAACTTTTAGGAAAATTTCTTTAGAGGAATTTCAAAAGATTTATGATATTTTGTGAGTTAAGTTTGATATCTATGAATGAGAATATTATGCAGAAAAGTATGTTCCACAAGTAATAGATGATTTAGAAAAGCAAGGTTATCTTATTGATAGTCAAGGAGCAAAGATAGTGGTGTTTAAGAAAGTTAATGAAGAATTTGTTCCTCTGAAGAAGAATCAGATAAGTTTGAAAGAAATTCAATGAAATAATAATAATTATGAAATCTTATTAATAAAAAAGAAAGATGGTACTACATTGTATGCTACTAGAGATTTAGCTATGATATGGATAAGGACTAAAAAAATAAATGCAGATAAGATTTATTATATTGTTTGAAAAGAGCAGACTTTACATTTCAAATTGGTATTTGGTTTAGCTGATGCATTATGATATATTAAAAAAGAGAATTTGATACATATTCCTTTTGGTTTGCTTCTTATTTGATGAAAGAAGATGTCCTCTAGAAAAGGAGATATAATAAAGGTCAAAGATGTAATAAAATTGGTAGTAGATAAAATATTGTCTGATTATGGAGATAGAATTGATAAAAATATAGCATTAAAATTGGCAATAGCTGCTATTATAATTAATGATTTAAAAAATGATCCTATAAAGGATATAAATTTTGATATTAATAAAATGACTCAATTGCAATGAGATACTGGTATATACCTTATCTATTCTTATGTTAGGTTGAAAAATTTGATAGGAAAAATAAAAGAAAGTTTACAAGTCAAAGAAGATGAATTTAAATTTGATTTACTTTCTAAAGAGGAAAAAGATTTATTAAAAGATTTGGAAAAATTTATTTATTATTATATTTTAGCTTATAAACAAGGAAAGCCTAATTTTATAATTAGTCATTTGTTTAAATTAGTAAAAGCATTTAATAGCCGATATTCTAATACCGAAAAGATTATCAATTTATCAGACGATTATAAAATTTCTAAATTAAATATGTTAAGAGCTATAAAGAGTTATTTAGATATAGTTTTTACTACATTTAAGTTGCCTATTGATGTCGAAAGAATATAAAATAATTAGTCAGCTTAAGAATTTTTATAATATCGAAGCAGAAAAGTTTTCTTTGACTAGAAAGAAGAAGTGGCCAGAATTTAATTTTATTTTAGACGAGATAAAATCTTACTCCAAAGAGTGAAAGGTAAAAATTTTAGAACTTTGATGTTGAGATGGTAGATTTTATTGATATTTGAAAGAAAATTTGGATATAAGTTTTGATTATGTATGAGTAGATATATCAGATAATCTTATTAATATAGCTAAATCTAAATATAAATGAGATAAATATGCTAATTTTGTAGTAGATGAAATGTTTAATTATCTAAAAATAGAAGAACAGCAAAAATATGATTTTGTGATATTGATAGCTTCTTTTCAACATATTCCTAGTGAAAATATGAGGTTGTCAGTTTTAAAAGGAATATATAAAGTATTAAATTATTGAGGAAAAATAATAATGACCAATTGGAGTTTTTCAAAATGGTTTTTAAAAAAATATTGGAAAGAGATAATAAAATCTTTTTTTAGAAGTGTATTGACTTTTGGGAATCGGAAGTGGAATGATATAAATGTGCCTTGGAAAACTGACAAATGAGTAGTTTTAGAAAGATATTACCATATATTTACTTTGTCAGAATTAAAGAGCTTATTAAACTTATCTTGATTTATTATTGAAAAATCATTTTTTATTGATAAATTTTGAAAAAATACTTTAGATTGGAGAAATGCTAGAAATTCTTTTATAGTTTGAAAAAAAGATATTTTATATATTTAAATAAATTTTTTGCTATGAGCAACGGTACAACAAAAATAAAACAAACTTTATGGGAAAAATTAGAGGACGATATAAAAGAATTGCCTAAGGGATTACAAACTTTATTGAGAAAATGATTAGAGAGATGATTTGTTACAGAAGATGAAATACTTTCTGAAATAGATGAGATAGACAAGCAAATTGAAGTATTAGAAAAGTTTTATGATTTGGCAGATAAATTAGGGATTAAGGTAGAGACTATAGAGGATATACTCAAAAAAGAGGCAGAAGAGATGAAAAAACAAAGAAGGTTAGCAAATATGAAGCTGTTTGATAGTAGTTATAGAGTAAATGATCAACAATACAGGGATTTTATAAAGCTTTATTTTAATGAAATAGCGAATATCCCTCTTTTGACACCAGAAGAAGAGAAGGAGTTAGCAAGACGTGTGAAGCAAGGAGATGAATTAGCGAAAAAGAAATTAGTAGAATCAAATTTAAGGTTAGTAATTAGTATAGCGAAGAGATTTTTGGGATCGAAGCTTTCGTTTATGGATTTGATACAAGAGGGGAATGTATGACTTATAAAAGCAATTGAAAAATTTGATCCTGAGAAGGATTTTAAATTTTCAACATATGCGACCTGGTGGATAAAGCAATCAATTACGAAAGCGATAGCAGATATGACAAAGAATGTAAGAATACCAGTGCATTTGATAGATGAGATAAATGCATATAATAAAGCATCTCAGGAATTATTTCAGAAGTTATGAAGAGAACCAACTGCTCAAGAGATAGCACAGAAATTATGATTTCCATTGAAGAAGGTGAAAAAGTTAGAAGAGGTTATATATTGAAATGTATCATTAGATGCAGAAGTATGAGATGATGGTAAAAATAGTCTTGGTGATTTAATAGCTGATGAGAAAACACTTAGACCTGATCAATTTGCGGAGAAAAGATTTTTGAGAGAAAATTTAGAGAAAATTTTGTCTATGCTTGATGAAAGAGAAGCTAAAATTATCAAAATGAGGTATGGTATTGATGGGCCTAAATATACTTTAGAACAAGTTTGAGAAGAGTTTTGAGTTACTAGAGAGAGAGTAAGACAAATAGAAGCAAAAGTACTAGAAAAGTTGAGAGAACATGAATGATTACATAAGCTTTTAGGTATGGAGGATGATGCACAAAGATTAAAAAAGAAACTAGAAGAATGAAAAGTAGAAAAGTTGAAATGAGTTCCAAAATCATTATTAAGACAATTGAAAGAGAAAAAAAGATGAAGGAAAAGTAAAAAGGAGATGTCTGAAAGTTAACGATGAGAATATTAGAAGATTAGATTCAGAAGATTAATGATTTTATTGTTTTATATAATTAAGTAATAATAATTATGAGTAAAAAAGATTTAGCTTTAAGGATAATAAGGATAATTTTATGATTAAGTTTAGTAGGATATGCTTATTATATTTATTCTAACAAATTAATTATAACCTCTAATCCAGATTTTAATGTATATTGAGTAGGATTTTTAGTTGCTTTTGGAATATTTGTTTTAGTGATGGGAATAGTTAATATATGTTTACCTAGAATGAAAACTATTCAATTTCTAGCTTGAATATTTTTGATATTATTTGGATATTATTTTTTTAAAGATAATCCTGAAAAATGTGTTTTTGTTTCAGATATTTTAAGAGTATTATGAGTTTTATTGGTAGTATTAGGCCCTTTTGGATTATGTGTGCCTAACAAGTGTAAAAAGATTGAAGAAGAGAAGAAGATCGAAATAATAGAAGTTTAGTTTTAGACTATAATTTTTAAATAATATGCTTATACATAAGGTTTTAAGTAGTATTTTAATAAATGCTTTTATTCTTTATTTAGTTGTTAAATATTTAAAAATTTGATTTTCTGTATATCCTATGAGTGCTCTTAATTGTGAAATGGTTTTGATATTAGGAGGTATTTTTTGGTTAATTTATGATATTTGACTTAAAATAGTAAAAATTATAGCTTTGCCATTTAGTTTTTTTGTTTTTATAAGTAATATATTTGTTTTATTTTTAAATATAATTTGACTTTATTTGTTTATATACATTGTAAACAACTTAGATTTGTGAATTCATTTACAAGCCATATCTTTTAATAGTATTGTTTTGTTAAGTATTATTCTTGTGATATTCAATTTAATTTTTAAAAAGTTTTAACAATGAAATATATTTATTTCTTTTGAGCACTTGTTACAGGAGTTTTGATTTTGATAGTTTTTTTTCAAAATATAATTTTTTCAACTTCATATACTGCTAGGTTTTTGACTGCATATGTTAATTTTTGATTTTATAACTTTTTAGTTATAGTTATTAGTATTTTATTTGGAGTTTTTTTAACTTTATTTGTTAAGTCTGTTTTATCAGGTGATAAAGAGTTCGATGACGAGTTTGACCTATAATCTTACTAGACAGCAAGCTGCTCGTTTATTAGGAATATCTACTAGAACTTTAGATCGTCGGATTAGAAAAGGTAAATTGTCTTATAAAAAGGAATGAAATAAGGTACTTTTGGCTGAGGAAGAAGTTTTAAAATTGAAACAACAACCGGAAATATCTACTACTTATGAATGACATATAGTTTCAGATAATGATAATAATGTTTCTTCTAGCAATAACAGTTTAGCTATATATGAAGATATTAAACAGATTGAAAATATTTTATCGGAGAGTATGGAAAGATTTTTGAAGCTTTTAGCTGAAAAAGATAAAATTATTGAAGAGAAGAATGCTATAATTTTTTCGCTACAACATAAAATTTGAGAGTATGAATCAAGGCTTAAGAATATGATAGCTTTACCTGATTATACAAAAGAGAAAGAAAATCTTTTGTTGGAAAAAGAAAAAATTGAGTTGGAAAACAAATATTTAATGGATCAGTTGAAGAAAGAAAAAATACAAAAAATAGTATTATTTTTATTTTTGATAGTGTTACTTTTAATTTTGTTTTTATTTTGAATAAATTTATAGATAAATGAAGTTTTATAGATATTTTTGGGAAATAAAAAAAGGATTTTTAAAAATTAAAGCTTATTTAGAAAATTTAGAAAAGAAGAAAAAAGAAATAAATGATAAAGACAATATAAAAAATAAAAGAGAGGCTATTATTAAACTTACCGCTAAAAAGGAAACTAGATATAATTTTTGACTTTTTTTTAAATTTTGGATAGCTGGATTGTTAGTGACATATATAGCTTATTTGTTATTTCAGACTTTACAAGTGTTGTATCTTATAATGACAGCTTTTATTATATCTATAGCTATAGAAAGTATTATTCAAATTTTTGAAAGGTTTTTACCAAGATGAATTTCTATTTTTATTTCGTATATATTATTATTTGGATTTCTAGTTACAGGATTTGTGATAGTTGTTCCGTTTATTATTAATCAATCTGCTGTTTTGATAAAAGTTTTTGTAGATAAAATTAAGGATATTCAAGTTGTATTACAAGACAAATGACTAGTATATATTATACAGCAATCAAGTTGGCTTCCTCAATGTTTTAAAAATCTATTTATAGAATTGTCTAAAAATAATGATTTTTTAGTATGAATTCAATCTTTATTGCAAAAAAATATTTCTGAATTAGCTAAGCTGGGAACTACTTATGTGAGAAATGTGGGAGAAATAGCTGTTGATATAGTAGGCAAATTTTTATCTGCTATTTCTCAAGTTATTTTCGTATTTGTGATAGCTTTTTTTATTTCGTTAGAGAAAAAGAAAGTAATTAATTTTATAGCTAATTTGTCTGGTAATAGAGAATATGTAAAATACAAATTTGAGACTTTATATTATAGGTTGTGAAATCGGCTTAAATGACAACTAGTGATGTGTTTATTTATAGGTTTAGCAGTTTATTTTTGACTTTTGATTTTATCTTTGTTTTGATTAGATTTACCTAATAAGTGAATTTTGGCATTAATAGCTTGAATTACTGAATTTATTCCTATACTCTGACCTGTATTGTGAGCTATACCAATGTCTCTTATCGCTTTGACTAAATACTGATTTGTAGGTATATTAGTTATTGCTGGATTTTATGCAATCTTACAATTTTTTGAATCTAATATTTTGATACCTTTAGTTATGAGACAAGCTTTAGGAGTAAGTTCTTTAGTGATTTTATTAACAATGACTTTGTGAGGTAACATTTTTGGTTTTGTGGGAATGGTGTTGTGAGTTCCTTTGGCAGTTATAATATCTTTGATATTCGAAGATTTTATAGACGAAGATTAATTTTGAAACTATGAAATGGTTATGATTGATTATATTTGCTATAATATGGGCAGTAATATGATTGTTTTTGTTTAGAAGATTAAATATTCTTGATAAACCTTGACCAGATGTGCCTCCTAGAAATAGGGTACCCAATATACAGGGTATAATTTTATTTTTTTGAGTTTTTATAAGTTTTATAATTTTTTTTCCAAATTATTTGACGGCGGATCCTCTTAAAGCATTTTTTTTAGGTTCGTCAGGACTGGTTGTTATCTATTTATTAGATGTATTTTATGATGTTCCTCCTATTGTAAGATTATTATTTCAGATAATAGCTGCTAGTGTATTATTTTTTGTTTGATGAGTTTGATTAAAATATTTTTATTTTTGATGACATATGATTAACTTGCCAGAATGGTTGTCATATATTTTGACAGTATTTTGGGTAGTTTTTTTTATTAATGCAGTAAATTGGTTTGATTGAATAAATGGAATGGCTTCGGGAATATTAACTATATGATTTTTGACTATAGCGTTACTTTTAAAATTTGTTGTTATACCTGCATACCCTCATATGACTCAGCAAGAGTTAGAAAGGTTACTTTTTGTAGTAGATTTATCTTTAGTTTTTTTTATTTGGTCTTTGATTTATATGATTATAGAGTGGAAACCTTGGGGACTCTTAAGAGATGTTGGTATTGTATTTTTGGCTTATGCTTTAGCTTTTTTGTCTCTTTTGTGATGAGCTAAAATTGGTGCTTTGATAGTAGTTTTATCTTTGATGATATTTGACGCAATATGGGTAGGACTTTATAGAATTTTTGTTTTAAAGAAAAATCCTATGAGAGGAGATTATACTCATCTTCATCATAGGTTACAAAATTTTTGATGGACAAGATGAGAAGTCAAAGTTTTTGTTTTATGATGGTCAATTTTTTGGATGATTTTGTTGATTTTGCAAGGAACTAATACTGTTTGAAAGTTGATAATTGCTGGACTTATGGCTATAGTATTTTTTGGAGTAAATATTTATTTGTATTTGATTAAAAAGAAAAAAGTAGAGTTTTTGCCTGAGAGACTGAAGGAGTAGATTTTATAAATGATTTATAATTATAATTTCGTAATGAACTATTTAAAAATAAGTTTAAAGTTGTTTGGTTGAATTTTCATTTTTTTGGCTTTTATAAGTTTATATTTATTTTTTCTTTTTAGAATTACTTACAAAAATGAAAATAAAGAAAAGATTTATTATGTTAGTTTTGGTTTAGAAAATAGATTATATATTAGTTGAATTCAGTTTTTTGCTCAAGCACCTTTGTGAACTAGGCAAAATTGGAAAATTCATAATCTTTCTTGTGAGGAGGCAACGATTTGACTCTATATTTGATGGTTGAAAAAGATTAAATTTGATAAATTTTCTTTTGATAAGTTTTTGAAGAGGTTTGTAAAATGGGAGATACATAAATTTTGATATCAACCTACACTTTCTTGAAAACTGATGGTTAAAGTGATAAACGAGTATTTTACAGGAGTAAAAGCAAATCTTGTAGAAAATTTGAATGAAACAAAAATTTCTTGGATTTTATGAGAAGGTAGCCCTATAATAATAGGTATTTCAGCAAAGTATTTAAATAATCCTTATTATCATTGGAAAAGATATCATACTTTACTTATTGTTTGAGAAACTTCAAAGTTTTATATAATTAAAGATGTATGAACTAAAAGAGGTAATGATTGGTATTATCCTAAGGATTTAATTTTATATGCTATTAGGCAGATTTGAGCTTGGTGAGTTATTATAAAAAAGAAAGAAAATTGTTCAAATATTAATATTATTGCTAATAAACAGAATAATTTGATATATCCTACTGTTTTGTTGAAAAATTTTTATGATGATTTAATTTATAGTAAGTTTAATTGAAAATTTATTGATTTACCAAAAGATATTAAATGATGAATTATATCTCATCATCTTCTTGTGGCTCCACTTTTCGATAATTATTTTAGACTTTTAAAGCAAATAAGGCCTAATATTAACCTTTTTATTATTTGATGAACTAATCATTTTGATTTTAGCGATCAAATTTGGACTACAAATTTAGATTTTTGGACTCCTTATTGAATTTTAAAAACTTCTGGTTTAGTTAAAGATTTAGTAAAAAATTGAATTTTAAGATATAATAATCAACTGTTTAAAAGAGAACATTCCATTTTTACATTAGCTCCGTTTATTAAAAAGTATTATCCTGATGCTAAAATTTTACCTTTTATTGTAAATAATGAGGTTAGTAAAGATAAATTAGAAAAATTAAAGAATGGTTTAGTTCCTATCTTGAAAAATAATGATGACGTATTTTATTTGCAATCAACTGATTTTTCACATTATATTCCTGACGATTTTAGAGAGTTTTATGATTTATATTCCCAAAATATATTAAATGATTGGGATACGGGAAGAGTTTTCAATATGTGGATTGATGGAAGAAAATTAATGTTTTTAACGATGAAGCTTCTAGGAAGTTTAGGATATAGAAAAAATTATACACTATTTAACATTTCATCAAATCAATATTTATGAATAAAAAACATCCAAAATACTTCTTATTTTTTTTCATATATTTGAAAATGACAAAATAAACAAAAATCAGAACAAATTTCTTTACTTTTTTGAGGGGATATGATTTTAAATTTTTTATCTTCTTTTACAGGAGAATGTAGTTTATGAACAATTTTATGTTTTCAAAATTTTAGAACTGGGGATCAAAATGAATCTCCTGAAGATTATTTTTTCAAATGATTTGATTTGTTAGTCTTTAATATGGAATGAAATTTTTGAACTTGAATTTATGAAAAAGATATTAAGTGATGACCAATATTTTTTAGGTATGATAAAAAGTATTTAAATTACTTTAAAAATAAATTGAAAGCAGAAGTTTTGTTTTTTTCTAATAATCATCAAAAAGATTTTGGACTAAGTTGAATAAATTTGACTAAAAAATTAGTAAAACAATATGGTTTAAAATATGTGTGAAATTCAATTTGATTTGATCCTCAACAGAATGTATTTATTAAACAAGTTTGAAATAAAAAAGTGGTTATAATTAATTTAAATGATGTAGTTACTCCTTTACAAGATTACGATTTGAAAGAACTTGAAAAATTTGTAAAAAGAAATAAAAGTAATCCAGATACTATTGTAATTATTTTTATTCATCGAGGTAGAGAATATTTTTTAAATCCTACAGAAAGACAAATTGAGTTGTGACATAAATTTATAGATTGGGGCGCAGATTTAGTTGTAGGTAGCCATCCCCATGTAATACAGCCTTTGGAAATTTATAAATGAAAAAGGATCTATTATAGTCTTGGGAATATTACTTATGATAACGATAGACAAAAGAAAGTTATACCTGATATAGATTATGGTGTTTTTGTATGAGTTAATTTTAATAGTAGTTGAGTCAATTTTTATGAAATGCCTTATAAGATAATCCATAAAAGACCAGTTATGCTTTGGTGAGATGTTTGAAAGAAGATTTTAAATAAATATCTATATAGAAAGTTTTAAATTTTAATATTAGTTTTGTTATGTTAGGGAATAAAAGAGTTATAATTTGAGTAGGGGGATTTTTGTTTTTATTAGTGTTGTTAACTTTGTTTTATTTAGAAAATTTAGTTTGATTTAAAGATTTTGTAGATAAATTTTTTGTAAAGATTGAAAAAAGATATGAAGAATGGCAATTAGAAAGGAAATTTAAGCAAGTAAGTGAAAAATTTGTAGTTATAAATAGTTTTTCTGATCAAAATGAAGTTGATTTATCTAATGAAAAAATTTTGGATTTGGTTTTACATAAAAAATGTGATGTTGTAGTTAAAAATTATTTAAAAAGAAATGTAAAAAGTGTCTATAATTTGTATAGTTATAAAATACAAGATTGTTGAAAGAAAGGAAATTTTTATATAATAAAATGAATTTATAAAGCTGTAGAAGATTCTCAATTATCCTGAGATAATATACTTTGTAGTTTTAAAGGTGTTAATTATTTTTTGAAAACAGGAGATATAAATATTTGTGTTTACAAAACTTTTGATGGTTCAATTTTTAAATGTAATTTTAAGTTTGTTAAACTTTTGAAAGATAATTTTTATATTTTGCAGTTTGACAATGACTTTGAAAATGTTTATTATCTTACAAGCAGTAATTATGGCTATAATTGACTTGTAAAAGTTTCTCATTTGAGAAAAAAGTTTAATAATAGTAAAGTAGGTCTTAATGATATAAATGATTTTCTTTCTTATGCTGATATTGCTTGAAAACATTTTGAAAAAGTTAGTATTTATAAGTCTTGAAGTGTTTATGAGATTTGAATTGAGTTTAAAGGTTCTCCAGGAGGGGAAATTATTAAATTTGATACTAAAAATTTAAAAATAATTGATGAAAAATTTGTTAAATATATAGCTTGTGATAAAAAAACAGGAAAATGTTATGATGATTTTGCTGACAAAATAAAATCTTTAACTGTTGAAAATTTAATTTTTACTTGAGTAGTTAAGTGAATTTTTAGAAATTGAGCAATAGTGAGCGGATATGTAGTATTAGCAAAAGCTCTTTCTTGATATTATCAAATAACCTGAGATTTAAATACGTGAGTAAATTTCTCTTTTCCTATAAAGGCAGTCAGAAAATCAGAATTTGGTAATGTTATTGTTCATTTGATTTGAAAGAATTGAGTAGATTACTCAAAGGATTTTACTTTACAATGACTTTTTTTGGTAAAAGATTTAAAAAATTGATTTTATAAAGTTTTGTGTTCTTCTTGTAAAACTATAGATTTGATGTATACTAATGATAAAATAAAAGTAGGGGATAGAAAAAATTGATTAGTTTATTATAATTTGCCTGATAATGCTAAATTGCATTTTTATTTATCTTGAGATTTACGGATTATTGGTATTACTTATAGTTGAAATAATATTTGAGAGATAATTTATCGGAATAAAAATGGAGGATTAGAGAAAAAAGAAAAGGCTAGTTATATTAAATGTCTTTCCAATTGATATTGTTATGATGAGTTTAGGCAGATTGTCAAAAATATAGAGATTAAAAAAGATTATTTTAGTTGACAAATAATTTGAAAGTTGTATCCTTGAAAGATAAAGAAGGTAGTAATTACTCCTATAACAAATAAAGGATGTAAAATAGATACCTGAAGTTACCAGTTAAAGAAATTTAAGCCTTGAGATGAAGAGTTTAAATATAAATTTTCATTAAAGTTTAAAAATATTTGTCCAAATGGTTGAACGTTTAAGATTGATTTGATATGATTTGATTGAAAAGTTTATTCTACAAAAGTAGATGTAAATTGACCATTTGTTGATGAAAAATATAAGAAGATATCTTTTGTAAAGTTTGAAAAACTCAAATGTATATCCAAATATCAATATCCGGATCCAGATGAAGGGGAGTGTTACAAACGAGTTTTATGATATTTTGATATAGGTTATAAAAAACTTTATTTAATAAAGTTGATAGAAGAGTTTCCAGGAGGTCGGTGGGAAGGTAAATTGTATTTATCTGGAAATAACAATGAGGACTTTTCTGATTTAACAGATTTTGTATTGAATTATTATTTTGATTTAAATAAATATAAATGAATTTTTGAAGTTTCAAGTGATAAGGATATAGATATAAAATTTTATGACCCAAATATTTATTTTCCTGTTAAATGTTGTTTGACATGAGATTTTATAGTATATAAAGATAAAAATTTTTGAAAAATTTATGCAATTTCTAGAGATAAAAAGTATTTACTACCTTTAGATTTTGTTTGAAATTTAATTAATGTTACACAGTTAAAAATTAATAGTAAAATATTTTTATCTGTTGAAGGAGATATAGTTAATAGTTATGAAGTGGAATATTGACTATGAAATATTTGAAAAATATGAAAAAACTGTAGTATTTATGAGGAAGGTAATACTGCTTGTATGTATGTTGATGCTAGTTGTGTAATAAAAAATTCTAATTTAAACTATTGAATTTTCTCTTGATATATTGTGAGAGTTAATTTTTCTTCCTCTGAGACGCAGGTTAAATTTGATAATTGACAAGATTGGTGAAATTATACTATTTGGCTAGGATATGATGATCTAGGAAGATGTTTTATAACAGCAAATTTATCTAAATCAGAATTAAAGAAAGTATGAGAATGGGCTTGATATCCTGTTTATGAGTTAAAGGATCCTAATCATCCTATTTTGAAAGAATTTTATTGTGATCGTTTGTATTATGATTGAAAAGATGAATTAAAAAATACTATTAAATGTAAAATTGACGATAAGAGATATAAAAATTTTATTCAATCACATCCAATATTGTTCTGGAAAGATCCTTTCGGTAGATATATTAGAATGGTTAAAATGGAGTATATGCCACAAGCAGAAAAAGCAAAACCAGTGATTTATCTTTATCCAACTAAAAAACAGAAAGTATTTGTTAAAATTTGATTAAATTGAAAGTTTTTAAAGACTATTCCAGAATATAGCAGTTGATGGAAAGTTACAGCTTATCCTGATGGAAAAATTATTGTTGGAGGGAAAATTTATCCTTATCTTTATCGGGACGGAATAGATTATAATTATATTCCTCCTTCACGCTGATTTGTAGTAGAAAATAAAAAGGAGAAAATAAAACAGTTATTAGAAAATGTTTTGAAACAAGTTTGATTAAATGATAAAGAAATAGAAGATTTTACTGAATATTGGCTATCTTATTTAACAAAGATTAAGGAGCCTTATATTTTTATTTGATTTAAATTTAACGATAGTTTGAATAGAGAAACTCCACTTTATATAGATCCAAAACCTGATACTATTATTAGAATTTTTATGGATTATAGATGATTAGATAAAAAGATTAAAGTAAAACAACCTATTTTAAAAAAGACAGAAAGAAGATGATTTGTAGTGGTAGAGTGGGGTGGGAGAAGGAGATAGATATTGTAACTCGAATAGCTTTTAAAATTTAAAAGTATAAAAATATAAGAATGGAATTAATAGTTTTTATTATCTTTTTGACATATTTTTATTGGTTATCTTTTAAGGTATTTAAAAATCTATCAGAAAATAAAAATTCAAAAGAATTGTTTAGTAAAATTTTGAAAACAGCAGGGAAACTTGCTATCTGATTGTTGTTTTTATTTTTGTTAAAAGAAATTATATTTTTAGGTTTGGTGAAAATAAATTCTTATCAAGTAATACCTGCTATTAAAAGGTCTTTTATTGCTTGGGATATAGTGATTGTGATATCTATTATATTAGTTTTTATAATTTTTATGCCTTTTTTTTTATTTGGTGCTTCTTTGTCAAAACAATATTATCAGAGATTTTTATTGATTGTTTTAACTACTTTTATACTTACTATTTATTTTTATGATATGGTAGTTTTTTATCAAAAGATTTTTCCAGTAATTGCTGATTATTGTTTTCCTTGATCTAAACTTAATTTTGTATGTAAAGTATTAGGTTTATTTGTAGGTTTAATTAAAGGTTTAGAGTGGATATTAATAGTTTTATATTTTTTAATGTGGAATATTTTAGCTTATTTTGTTTGAGTTAAAACTGGATTTAAAAGATTCTCTAAATATTTGATTACAATTAGCATAGCTGAGTTAGTAGTTTATTTCTTTATTTGATTAATTGATAGATATATTTATACTATTCCTGAGGAATTGATAATTGTATTAAATGTTTTTTCTTTGTTTTTTTTAGTAATTTGGGTTTTATGACCAGGTTATTTTTTGTTTAAGAGAAGAGAAAAAAATTAATTAAAAATAGAAAATTAATTTAGTTTGTAATATCATACTGGCGAATGTGATGCAGATCGGTTGGGCATTTGTAGAATATTTTTAAATTAAAAAGAAATTAGATAAAAAATGAGGTCTTTTTATGCTGGTGCTTTTTTTAATTCGGAAAAAAACAAATAGTGTATTACTTCATTTAAGGGATAATAAAACTAAACATAATTGATTATTTTAATGAAGAGTTTCAAACTTATAGATATGTATTTTTTAAAAATATAATCTAACAGAAAAGGTTAGAGAAGATTTGCTGTATTTTATATAAATTAAGAATAAAATTTTAAATGTTAATCATTAAATTTTTATTTATTATTTTTTCTTTAGGAAATCAAATCGTAAATGTAAATATCAGTTTAACTTATCAAAATTTTGAAAGATATATACAAAATAATTTGAATTCTCCCATTTTTCAAAATCGATATAAACAAAATTTATTTCAACTTGCTAAAATTAATATACATTCTGGTTGTGATAAAAAAGTTTTTAATTTACCTTTGAAAAATTATTTTTCTTCTTGAGATAAAATTTTTGGCTATTTCTTTAGATGTTTTCTAGAAAAACAGAAAAAGTATATATCTGCTAGAATTGTAACAAATAAAGTTTATTTTAGATTACATAATATAAAAGTTGCTTTAAAGCATTTGGATTGAAAAATTTGGAAGTTATGAGAAAATTTTGATATTGTTGAATTTTTGAAAAAATATGAAAAGGAGTATATTAATTGAGAAGGTATATACAGATGAAAAGTTGTGATGATTAAATGAGGAGGTCTGTGTGGATTAGCAACTGTTTTATATCAACTTGCTATTAAAACACCAGATATAAAAGTTATTGAGAGACATCCACATACTTATTTTTATCAGCATTATTATAATTTGACTTGACTAGATGCTACTGTATTTTTTACTGGTTGAATCGTAAAAAATTTAGTTTTAGAAAATAATCATTATGATTGATTTTTTAAGACGTTTTGGCAAGAGACTAAAGATAATTTTATTTATGAAGTTAGATTTTATAGTTTAAAGTCTTTTGTTGAAAATAATATACAGATAGGGAAGGTTTATTTGTCTTGAGATAAAAAATGTGTTGATGTTTGGATAGAAAATGATAAATTATGATATAAAGATAAGATAGTTAGTTGTTATAAAGGTATTTTTAGGTAGTTGTTTAATATTTCTGCTTGAAGATTGAAGGTATTTTTTTATATTGGTTGTAGTATTATAGCCATTTAGAAAATTAATTTTAAACAATGTCGCAAAATATATTTAACAAAGTGATAACAGATAAACAAAAATGAGAACACTATGTAAAATTGATAAGGAAATCTATAATAGGATATATTATTAATAGTTTAGGTAGTGTATGACTTCTGATAATCTGAGGAGTACTGGTTTATTTTTTAGGTGTTTATATCTTTTTTTGAGATTTTGCATTTCATTTGTCTATTTTTATTCCGTTGGTTTTATATTTAGTAGTTATTTTGTTTTATTGGTGGTATTTTTGGTATTATACATATTTACTTATTACAACACATCGTATAGAAAAACATAGACCTACGTATCTTTTATGAGATTTTAAAGAAGTTTTATATTACCATGAAATTAGCAAAGTAGCTTATTTTTATCCAAGTATTGTTTCAAAGCTTTTGTGATATGGAACTTTAGAAATGAGAGCTGGGTGAGAAAAAGAAAATATTGTATTTGAATTGGTGCCAAAGCCAGAGAAAGTAGCAGAGGAAATTAAGCAATTAGTTTCTGATTATATCAAAGCAAATCCTACTATTTCTGCCATGTAATAAAAATTTTTATTTTAGATAATTATAATTAAAAAATTTAATGTATAAATGTCAAAACTGCTGATATACTTCTGCTACAAAACTTGGTAGATGTCCAAGTTGTGGTCAATTTTGAACTTTCGTAGAAGTTGAAAATAAGGTTTCTAAAATTAAAGCTTCA